>Ga0209415_10004891_pt1 | contig 24364 bp, 21 predicted proteins | sample PeaSoiSIISIP2007_FD_187696 | JGI IMG/M metagenome (GOLD analysis project Ga0209415, IMG submission 187696) | Peat soil microbial communities from Weissenstadt, Germany - SII-SIP-2007 (SPAdes) (version 2) | ecosystem: Environmental > Terrestrial > Soil > Wetlands > Peat | place: Germany... | reverse complement strand
GGGGTTCGCACCGACCGACCCCTCCCCCCAACCTTGGTCCGCTTCGCGGCCCAAGCCCTCAAGGGGAGGGGGAGTGCCGAAACTGTGTCCCTCACTGGTGGCTCGCCAAGCTCAGCCCGAGCAAGCGCGCCTGCAACGGCTCGTCGGCCGCCAGCGCCGCCATGTCGCCGGCGTGCACCACGACCCCATCATCCATCACCGCCACGCCATCCCCCAGCGATCGCGCCATATGAAAATTCTGCTCCACCAGCAGGATCGTCGTGCGCGTCGCCTTCAACTCGCGAAACCCGTCGATCAAATGCTCTATCACCGCGGGCGCCAGCCCCTTGGTCGGCTCGTCCACCACCAGCATGCGGCGTTGCTCCACCATGGCGCGGCTGATCGCCAGCATCTGCTTCTGCCCGCCGGACAGCCCACCCGCCGCGTCGTGCCATTTCTGCTTCAGCACCGGGAACAGCGCGAAGACATGCTCCAGCCGCGCCTCGTCGAAGCGACCGTTGTGCGTCGCCAGCAGCATGTTCTCGCGCACGGTGAGCTGGGTGAAGATCGCCATCGCCTCCGGCACATAGGCGATGCCCAGCCGGGCGATGTCGGGCGTCGCCATGCGGGTGATGTCGGCGCCGGCAAAGCGGATGTGGCCGGCACTGGCGCGCCACAGCCCCATGATGGTGCGCAACGTGGTGGTCTTGCCGGCGCCGTTGCGGCCAAGCAACATCGTCAGCCGGCCCTCCGGCACGGTCAGATCAACGCCGTGCAGGATGTGGTAGGGACCGATATGCGTGTGCACGCCTTGGAGCGTCAGCAGCGCGTCAGGCACGCGCGGGACGCACGCCGAGATACGCCTCCTGCACGATCGGCGACGCCACCACCTCAGCCGGCGCGCCGTCGGCCACCAAAGCACCCTGGTGCAGCACGATGACGCGGTCAGCCAGGCGGCGCACCACGTCCATCTTGTGTTCCACCAGCAGGATCGTCTTGTGCGCGTGCTGCTTGATCGATTCGATGAGGTCCAGCAGCACCGGCACCTCGTCCACGCTCATCCCGGCAGTCGGTTCATCGAACATGAACACCTCCGGCTCCAGCGCCAGCAATATAGCGACTTCGAGCTTGCGCTGGTCGCCGTGGTTGAGATGGGAGGCGCGGACGGCACCGCGCTCGGTCAGGCGCACCTGTTCGAGCCAGACCCAGGCCCGATCGGTCAGTTCGGTGTGGTCGGATGCCAGGCCGAGGAAATGCAGGCCGATCCCCGCCCGCGCCTGCACCGCGAGACGCACGTTCTCCAGCACCGTCAGGTCCGGAAACAGATTGGTAAGTTGGAACGCGCGCCCGAGTCCGCGCCGCGCGCGCAGCGGGGCGGAGAGATGGGTGATGCGCTTGCCGTGCAGCAGCACATCGCCGGCGCTGGCGCGCAACTGGCCGGAGATCAGGTTGAAATAGGTGGTCTTGCCGGCGCCGTTCGGGCCGACGATGGCGGTGAGCGTGCCGGGACCGAACGCGCAGGTCACGGCATCCACCGCGACCTGGCCGCCGAAACGGATGGTCAGGTCGCGGGTTTCCAGGAGGGGAGTCATCCAGGGTTCCTCGTTGCACGCAGCACGGCATCTTCAAGCCCCATGTGGGCCAGCGGTTCCGGATGGGATGGAGAAAATCGTGTCATGGCCGGCGAAGGCCGGCCACCCACGACTTGTTAACCAAGACCGTGCTGTGGTGTCCGGCATGCCCTCGGGATGGATCTACATTATGACCAACCGGCCGAACGGAACGCTGTATGTCGGCGTTACCAGCAACATACGACGTCGGGTGTCCGAGCATAAAGCCGGTATGGTGGACGGATTTACGCGCAAGTATGGACTGCACCGACTTGTGTATGCCGAACGCCATGAGGACATCCTCTCTGCAATTCGACGCGAGAAGAATATCAAGCATTGGCCACGAGCCTGGAAGGTGCGTCTGATCGGGCGAGACAATCCAGAGTGGGCAGATCTCGCGGAATCTCTGCCGTATTGAAGCCGTGGGTGGCCGGCCTCCGCCGGCCACGACACAAAATCGGCCACGGCCATGACGGCACGACCATCAAGCCCCGCCACGACCGCATGACTCACCGCTTGTTGGCGATCGGTACTTTCATCTCGTCGATGCTGAATTCATGCGTCAGCACCGGCACCGCCCAGGCCACATTCGGATCGAAGGTCAGCTTGAACCCGTACATCGGCTGCAGCGCCTGGTGATCCTCGCGACGGAACTGCATCCGGCCCTTGGGACCGTCGAAGTCCATGCCCTCCATCGCCGCGATCAGCGTGTCGCTGTCGGTGACGCCCTTGGTCTTCTCCAACGCAGCCACCAGCGCCATGCCGGCGGCCATGCCGCAGGCGGTGAAGAAGTCCGGCGGTGCATTGAAGCGCTTGGTGTGTTCCGCCACCAGCCAGTCGTTCACCGGATTCTTCGGAATGCCGTAGTAATAATATGTGGCCCCTTGCATGCCATCGAGGCTGGGGACGCCCTTGTACGACTTCAGCACCGGCAGGATGTTGCCGCCGGTGGCGAGCCGGATGCCGAGCCGTTGCGGCTCCAGCGCGGCCAACTTCGTCATCGGATCCGCCCCGGCCCACAGCACGAACAGCACCTTGTCGCCCTGTTCCTTCGCCAGCGCATCGAAAATCCGCTGCGCCGGGGCGGTGAAATCGGTTGTGGTGGGTGGCGCGTATTCCTCGTGCACCAGCTTCGCACCGGTGCTCTGCAACGCCGCCTTGAACGCCGTCACGCCGTCGCGGCCGAACGCATAGTCCTGCGCCAGCGTGGCGATCACCACACCTGGCTTGCCGATCGACAGCGCGTTGGAAATCGCGTCCTGCGACGAGTTGCGATCCACGCGGAAAATAAAGCGGTTCCACTTGTCGCCGGTGATGCTGTCGGCCACCGCGGCATCGACGATCAGCACCTTCTTGTAGTCCTGCGCCACCGGCAGCATGGCGAGCGCCACGGCACTGGAAGTGCCGCCGACCGCCAGATCGGCGGCGTTGTCGCCATAGGCCTCGGCCAGCAGGTTGCGGCCGACATCCGGCTTGGTCTGGCTGTCCTTCTCGATGATCTCGATCTTGTGCCCCGCCACCATGCCGGTGCCGTGGGTGGCGTATTCCAGGCCGAGGCGGAAGCCGGTGACCTCCTGCTTCGCGTAGGCCTCGAGCGGTCCGGTCTCGTCCTCGATCAGCGCGACCTTGATGGATTTCGCCGGCTGCGCCAGGGCCGGCCCGATCAGGGCGATCAGCGCGGCGGAAGCCAGAAGCTGACGGAATTGCATCGGTGTCCCTTTGCGGTTTCGACGGACGTTCCAGGCGCCGCGCCTATAGACTTGGTTCGACAGCGCGGCAAGGGAGCCGGCCAGGGCAATCGCATTTGGCCATCGAACCGGCAGGTTGAGCGGCGTCGACAAGGCCATAGGCGATTGCCCCGGGGAGCCGGCCGATTTCTCATTGCAGCCTCGCAAATCCGTTGATCTGCCGCCGCGCACAATGCACAGTCGGCCGGCCAGCGGGGTGGCCCGCATGGAGCAGGGGAGACTGGGTGATGAGTTGGGGCAAGAAATCCTGCGCGATGGTATTGGCGACGGGGCTGCTGACAGGGATCGGCTGGACGCCACCCGCCGATGCGGCAGGGTCCGGCTCGGCGACGCTCGATGCGGTGCTCGCGCGCGGGCAGATGCTGTGCGGCATCGCCGGCACCGTGCCCGGCTTCTCGCTGCCCGACAGCCAGGGTGTGATGCGCGGTCTCGATGCGGATTCATGCCGCGCCGTTGCCACCGCCGTGCTGGGCGACGTGAACAAGACCAAGTTCGTGCCCACCACCACACAGAACCGCTTCACCGCGCTGCAGTCCGGCGAGGTGGACATGCTATCGCGCAGCACTACCTGGACGCTGGGCCGCGAGGGCAATCTCGGCCTCGAATTCGCCTGGGTGAACTACTACGACGGCACCGGCTTCCTGGTGAAGGCAGCCGCCGGCGTGAAGTCCGCCAAAGAACTGGACGGCGCGACGATCTGTGTGCAGCCCGGTACCAGCACCGAGCTGGCGATCGAGGACTATTTCCGCCTGCATAACATCAAGTTTACGCCGATCCTGATCCAGGATCTGGCCGAGATGCAGAATGCCTTCCTGACCGGCCGCTGCGACGCCTACTCCACCGACGCCTCCGCGCTCGCCACCTTCCGGTTCAGCCAGGGCGCCAAGGCGGAGGACCTGGTGCTGCTGCCCGACATCATCAGCAAGGAGCCGCTCGGCGAGATGGTGCGCAAGGGCGACGACAAGTGGTTCGACGTCGTGCGCTGGACCTTCATCGCCATGATCAGCGCGGAGGAGAAGGGCATCGGCAGCAAGAACGTCGATAGCTTCCTCGACAGCAAGGACCCGGACATCCGCCGTCTCCTTGGGGTTGAAGGCGACATGGGCAAGGCGCTCGGGCTGGATAACAAATGGGCCTACAACGTGATCAAGCAGGTCGGCAATTTCGGCGAAATCTGGGACCGCAACATCACGCCGATGGGCGTGCCCCGGGGCATCAACAACATCTGGACCAAGGGCGGCCTGCAATACGCCCCGCCGATCCGCTGACCCGCGAACCTCTCCCGCCTGTGGCGGGAGAGGTCGAGGTTCGACTGCCCCGAGGGTGATCGGGTGGCCTCGGCGCACCCTCTCCCTTGCACCGGGTCCTGTGCGAGGCCTGAGCCTGCATGTCCGATGCCGCCCGCGACACGTTGCCGCAGTAACGGCGTCGCGCTATCGCTTCGCGTCATAGGCCGCGGATCGGGGTGGAGTGTGGTTGCGACGACTATCGCCGTTCGTTCGAAGATCGATGACGCGCTCCGTGGAATGAGGCGTTTGCGGCGACGACTGTTGATGAGATCATGGCTGCTCTCCAAGGTGCATTACCGGGTGCATGGCCTGCGGCTGGAGGGACGTCCGTCCGACCACGTGTGGTACTTCGCGTACGGTTCGAACATGCACGACCGTGCGTTTCGGGAACGTCGCCGGATCCGGCCATTCGAATGGCGTGCCGGCCGTATCGCCGGTTACCGGCTGCGGTTCAACCTCGAGGGCCGGCCCAAAGGCAAGGCAGCGCCGGCCAATATCTGTCAGGATCCCACCGCCGAAGTCTGGGGCGTGCTGTATCGTATCACCCGCGGTGACCTGCTGCGGCTCGATTCCACCGAGGGGGTGCCGGGCGGCGGTTATCAGCCAACCTGGCTGGTGGCGGAGGACGTCGGTGGCAATAAGGTGCCGGTTGTCGCCTACAGCGCCGTTGGGAAGGTGACCGACGGCACCCCGTCGCTGCGCTACATCACGCTGCTGCGCGAGGGCGCGCGTGCGCACGGACTTCCCGCGCGCTGGCTGCAGTACCTGGAAAGCGTAGCGCATATAAGCTGACGCGACCCCGTACACGTCTCCTGCCGGCGCAAGAGGTCGGCGCAAAGCGCCAGGTGAGGGGCGTAACGCACGGACCTTCCGTGCGTTACGCCCCTCACCCTCGCCGCTTACGCGTGTCGACCTCGCCCGCCGCAGGCGGGAGAGGTGTACGACGCGGTTGATCTTGACCTCCGGCTTGCCGCACAGTCACCGCCGACAAATGGCGCGACCGTCGGCCTCAGATTTGCATGGCGGAGGGCGTCCAACAGGGGGCAAGACATACAATGTCCAGCACGACGGCCGATCCGCGCCTGGCGAACGCCCGCGCCGCGCCGAAACGCCGGATGCGGCTGTCGTGGTCCGACCCGATGTTCCGCGCCATCGTCTGGCAGGTAGTGATCGTCGGCCTGGTGGTACTGGTCATCGCGTATCTGGTCGGCAACACCAACCGGAACCTCGCCGCGCGGCACATCGCAACCGGCTTTGCCTTCCTGGGCCGCGTGGCGGGAATCCCGATCGGCGAGTCGCTGCTGCCCTACGATCCCTCCGTCAACACCTTCGGCCGTGCCCTGCTGATCGGCATCCTCAACACGCTCAGGGTCTCGGTGGTCGGCATCGTGCTCGCCACTATTTTGGGCACGCTGATCGGCATCGGCCGGCTTTCGCGCAATTGGCTGCTGGCACGGCTCACCGCGTTCTACGTGGAGACGCTGCGCGACATCCCGGTGCTGCTGCAACTGCTGTTCTGGTACACGCTGCTGCACGGGCTGCCGGCGCCGCGCCAGTCGCTGCGCATCGGCAATGCCGTGTTCCTGTCCAACCGCGGCATCAAGTTGCCGCTGCTGCACTGGGAGACGGCGTATGATTGGGTCGCGCTGGCATTCCTGGCTGGCGCGGTTGCCACCTGGTTCTGGAACCGCCACGCCAGGCAACGCCAGGAGGCAACCGGCACGCGACCCGCGGTCTGGCCCGTGGCGGTGGGTCTCCTGCTGGTTCTGCCGCTGGCGGTATGGGCCGCGTTGGGCGCCCCGTTCGATCCCGACCTGCCGGTACTGCGCGGCTTCAACTTTCAGGGCGGCGGCACCATCAGCCCGGAATACTTCGCGCTGCTGATGGGGCTGGTCATCTACACCGCCGCCTATATCGCCGAGATCGTCCGTGCCGGCATCCAGGCCGTGGCCGCCGGGCAGTGGGAGGCCGCTGGCGCGCTCGGCCTGCATCGTGGCCTGGTGCTGCGGAAAATCGTGCTGCCGCAGGCACTGCGCGTGATCATTCCGCCGCTGACCAGCCAGTATCTCAATCTGACCAAGAACAGTTCGCTGGCGGTGGCGATCGGCTACCAGGACGTGGTGTCGATCGCCAACACCACGCTGAACCAGACCGGCCAGGCGGTCGAGGGCATCGCCTACATCATGGTGGTCTACCTCACCATCAGCCTGTCGATCAGCGCCTTCATGAACTGGTACAACAAGCGCGTCGCGTTGGTGGAGCGGTGATCCGATGAGCCAGTCCGTGATTGCCGAGCCGGGCTACACCGCCGCGCGCGAGCGCCCGCCGTCCAATGTCGCCGGCCCCTGGGCCTGGGCGCGCGCCAATCTGTTCGGCTCCTGGTGGTCCACCGCAATCACCCTGGTGCTGGGCTACGTGATCCTGCGCGTTGCGATCAGCTTCATCGCCTGGGCGGTGCTGCATGCGGTCTGGAGCGTCCCGTACAACGCGCAAGGCGTGCCGGACACCTCCATTTGCCTGAAGATGCAGGGCATCGGCGCGTGCTGGGCGGTGGTGGCGGACAAATACCGGCTGATCCTGTTCGGCCGCTATCCCTACGCGGAGCAATGGCGTCCGGCGCTGTGCGTCGTGTTGTTCATATCACTCTACGTCGTTTCGGCCATGCGGCGGTTCTGGCGCAAGGAACTGGCGCTGATCTGGGTCGCCACGCTGGTGGTGATCGGTATCCTGATGTGGGGCGGCGTGCTCGGCCTGCCGCTGGTTCCCGAGGACGAATGGGGCGGCCTGCCGATCACCCTGATCCTGGCAACCTTCGGCCTGGCGTTCGCCTTTCCACTGGCGATCCTGGTAGCGCTCGGCCGCCGCTCCACCACGCTGCCCGCCGTCCACCTGCTCTGCGTGCTGTACGTTGAGCTGATCCGCGGCGTGCCACTGGTCGCCCTGCTGTTCATGGCCAGCGTGATGTTCCCGCTGTTCCTGCCGGAAGGCGTCAATTTCGATAATCTCCTGCGCGTGCAGATCGCTATCATCCTGTTCGTCGCCGCCTATGTGGCCGAGGTCGTCCGCGCCGGACTGCAGGCGCTGCCGAAGGGCCAGGCGGAGGCCGCCGACGCCATCGGCCTGACCTATTGGCAGAAGACCGGCTTTATCATCCTGCCGCAGGCGCTGCGCATGGTGATCCCGCCGCTGGTCAACACCTGCATCGGCTTCTTCAAGGACACCTCGCTGGTGCTGATCGTCGGGATGTTCGATCTGCTGATGATGGGCAAGGTCGCGCTGAGCGACCCGCCCTGGCAGAGCTTCTTCAACGAGGTCTACATCTTTCTGGCGCTGATCTACATCGCGTTCTGCTACGCCATGTCGAGATATAGCCGCGGGCTGGAGCGCGACCTGGGCCGCGCGCAGCGGCGCTGACGGGGAATCATCATGAGCCAAGCCGCCGAAGCCACGCCAGTCATCGCTCCCCTGGCCGACACTCACGCCCCGCCGGCGATCGTGCTGGACAAGGTCAACAAATGGTACGGCACACTGCACGTGCTGCGCGACGTGTCGCTGACCGTGGCGGAGCAGGAGCGCGTGGTGGTTTGCGGCCCGTCGGGCTCGGGAAAATCCACTATGATTCGTTGCATCAACCGGCTGGAGACGCATCAGGAGGGCCACATCTTCGTCGAGGGCACCGAGCTCACCGACGATCTGCGCGCGCTGGACACCATAAGGCGCGAGGTCGGCATGGTGTTCCAGTCGTTCAACCTGTTTCCACATCTGACGGTCCTGGAGAACTGCACGCTGGCGCCGATCTGGGTGCGCAAGATGCCGCGGGCCGAGGCAGAGGAACTGGCGATGAGCTATCTCACGCGGGTGAAGATTCCCGAACAGGCGAAGAAGTATCCGGGGCAGTTGTCGGGCGGACAGCAGCAGCGCGTGGCGATCGCTCGGGCGCTGTGCATGAAGCCGAAGATCATGCTGTTCGACGAGCCGACCTCCGCGCTTGATCCGGAGATGATCAAGGAAGTGCTGGACACCATGATCGGGTTGGCCGAGTCCGGAATGACCATGGTCTGCGTAACGCACGAGATGGGTTTCGCGCGCCAGGTGGCGGACCGCGTGGTGTTCATGGATCGCGGCGAGATCGTCGAAAGCGGCACGCCGCAACGGATGTTCGAGGACCCGCAGACCGACCGCCTGAAGCTGTTCCTCAGTCAGATCCTGCGCGGACACTAGCCCACACCTGTCATTGCGAGGAGCGTAGCGACGAAGCAATCCCCCGCCTGGCGGGCCGTTGCTCGTCACGCGGGGGATTGATTCGTCGCTACGCTCCTCGCAATGACAGGTGGGTCCGGACTCACCCGGGCGGCGCGACCGACAGCCGGCCGACCACGCCGTGCTTCTCGATCAGGCTCGCGACCAGGCCGGACACCTTCGCTTCCTCCACGAAGTCGCGCAGGAACGCCGCACCCGCCGCATTGCTGCGCGCCGTGCCGATTGCCTGCTGCACCGCGGTAAACTGGCCGTCGAGAATCCGCGCGCCTGGTATCTTCTGCACGTCCCCCAGCAGCCCGGGCCGCAACCCGGCCAGCGCATCCAGCTTGTCGCGCACGAACAACTCGATCGCACTGTTGAGGCCGTCGGACCGCACCAGCGTGGCCTGCTTGATATTGCGCTCCAGCCAGAGATCGTAGGCACTGCGCGCCGACACGGCGATCCGCACGCCAGGGCGATCCACTTCGGCGATCGTTTGCAGCGGCGAACCGGCGGGCACCAGATAGGTCGCCTCGATCTCCACATAGGCGGCGGTGAAGCTGATCTTCTCCGCGCGCGCCGGCTCGGCGCCGATCAGGCCGATGTCCCAGGCATCGGTGCCGGCGGCATCCGCCAGTTCGCCAGGCTTGGCATAGGGCACGTACTTGACCGGCACACCCAGACGTTCGGCGATGGCGCGCGCCATGTCTGGTGAGACGCCCGCCGGATCGCCGGACGGCGTGCGGCCGGTCACCAGCAGGAAGTTGCCTATGTTGATCGCGGCGCGCAGGACGCCGTGCGGCGCAAGTTCGGACACGACGGACTGGGACATGCGGCGGATTCCGGAGGATGCAGATGCGTCACTGTACCGCACCGCCGGCAAGCCGCAAGCGGGGTGGTATCGTGCCGTGCGACAGCGATCCAGGCGGCTCCGCCGATCGCCGCGCCGGTGGTCGGCCGGCATCGGCAAGCGACATGATTCGCGCGCGCTCACGAGAAAGCGAAGCTGAATCGGCCGATTTTGGCCATGATTCGCACCGATCGTGCTTGCGGCGCAAACGAACGGCACCACGTTGCAGCGTAGTACGGTCAAACGGGGGAGTACAACCATGTCGGCACAGCGACCCATCCTGATCGTCGAAGACGACGATGCTTTCCGAGAGACCTTGGCAGAGCAGCTCGCCGATGGACACGGGTTTACCGTCGTCACTGCTGGAACTTTGGAGGAGGCCGACGCGGCCATCAATGACAAGGACGCTCGCTTCGACGCGGTGATACTAGATATCGGCTTACCGGATGGGGATGGACGCGACTATTGCCTCAGACTCCGGCGGCAGGGACACAACATGCCCGTCATCATGCTGACCGGATCGGATGGCGAGGCGGATGTCGTGCGCGGTCTGGACTCCGGCGCCAACGACTACATCGCCAAGCCGTTCCGCGCGAATGAATTGCTGGCCCGGCTGCGCGCCCATTTGCGCCTGTTCGATGGCAGCGAGGAAGCGGTGTTTTCCGTCGGGCCCTACACGTTCCGTCCGGCCAAGAGGCTGTTGCAGGATCCGGCGAAGAACCGCCGCATCCGGCTGACCGACAAGGAGTCGGCGATCCTCAAGTTCCTCTACCGCTCGGATGCGCGCACGGTGGGCCGCGAGATCCTGTTGCACGAGGTGTGGGGCTACAACCCCGCTGTGACCACCCACACGCTGGAGACGCACATCTACCGTCTGCGCCAGAAGCTGGAGCCCAATCCCACGAACCCGGCGTTGCTGGTCACCGAGCAGGGGGGGTATCGCCTCAACCTGGAGATGGCGACCGCCGACGCGCTGTGACCGATAGCGAATAGCCTGTCCCGCGCATCGTGTAGCAGAGGTCGAGCTACGCGAGTGCCGAGGGTGAGGATGCCGCGTTCCACACGCTCACCCCGCCGCCGCGCGGCGTGCCGATCCGCTTCGCGGCCTTGATCCGCTGTGCGGCCCAAGCCCGCGCAGCGGGAGAGGATTCCGCTGCCGGGCCCCCTACAATCCTGTTGCCGCTCGCCCCCGGTGTGCTAACGTAATCGTGAGAACAAGAATTGGCGGTCGGTCGCGGCACGCCCGCACCGCCAGGGAGGGTCTGGGCATGGAACTCAGCCGTCGCGGCTTCATGAAGCTGAGCGGGGCGACGCTTGCGGCATCCAGCATCGGTGCACTGGGATTCGGCCCCGCTGGCGAGGCGCTGGCCGCATCGGTGCGCCCATTCAAGCTCACCGCCACCACCGAGACGCGCAACACCTGCACCTATTGCGCGGTTGCCTGCGGCATCCTGATCTACAGCACCGGCGACCACGCGAAGAACGCCCGCGCCAGCGTCATGCACATCGAGGGCGACCCCGACCATCCGGTCAACCGCGGCTCGCTCTGTCCGAAAGGCGCCGCACTGCTGGATGTCGTGCATGCGCCAACCCGCGTGCAGTACCCGATGGTTCGCGCGCCCGGCAGCAACGAATTCAAGCGCATCCCCTGGGACGACGCGCTGGACCGCATCGCCAAACACATGAAGGACGACCGCGACAAAAACTTCGTCGCGAAGAACGCCGCCGGCACCACGGTGAATCGCTGGCTCACCACCGGCATGCTGGCTGCCTCCGCTTCCTCGAACGAGACCGCGCTGCTGACCTGGAAGGTCGTGCGGTCCTTCGGCATGGTCGTCTTCGACAATCAGGCGCGTGTCTGACACGGACCGACGGTGGCCAGTCTGGCCCCAACATTCGGTCGAGGCGCGATGACCAACACGTGGCAGGACATCAAGAATGCCAACGTGGTCCTGGTAATGGGCGGCAATGCGGCGGAGGCGCATCCCTGCGGCTTCAAATGGGTGATCGATGCCAAGCTGCACAACCATGCCAAGCTGGTGGTGGTCGATCCGCGCTTCAACCGCACCGCCTCGGTGGCGGATTACTACGCGCCGATCCGGCCCGGCACAGACATCGCCTTCCTCAACGGCGTCATGCGCTTCCTGCTGGAGAAGAACGCCATCCAGCATGACTACGTGGCGTCCTTCACCAACGCCGCGCTGATCGTGAAGGAGGGATTCGGCTTCCAGGACGGGCTGTTCAGCGGTTTCTCGCCGGAGAAGAATGACTACAACCGCGGCGACTGGGACTACGAACTTGGCGACGACGGTTTCGCCAAGGTCGACCCGACGCTGGCCAATCCGCGTTGCGTCATCAACCTGCTGCGCGCGCATGTCGATCGCTACACGCCGGAGATGGTGGAGAAGATCTGCGGCACCCCGCGCGACAAGTTCCTGGGTGTGTGCGAGTTGATCGCCTCCACCGCGGCGCCGGACAAGGCGCTGACCAGCATGTACGCGCTCGGCTGGACTCAGCACTCTGTCGGCAGCCAGAACATCCGCGCCATGGCGATGATACAGTTACTGCTCGGCAATATCGGCGTGGCCGGCGGCGGGATGAACGCGCTGCGCGGGCATTCCAACATCCAAGGCCTCACCGATATCGGCCTGCTGTCCAATCTGATGCCCGGCTATCTGGCCATGCCGAAGGACAGTGAGCAAACCTTCGCCGACTACATGAAGACCCGTGCCTTCAAGCCGCTGCGTCCCGGTCAGGTCAGCTACTGGCAGAACTACAGGAAGTTCATCGTCAGCCTGCAGAAGTCGAATTATGGCGCGGCGGCGACTGCGGACAACGACTGGGCCTACGACTACCTGCCGAAACTCGACGTGCCGACCTACGACATCCTGCGCGCATTCGAGCTGATGGCGCAGGGCAAGATGAACGGCTATATCTGCCAGGGTTTCAACCCGCTGCAGTCGTTCCCCAACAAGAAGAAGATCCGCGCCGCGCTGGGCAAGCTGAAATTCCTCGTGGTGATGGACCCGCTGCAAACCGAGACCGCGCGGTTCTGGGAGAATCATGGAGAGCAGAACCCGTCCGATCCGTCGAAAATCGAGACCGAGGTGTTCCTGTTGCCGACAACGTGTTTCGCCGAAGAGGACGGCAGCCTTACCAATTCCTCGCGCTGGGTGCAGTGGCATTGGAAGGCGTCGGATCCACCGGGCGAGGCAACCAGCGATATCGCCATCATGTCCGGCATCTTCCACCGCATGCGGGCGATGTATGCCAAGGACGGCGGCGCCTTCCCCGATCCGATCCTCAACCTGACCTGGAACTACGCCAACCCGGCCGATCCGAGACCGGACGAACTCGCCAAGGAAATCAACGGCCGCACGCTGGTGGACGTGAAAGATGCCAGCGGCGCGATCGTGCTGCACGCAGGACAATTGCTCAACGGCTTCGCGCAGTTGCGCGACGACGGTACCACCGCGTCGGGCTGTTGGATCTATAGCGGCTGCTGGACGGAGCGCGGCAACACGATGGCGCGGCGCGACGCCACGGATCCGCGCGAGCAAGGCCTGGCTCCGAACTGGGCGTTCTCCTGGCCGGCCAACCGGCGGATTCTGTACAACCGGGCGAGCGCCGATCTTGCCGGCAAGCCATGGAACCCGGCCAAGCCGCTGATCACCTGGAACGGCAGCGCCTGGACCGGCATCGACGTGCCGGACTTCGGACCAACCACGAAACCGGATTCCGGCGTCGGACCGTTCATCATGCTGGCCGAGGGCGTCTCGCGTCTGTTCGCCCGCGACCAGATGCGCGAGGGGCCGTTCCCCGAACACTACGAGCCGTTCGAAAGTCCGGTACCCAACCTGCTGCATCCGAAAGTCGGACCCAATCCGGTGGCGCGCGTCTTCCCTGACGACCGCGCCGATTTCGGCACGGTGGAAAAATTCCCTTATGTCGGCACGACCTATCGGTTGACCGAGCATTTCCACTTCTGGACCAAGCACGGCACGATGAATGCCGTGCTGCAGCCGGAAGAGTTCTGCGAAATCGGCGAGGCGTTGGCGGGGGAAAAAGGCATCGCCCAGGCCGACTGGGTGAAGCTGTCCTCGAACCGCGGCTTCATCATTTGCAAGGCCTATGTCACCAAGCGGCTGAAACCGATGATGGTGGATGGCAAGCCGATCCACACGATCGGCATGCCGATCCATTGGGGCTTCACCGGCCAGGCGCGCATCGGCTTCGGCGCCAATGTGCTGACGCCGTTCGTCGGCGACGCCAATGCGGAAACTCCGGAGTTCAAGGCGTTCCTGGTGAACGTCGAGAAATCCGCCCCGCCGATCGCCTGAGGGAGAGCGCATATGGCCGACTTCCAGCCGCTTGACGTTCTCCGCCGCTCGGCCTCCACCGAGGCGACACCGCAGATCCGCTCCCAGCCGGAAATCGCGAAGCTGATCGACGTGTCGCGCTGCATCGGCTGCAAGGCCTGCCAGGCGGCCTGCATGGAGTGGAACGATCTGCGTCCTGAAGTGGGAACCTTCGAGGGAACTTACGACAATCCGCTCGACCTGGGACCTGCCGCCTGGACGGTGATGCGCTTCACCGAATGGGAGAATCCGAAAGGCGACCTGGAGTGGCTGATCCGCAAGGACGGCTGCATGCACTGCGAGGATCCGGGCTGCCTCAAGGCCTGTCCGTCGCCCGGGGCGATCGTGCAGTATGCCAACGGCATCGTCGACTTCGTCAGCGAGAACTGCATCGGCTGCGGCTACTGCATCAAGGGATGCCCGTTCAACATCCCGCGCCTCGGCCAGGTCGACCAGAAGGTCCACAAATGCACGCTGTGCAGCGACCGTGTCGCGGTCGGCCAGGGACCGGCCTGCGCCAAGGCCTGCCCCACCGGCGCGATCCTGTTCGGCACCAAGCACGACATGACCGCATGGGCCGGCGAACGCATCGAGGACCTGAAATCGCGCGGCTTCGAGAATGCCGGGCTGTACGATCCGCCCGGCGTCGGCGGCACGCATGTGATGTACGTGCTGCACCACGCCGACCAGCCATCGCTCTATGCCGGCCTGCCCGACAAGCCGCATATCAGCCGGCTGGTGCAGGCTTGGAAGGGCGTGATGAAGCCGTTCGCACTGGGCGGCATGGCACTGATCGCGCTGGCCGGGTTCGTGCACTGGATCACGGTGGGTCCAAACCAAGTGCAGCCCGAGGATGAAGCGAACGGCCGTCGCACCATCGATGAGAAGTAGCACCATGCGCCAACCACCCGGCACCATCGCGCGCTACACGCCCCTCGCCCGCGTCAACCACTGGATCACCGCGGGCACGCTCATATTGCTTGCGCTGTCGGGCATGGCGCTGTTCCATCCGGCGCTGTTCTTCCTGTCCGCGCTGTTCGGCGGCGGCGCGTACGACCGGACGATCCATCCCTGGTTCGGCGTGCTGCTGCTGGTCAGCTTTTCCCTCCTGTTCATCCGCTTTGTCCGGCACAATTTGTGGGACCGCGACGACTCGCGCTGGATGGGTGCGCTGCGTAGCGTGCTGGCGAATGACGAAGAGCATGCGCCGGAAGTGGGCCGCTACAACGCCGGGCAGAAGCTGGTGTTCTGGGCGATGACCCTGCTGATCCTGGTGCTGTTCGTGACTGGCATCGTGATCTGGGATACGTATTTCTTCGGCTACACGACGATTGAGCAAAAGCGGGTGGCGCAGTTGGCGCATAGCCTGGCGGCGGTGGCGATCATTTCGGTGTGGATCGTGCATGTCTATGCCGCGCTGTGGGTGCGCGGCAGCGTACGCGGGATGACCCGCGGCACGGTTACGGCCGGCTGGTCATGGCGGCATCATCGCAAGTGGCTGCGCGAATTGGCGAGCGCCCCGGGCGAGGGTGCGAAGCGGCGGTGACGTCGGTCACGCCTCGGGTCAAGGCGCGCATCGGCGATCCGACGCGCGACAGCGTGGGACAGCCCGAGCCGATTATTCTCCCGGATCCCCCTGCCCTGTTCGCCCGCCGCGCCGCGCGGCTGGAAGCGCTGGCGGACGGCCATCCCATGGCGGACTGGCTGCGTTTCATCGCACGCATCGCGCACACGCAGGCCGCGATCGGTATGCCGAAGGCGGTCATGCCTGACCTGGCGGCGATCGAGCGCGACGTGGCGGCGCGCTTGGCCCCACTCGCCGCGGACGGCCATACGCGCGACGTTGCGTGGCGCAACGGCCTGGCAAGCTTGTTGTCGGGTGTCGCACACGATGCACTGCCATCGGCGACTCTGTCCACGCTCGACGACCTGCGCCAGCGTGACGCCGCAGCGGTGGAATCGCTCGCCGACGGGTATCTGCGCGGCACAGTGCAAGCGGGTGAGGCCGGCGCCGCATTGTTCGTCGCCGCCGCCTTGCAGGTTTACTTCGCCCATCGCGCCGCCGCGCTGCCGGTTGCCGCGCTGCGTCTGCTGCCGCAGCGTGGCCTGTGCCCGGTCTGCGGCTCCGCCCCCGTCGCCGGAGTGATCACCGCGGCGGGACGCGCCCCCGGCGCGCGGTATCTGCATTGCGGCCTGTGCGCCACCGCGTGGAACCATGTGCGCGCGGTATGCATCAACTGCGGCGAATCCCGCTCGCTGGTGCTGCAGGAACTTGAAGGCGGCAACGGCGCGGTGAAGGCGGAGACCTGCGACGCCTGCCATTGCTACGCCAAGATGTTGTATCAGGAGCAGGACATGGCGGTGGAGGCGATGGCCGACGACCTTGCCTCGCTCGGGCTGGACATCAAAGTGAGCGAAGCGGGGTGGTCGCGCCACGCACCAAATCCGCTGATCCTGGCGGGGTAAAGCAGGAGGCGACCCGTGCCGCCTGACGGCCGTCCATGATCATCGGTACCGCCGGCCATATCGACCACGGCAAAACCGCGCTGGTGAAGGCACTGACCGGCATCGATGCCGATCGGCTCGCGGAGGAAAAACGCCGCGGCATCACCATCGATCTTGGTTTCGCCTACACCGATACGCCGGGGGGAACGTTCGGCTTCGTCGACGTGCCCGGCCACGAGCGCTTCGTGCACACCATGCTGGCCGGCGCCACCGGCATCGACGCGGCGCTGCTGGTGGTGGCGCTCGATGACGGCGTCATGCCGCAAACCCGTGAACACGCTGCCATCCTCGATCTGCTTGGCATCGATCGGGGCGTCGTCGCGTTGACCAAGTCCGACATCGCCGGCGACAATATTTCGCTGGTTACCGCCGAAGTGCGCGCCCTGCTGGCAACGACAGGTTTGCGCGACGCCGTCATCCTGCCGGTCTCCGCCCTCACCGGCGACGGCATCGCCACCCTGACCGACGCGTTGCACGTGCTCGGGCCAAAGCCGCGCGACACCACCGGCCATCCGCGCCTGGCGGTGGATCGCGCCTTCACGCTGTCGGGCGCTGGACTGGTCGTCACCGGCACGCTGGTCGCCGGCCGGATCACGGAGGACGACCGGCTGATGCTGTCGCCGCCCGGGCTGGAGTTGCGCGTGCGCGGCCTGCATGCGCAGAACCACGCCGCGACCACCGCGGAAGCCGGCCAGCGCGTGGCGCTCAATATTAGCGGTCCGCGTTTGTCGAAGGACGCGGTGACTCGCGGCGACTGGGTGCTGCACCCCGAGGTGCATGCGCCGACGGCCGCGCTGGATGCGCGGCTACGCGTGCTGTCCGATGAACCAACGCCGCTGCGCGCCGACACGCCGGTGCATCTGCATCTCGGCGCCGTGCATGTCATGGCGCGTGTCCACCCGCTTGACCGCGAGCGCATCCAGCCGGGTGCCGACGCCTTGGTGCGGCTGACGCTGGATCGGCCGATCGGAGCGCTGGCCGGCGACCGGCTGGTGCTGCGCGACGCCGGTGCCAGCCGCACCATCGGCGGCGGCAGTGTCATCGACCCGTTCCCTCCGACGCGCGGCCGCCGCACGCCGGCGCGCCTCGCGCAACTTACCGCGCTCGAGGCGACGGAACCGGATGTCGCGTTGCGCCAATTGCTGGAATTGCCGCCGGGGTGGAGCGATCGCGCCCGCTTCGTCCGCGCGCGCAACCTGCCGGCATCGGCTGCGGAGACGGTGCAGCAGGCCGCCCCGGCCGTTGCGGTTGCCGATCTTCTCATGGCTCCCAGGACGCTCAATGCGCTGCAGCAGAACCTGCTGCAGACGCTGGCCGCCTGGCACGCCAGCGCGCCCGACCAGCCCGGGCTGCAACCGGAACGACTGCGCCAACAACTGGCACTGCGCCCGCCCCCGGCGGCGTTCCGTGCCGTAATCGATTCGCTGCTGCGGCGCGGCGCGGTGCGGCAGGACGGACCGTGGTTGCGCCTCAGCACGCACCAGATTCGCCTGTCCGCCACCGACGAACGCATTTGGCCGCAAATCCGCGCCTTGCTCTCTGCCGCGCGTTTCCGCCCCCCGCGCACCCGCGATCTGGCGCAGGCATTGTCGATGCCGGAGACCGTCATGCGCGGCACCCTGAAGCGCCTGCAACGTGTCGGTTTCCTGGTCGAGCTGGCACCGGATCATTTCTTCCTGCGCGAAACGGTTGCGGAGATGGCTGGCATCGCCGCCGTGCTCACCAAGGATGATCCAGGCCGGCAATTGACCGCTGCCGCGTTCCGCGACCGGCTGGACAACGGCCGCAAGGTGGCGATCCAGATTCTGGAATATTTCGACCGCGTTGGCTTCACCGTGCGAACCGGCGACGCGCGTGGCGTGCGCGAAGACCGGTTGGCTCTGTTCGGCCCAGCGGAACCAATCAAGGAGGAAAAGCCATGAACGAAACGACTCCGCTACCAACCGCGCTGGACATGCGCGGACGGCGCGTGTTGGTGACTGGCGCCGCCAGCGGCATTGGCCGCGCGACGGCGATCGCGCTGGCACAGCTCGGCGCCACGCTGCTGTTGGCCGACCGTGCGCCACTGGCCGCCACTCGAACTGAGGTGGAGCGTTTCCAGGTGCCTTGCGAAACGGCCGAGGGCGATCTGTCCGACGACGTCTTCCTCGGCAGCCTGCTGTCCGGCGCACGTCTGCATGCCGCGGCGCATTGCGCGGCCATCCTGGAAGCCCGCCTGAGCGGCTGGCGACGGCGCATTACTGCCGGCTGGGCCGTTGGTACGACAACATCAACGACTCTATGACGCTGGCTCTGCCGTCATTCAGGGCGATCGACGCGGCACACCACGCGGTGCGCGGGACCGGGCGGAAGGCACTCATCGCGTTCGCCGCGGGCTACATGGCGGTGGCGCAGCGCTGCATCGCCGAGATGCGGCAGCACTCGGAGCGGGTTCTGCTTTGTCTCGATGAGTTCGGGTACACCTACCCTGCCACTATCAGCGGCGAGGCGGTCGCGGCCTGATCAGCCGCCGTGGCTGACACAGTCCATCCGGCCGCCAGTCGATCCGCCAGCGACGCGCTTCCTGACGGCAAAAAAAGAGTCCCGTAACGAGCGAAAGTAGGCTACGATGCCATTGAATTGACTGCTCTCGTAAGGTGCCAAGCGTGGGAGAGTGCTATGGAGACTGCCCTCAAGCAAACGGCGAAGCTGATGGACCACGTCGGGTATCGTACTCGCCTCATTGTACTGAGCGTCCTGTTTCCTGGCTTTATCATAGTCTGCGAGGGGCTTGCGGCAATCTGGCTATCTATTCACGGAACGCTCTCGTTCGACGAGGTGAAGGATCTCGCGGACTTTATTGGAAACAAAAACATAGTTCTCGTGCTCTTCCTCTCTTTGCTCCTACTGGCGGCCTCCTTCGGTATAGGTTTCATCGCACGAACGTTCTCGTTCGGAGTGAGCGACTGGTTGATTCACCGCGGCCACTTCCCCCGGCGCAGTTTCGCTCAGCGCATGGACCACTTGTCAGAAGTTTATGGCGAGAGCAGCGTTAATCCGGTTAAGGAACTCTACCACGTATTCAGTCTGGTGCAGAGACATTCGACAACTGCAGCTGTGACGAAGCTGCCACGACCCGCGGAGTTCTATATCCGCGAATACTGCAAACTGTGGCTTCGGGCCAAGGTGCCAAGCTTGTGCACGGATCATACAGAAATAGAGATCAATGTATTCATGAGCCTGCTGATCCCGATGGGCTTTGTTGCTCTGCCAATCCTGACCGCCGGCCACGGCCCGTTCAATATCGGCCTTGCGCTCGCTGCAATTACAGTGTCGCTGTTGATGCTGGGGAAGATCAACGAGTCACGCTGCTACGAAACCGAGCAAGCGATCGTGAATTTTTTGTTCGCGCATTGGGAGAGGCTCCATACGCGCACCGCGCGTGCGGCAAAGAGTACCAAAGCGACGCAGGCGGCCAAAGCTCGGTCGGGCAATGGCGTTCAGAAACCCGCGCAAGCTGTCAATGGCGCCTCTGCGCACGGGCGCACCAGGACACGAAACGGCGGGGCGCTGAACGGCCTGGGCGGAACGGCGCAGGGTCAAAGGAAGCCGAGCCGAAGACCTGAAGCGCCGATCAATTCATAGCATGCCCGTTGTCACTTGGTTCGCGCTCGGCTTAGCTGCCGGACTCCTTGCCGAGCGTATTGCCGGTGTATCGCGCTACGGCGCGGTACTCGACATTGTGCTTGGTATCATAGGTGCCCTGGTCGGCGGAGTCGTTGCCAATGCCTTTGGATTCAACGGGGTCACCGGCCTAAACCTTAGGAGCCTCATGGTGGCCGTTGGCGGTTCGGTACTCCTGTTGGCAATTATCCGATGCTTCAACCGCCGTGCTGGCACCTGACAGCGTACGTAGCGGCACGCGCGAGAATACAGTATATCTGGCGAATCGTTCAGGGATATGGAGGCTCCTTTCATGCGTATCGCTCAGGTCTGCCAATTGTATGAATCCGTTCCGCCTAAGTTTTACGGGGGCACGGAGCGGGTGGTTTCCTGGCTGACCGATGCACTGGTACAATTGGGGCATAACGTGACGCTGTTCGCGAGCGGCGACTCAGTCACCATGGCAAGGCTCGAACCAATCATTCCTGTGGCAATCCGGTTGGGTCCACCCGACACGGATCCGACCGCCATCTATGTGCGACTGCTCGAAACTGTACGACGCCGAGCAGCCGAGTTCGATGTTCTGCACTTTCATATCGATGCCCTGCCATTTCCGCTGTTCAGCCGGCAGATGACTCCATTTGTGACGACATTGCATGGGCGGCTTGACCTGCCAGAGTACAAGGCAGTGTATGGCATGTTTCCCGATGTACCGCTCGTCTCGATCTCGAATTCGCAGCGGAAGCCGATTGCCGATGTGAACTGGGTTGGCACTGTACCGCACGGCATGCCGACCGGGCTGCTCAATCCGGAACCCCTCACACCAGACTATCTTGCCTTTCTCGGTCGCATCTCCCCGGAAAAGGGGATTGATGCCGCCATTCGCATTGCCCATGCTGCCGGCGTAAAGCTCCGGATCGCGGCGAAGGTGGACCGCGTGGATCAAGACTACTTCAGGACCGAAATCGGACCGGCGATCGACGGTAAACATGTGGAGTTCATCGGGGAGATCAGCGACCAGGAGAAGTCGGACTTTCTTAGCGGCGCCAGTGCACTGCTTTTCCCGATCGCCTGGCCGGAGCCATTCGGGTTGACCATGATTGAGGCTATGGCCTGCGGAACCCCCGTGATCGCCTACAACCGTGCCTCAGTGCCAGAAGTGGTTGAAGACGGAGTAACCGGCTTCATCGTGCCAGACGAAGCCGCCGCAGTCGCGGCCGTACCGCGCGCCGCTGCGCTTAGTCGCGCGGGAATACGAGCGAGGTTCGAAGCGCGCTTCTCAGCCACACGCATGGCGGAGGAATACGTCGCGATCTACCGACGACTGATCGGTGATTCTTGACGAGCGGCTACCCCAACAGGTTACCGCGCGGCGCCGACAACGACGAGGTCGTGCCGGCGCTGCCGGCGGCGGAGTAGTCAACCGGAGAGGCGCGATGCCACCCCGGCCTTAAGCCACACAAGATCGCGGTTTACACGCTCGTCGGGAATTTGCAGTTGTCAGCCAAGGAATGCAGCACCTCGGAGGGTGGCGAGGTGTGCACCAACTTGTAGACGTCCCACGGACCTTTGCTGTCCTTCGGCGACTTCACTTCGAACAGATAGGCGGGAAACTCGCTGCGGCCGTCGGCACGCACGCGGCCCTTGCCGAACGCGTCGTCGTCGGTCGGGATCGAATTCAGCTTCGCCACCGTTGCCCGGCCGCTCTTCTTCGCCTCGGCCGCGCCCATCTGCTGCGCCGCCTTCAGGTAGTGCAGCGTAATCGCATACGAGCTGGCATGCGCCTGGTTTGGATAGTTGCTCGGCGATTTCGGCAGCAGCCGGTTGGTGAAAGCGCGCGTGCGGTCGTTCAGGTCCCAATAGAACGTCTCGGTCGCGGACAGGCCGGCGCAGGCTTCCAGCCCGAGTGAGTGCACGTCGGTGGCGAACAGCAGCATCGGCGCGATCTTCATCGTCAGGCCACGCCGTATTGTGCCGATCGTCGGCCGTCAATACGACGCTGCCATCACCCGAACCGGCCCGAACGCGGGAATCCGTTCGGCGGCATGCGTCCCGCCTGCGCGCGTTCGCCCAGCCAGTCGCGCAGATTGGTTTCGGTGCGGATCTTGTCGCCGAGTTTCCAGGTCAGGCCTTCGGCAAGCCGGAACACCTTGGCGTCGGCCATCCCGCCTTCCTTGTAACGTTGCAGGATCACGCCGGCGCCACGCGTCAGTTCCGGCACCTGGTCGAGTGGGAACACCAGCAGCTTGCGATTGGAACCGATCACCGCGACATGATCGCCGTCGGCCGGCGCGCAGAGAGCGGCTTCCTCGCCCGGCTTCAGATTGAGGATCTGCTTGCCGGTACGCTTTTCCGCGGCAAGCTCGGCGCCGGCCACCACGAAGCCGCGGCCACTGCTCGAGGCCACCAGGTATTTCGCGCCGTCAGTGGCGACGAACAGCGCGACGACGTCATCCTCGTTGGTGAGTTCGGCCAGCAGCCGCACCGGCTGGCCGTCGCCGCGGCCGCGCGGCAGATCGGCGGCCTTCAGTGTGTAGGCACGGCCATTGGTGGCGAACAGCGTGAGCCGATCGGTGGTGAAGCACGGCAGCAGCCGCTTCAGCTTGTCGCCTTCCTTGAAGCGCAACTCGGCCGGATCGGCGACCACGCCGCGCACCGCGCGAATCCAGCCCTTGTCGGACAGGATGACGGTGATCGCCTCGCGCTCCACCAGGGCTTCGCTCGCGACGTCCACCGCTACCGGCGTGGTGCCGAGTTCGGTACGCCGGTCGCCGAGCGGACCGGAACCGAATTTCGCCCGCGTTGCCTCGAGTTCTTCGGTGATGCGAGTCCAGCGCAATGCCGGGTCCTTCAGCAGCGCGGCGATCTCCTTGCGCTCCTTGGTCAGGGCGCGGTGCTCCTTTTTGAGTTCCATTTCCTCCAGCCGGCGCAGGGCGCGCAGCCGCATGTTGAGGATGGCGTCGGCCTGGGTATCGGTCAGCTCGAACCGCTTCATCAGCGCCGGCTTCGGTTCGTCCTCGTTGCGGATGATGCGGATCACCTCGTCGAGATTGAGATAAACCAGCAAATAACCGTCCAGCACCTCGATGCGCCGGTCGATCGCCGCCAGGCGGTGGTTGCTGCGGCGGACCAGCACCTCGTGCCGGTGATCGAGCCAGGCCCGGAGCACTTCGGACAGCGACATCACCCGCGGCGTGCGCGTGGCGTCCAGCACGTTCATGTTGAGCGGGAAGCGCGTCTCCAGCGCTGTGGCGCGGAACACCGTCTCCATCAGCACTTCCGGTTCGACGCCGCGAGTGCGCGGTTCCAGCACCAGGCGGATCGCCTCGTCGCTTTCGTCGCGCACGTCCCCGAGCAGCGGCAGTTTCTTCTCTTCTAAAAGTTGTGCGATCTGCTCTATTAACTTCGCTTTCTGCACCTGGTAGGGAATTTGCGTTACGACGATCTGCCAGGTGCCGTGCCTGGCCTTTTCCACCGCCCATTTCGCGCGCAGGCGGAAGCCGCCGCGGCCGGTTTCGTAGGCGGACAGGATGGCGGTGGCATCCTCCGCCAGCACTCCGCCGGTGGGGAAATCCGGGCCGGGCATGTGGCGCAGCAGATCGGCGGTGGTCGCGTTGGGGTGGCGAATCAGGTGGATCGCCGCGGCGCAAATTTCGCCGGCGTTGTGCGGCGGGATCGACGTCGCCATGCCGACCGCGATGCCGGCGGCGCCGTTCGCCAGCAGATTGGGAAACGCGCCCGGCAGCACGACGGGTTCGGTTTCTTCGCCATCGTAAGTGGGCCGGAAATCGACCGCGTCCTCGGCGATGCCGGCCAGCATGGCGCCCGCGACCTCGGTAAGACGCGCTTCGGTGTACCGCATGGCGGCGGGATTATCGCCGTCGATATTGCCGAAATTGCCCTGGCCTTCCACCAGCGGGTAGCGGGCGGCGAACTCCTGCGCCATGCGCACCATGGCGTCGTAGATCGAGGCGTCGCCATGCGGATGGAACTTGCCCATCACGTCGCCGACCACGCGCGCGCATTTCTTGAAGCCGGCACCGGGATCGAGCCGCAGCAACTGCATCGCGTAGATCAGCCGCCGGTGCACCGGCTTCAGCCCGTCGCGCACATCCGGCAGCGAGCGCGACATGATGGTGGACAG
>Ga0209415_10004890_pt1 | contig 24369 bp, 22 predicted proteins | sample PeaSoiSIISIP2007_FD_187696 | JGI IMG/M metagenome (GOLD analysis project Ga0209415, IMG submission 187696) | Peat soil microbial communities from Weissenstadt, Germany - SII-SIP-2007 (SPAdes) (version 2) | ecosystem: Environmental > Terrestrial > Soil > Wetlands > Peat | place: Germany... | reverse complement strand
CCCGCCACCAGCACCCTACCGTCGGAAAGGAGCGTGGCCGTCTGGCCGGATCGTGAGGTGTTCATAGACCCGGTTGCGGTCCAGGACCCCGTGGCCGGGTCGTAGAGCTCGGCGGAGGCCTCCGTGGGGAGGGTGTAGCCGATGGCGCTGCCCAGGCCGCCGCCGCCCGCGACGAGCACCTTGCCGTCGCGCAGAAGCGTGGCCGTGTGGCCGGTGCGTGGGGTGCCCATGCTGCTCGTGGCGGTCCAGACGCCCGTGGCCGGGTCATACAGCTCGGCGGAGGCCAACGACGGCGGCTGGTGCATGCCGAGTGTGTGCGTGGCAGTGCCGCCCGACACGAGGACCATGCCGTCGGGCAGCAGCGTGGCGGTGTGACTGAAGCGTGGGGTGGTCATGTTCCCCGTGGCGGTCCACCTCCCGGTGGCCGGGTCGTACAGCTCGGCTGTAGCCAGCGGGCCGGTGGCGTCGCTGCCACCGGTCACGAGCACCTTCCCATTCAGCAGGAGCGTGGCCGTCGCGGCGGATCGCGGCATGATCATGCTTCCAGTGGGGGTCCACGACGGCGCCCTGGGCCGGACGGCGGAGGAGGTCGGGAACGGCGTTGGCGTGGATGGCGGCGCGCTGGCCGGCGCCCCGATGCTCGACGGGGAGTGCCTGAAGAGCAGGCCCGCGCCGACGGCGATGACCACTGCCGCCATCGCTATGGCCAGCAGGAGACCCGCCCGGGCACGCGTCATGGCCGGGCGACCGACCGCCCTGGGTGACCGCCCGCGGTCCCTGACAAGCCAGCCCGGGCGTTGGCGGGTGGCGTCGACGCGGGCGAGGCTTCGTGCCAGGAGCCCCTCGGGTAGGTTCGCAAGCGACCGCTCGTCAAGCCATGAGCCGAGCTCTCCATCGAAGTCGCGGTGTGCGGTCATCGGACGGACTCCTCCGGGATCGGGTTGGTGCCCCGTGCGTCGGCGTCGAGCTCGGCGCGGAGCGCCGACGTGGCGCGATGGAGCCGCGACTTGATGGTCCCCGCGGGCACGGCCAGTGCCTCCGCCGCCTCGTCGTCGGAGAAGCCCAGGTAGTGATGGAGCACGAGCACGGCTCGATGCTCCGGACGAAGCCGACAAAAGCCGCGATCCAACACGTCGCGATCCTCCACATCGCGTGCCGTATCGGCGCGGCTCGCGATCTCCTGGACATGGACCGTTCGCGTCGATCGGCGCCGTTCGCGCTCCGCCTCGCGATAGACGCACCGGACCAGGACGCGGTGCAGCCAGGCGTCGAAGCCATCCGGATCGCGCAGCCCGCGCAAGTCACGCCACGCCAGGACGAGGGTCTCCTGGACCGCATCATCGGCCTGATCGCGGTCCCGCAGCATGAGCTGGGCGAGGTTGAAGAGACGGCCGATCGCATCGGCCGCGAGCGTCGCGAACGCGTCGCGATCGCCTCCTCGTGCCCGCTCGACCAGGTCTCGCTGCACGGCTCGCCCCTCGTCGCCGGCAGCATGCGCCGGTTTCACACTATTGGGAACGAGCGCGCTCGATTCGTTCCATCTTCGCCGAGCGGGCGGGCAGCTTCAGCCGCCAGTCACAGCCCCGCATTCGCATCCACCATGTGCCACATGGCCCGCGTGGGGGGTCCATTCGGCTCTACCGGAATGTGACGTTGTACCCGGAGATTCGCACATTCGGCGGGTCTTCCAGCCGAGTGCGGGATCCACACACGGAGTCGGGCTCGTGGTGGAGCCGACCTACGGCCCGGTGCGCACGGAGGAGGGATCAGCGGTGGACGCGCCAGCGACCTATCTGAGTTGGGGGTTCATCCTCATCTCGATCCCCAACCTCCTCATGATCATCGGCATGATCGTCGTCTTCATCGCGGCGCTCATCGTGCCGTTCCCTCATCGCGGCCGGCCGCCGGTGTCCAAGGAGCCGCGCCATGAGTGACCTTCCGCAGGTCCCCGAGGCCGAGCCCGGGAATTGGACGCTGAGCATCCGGCGCTTCATCGAGCGCCGCATCCCGCTTGCCCATCTGCTGCCCTCGCGGCAGCCCTACTGGGTCGGCTCGTGGGTCTACGTCTTTGGCGCGGTCGCGATCGCGGCCCTGGTGATGGTGATCGCGACCGGGGTCGTGCTCGTGTTCTTCGGCCCGCAGTGGTGGCATGTCTCGGACGCCGGCCACTTTGTGAATGCCATGCATTTCTGGTCGGTGCAGGTGTTCTTCGTCTTCATGGTGCTCCACCTGTGGGGTCAGTACTTCGCGGCCGGCTGGCGCGACGGACGAGCGCCGACCTGGGCGGTGGGCGTCGTCATCTTCGCCGTGTCGGTCGTTGCCACCTTCACGGGCTACATCGCCCAGCAGAACTTCGACGCGCAGTGGATCGCGATCAATGCCAAGGACGCCATGAATGCCGTCGGTGTCGGCGCGTTCTTCAACGTGCTGAACTTCGGCCAGATGTACGGCCTCCACGTGATGTTCTTCCCCATCCTGGTCGTGACCCTCGTGGCCGTGCACGTCGTGCTCGTCCGGGTGAAGGGCGTCGTGAAACCGCTGGAGGCTCCCGAGGCTGAACCGCCGACGGAGCAGGAGCCGCAGCCATGACGAGCCCGGCCGACGCGCAGGATCGCTACTACGCGGGCGTCCCGATGGTGCCCTTCGACCTGGTCAAGGAGCTCGTGGTCGCCTTGGTCGGCGTGGGGCTGTTGGTCGTCATCCTGGCGGCGGCGTTCTCCGCCCCGGATGTCCCGGCGGTCACCATCGCCTCCTGGGCGCACGCCGATCCGGTCGATTTCGTCACCACGGCGACGGCCGAGCTGCAAGGAACGAGCGGCACGGCCCAGTACGGCCCGCCCTACAACACGACCCCCGATGCCGCGCAGGCCGTCGGACCGATCGTGCCGCAGGAATGGGCGGGCGTCAGTACGCCGATCGACACGGCCCAGGACTTCGTGCTCCACCCGCTGGCGCTCGCCGCGACCGGCAACGCGAGTCTGACCGCGGCCCTTAGTGTGTACAACAGCGCAGGCGTCACCCAGCAGCAGGCGTGGCTCGACGCGTACACGACTGCGCTTGGGTCGGCCACCGCCGACAACGGGGCCGTCGTCGTGGCGTCCGGCGATTACGGCCCGGTGCCCGTGCTGATGGCGAACCTGCTCGGGGTTGCCCGCACCGGCGGCCTCGATGCGCTTCTCCTCCAGAACGGGCGGTTCTACCAGACTGACCTGACGCTCCCCCTGCTCTTCCTGGGGGACGGGAACTACCTCGCCACGCTCGCCGCCGACCAGCATCTCAGCGGCGACCAATGGGGCGTCATGAACGAGACGGGCAACTACCCCGGTCAGACATGGCTGTGGCTCTACTCCATCTGGTACCAGGTGCCGCCCTTCAACTCGGCGCCGAACGCCGACCTCGTGATCGTGGGGATCGTGATCACGCTGACCGTGCTCTTGGCCCTGGTCCCGTTCATCCCGGTGCTCCGTGACATCCCCCGTTGGATCCCGGTGCACCGCCTTATCTGGCGCAAGTACTACCGGGGTGACCCGTAAGCCCGACTGACGCGTCACGCCCGTTACGGCAGGCCGTTCGACCCCTTCAGAGGGCGACGGACCATGAGCCAGCCCGAGGCGAGCATCGCCAGCGCGATGAGTGCGACCTCGGCGAGGACCAACCAGCTATCAGCATTCGTGGCGTCCCAGGCGAACATCGTGGTGCGGCACCTCCAATGACCTGACCACTTGCGGGTAAGCGGCCTTACGGTTCGAGGGTCGGACCGTGTGCCTTGCGGACTGATTACGGCCGCGGCAACGCTGCCTGGGAAGGACGCTCGCGGGTGCCGCCTGGGCCGCCCGGCGGGCCTGTGGTTCGGCCACACGCCGGTATGCCGGGCCTGCCTGCCTTCGTCATGGAGCTGTCAGGTGGCTCTGCGTACACTCGCCGGATGCTCGCCGCTGCGGTCGTCCCCGATGCGCCTGCTGGTCGCTGAGGACGACCTCCGCCTGCGGTCGGTGCTCGTCCGAGGCCTCGAGGCGCACGGCTACGTCGTGGACGCCGTGACCAGCGGTCCTAAGGCGCTCGACTACCTGCGCTTCTATGACCCCGCGGTGATCATCCTTGACTGGCGCATGCCAGGCCTCAGCGGCGTCGAGGTGGTGGCCCGGCTGCGGGCGGAGGGTCGCGCCACAGCCGTCCTCATGCTCACGGCGCGGGATGCGCCAGCCGACCGCGTCGCGGGTCTCGATGCCGGGGCCGATGACTACCTCATCAAGCCCTTCGACTTCGAGGAGCTGGTGGCCCGCGTGCGGGCCCTCCTGCGGCGCCCAGGCAGCCCCGATACGCGTCTGCTGCGGCGCGGCGGCCTGAGCCTCGACCCGGCCACCCGCGAGGTCGCGTCGCGCGACGGGCCGCTCCACCTGACCCGGATCGAGTTCGCCATCCTCGAGCTGCTGATGCTGCGCGCCCCGACCGTGGTCGAACGCAATCAGATCGCCCAGCACGCCTGGAAGGACGAGACCGAGCCGCTCGGGTCCAACGTCATCGACGTCCGCATGGCCCGCCTACGGGCCAAGCTGGCCGGCACCGATGCCAGGATCGAGACGGTCCGCGGGTCCGGCTACCGGCTGCTGGCCTCATGAAGTCGCGCCTCGGCGCAGTGTTGCGGGAGCGCCCGACGCGGGTCGCAGCCGCGGCGACCCTGATCGTGGGCGCCCTGTACGTCACGCTGGCGGTCGCGGTCGTGGCGATCGTGCAGCGCAGCCTGGTCGACGCGGTCGATCAGCGCCTCGCCACCGAGATCGCGACCACGCAGCACCGCGCGGATGCGGCCGCGTTCGTGCCCGGCCAGGACCCGGTGGACACGGACGACAGCCGTCGCTTCGATGCGCCGTTGCTGGTCTGGCTCGTCGCCCCCAGTGGCTCGATCACCGCCGACTCGCTCGCGCCAGCGCTGCCCGCGGCCTTCGTGCGGGTCACCCAGCCGACCAGCGCCATGGTGGCGGGAACAGCGGTGCGGCTTTCCGGCGGGCCGATGCCGGACGGGTGGCTGGTCGTCGGCGAGTCGACCGCCCCGATCGCCAGTGCTGTGGGTACCGTGGTGCTGGCGGAGCTGCTCGTGGCGCCCTTCCTGATGGCCCTCGTCTTCGTGGGGGCGCTGATCGTGGGGCGACGCGTGGCCGCTCCGTTGGAGCGGGCCCGGCGCCGACAGCTCGACTTCACCGCCGATGCATCGCATGAGCTGCGCACGCCGCTGACGGTCATCGAGGCCGAGACGTCGCTGGCGTTGGTGTCGGCGCGCGATCCAGATGCCGATCGACAGACGTTTGGGCGCGTCCACGCCGAGAGTCTTCACCTCCGCGAGCTGGTCGGCGACATGCTGTGGCTGGCCCGTTTCGACGCGGCCCCGCGACCGCCTGAGGCGGCCCCGGTTGACCTCGGCACGCTCGCGACGGCGACGGCCCAGCGTTTTCGGGCCGTGTGCGAGCAGCGCCGCCTCACCCTCACGACCGAGATCCTGGGGCCCGACAGCGCGGTGATCGTCGCGCCGCCGGAATGGTTGGTCCGCCTGGTGGGGGTCCTCGTGGACAACGCCACCACGTACGCGCCACACGGGGGCGCCGTCGCGGTGCGCGTCGTCGCGGGCGGAGGCCGGGTCCGACTCGTGGTGGACGACACGGGGCCCGGGATCCCGCTCGAGCAGCGGGCCCTCATCTTTGATCGGTTCCATCGCGCCACCAGCGAGCAGGGTGGCGCCGGCCTCGGCCTGGCCATCGGCGACGCCATCGTCAGCGCGACCGGCGGCCGCTGGGCCGTCGGCGACGCCCCGGGCGGCGGGGCGCGCATGGCCGTGACATGGCCCCGGGCCCAGATGGCAACCGCGCCGCGGCCTGGCCCGGAGGTCGCCGGTATGCCCGAGGACGCCGAGTCCGCCTGACCGGCGGCGCCCTACAGGTGAGCGCGATCCAGCGTGGCGGATGGCGGCGCAGACGGAGCTGAAGGTGCCGACCCACTGGGTCGTCGGGCACCGGTGATGACGCATCGTCTACCCACTTGTGGGTCAGTTCCGGCGCGACCCGGTGACCACCGCAGGCGCAGAGGCCCTACGCGGCGGCGGGCGCTCCCGCGTCCGCCAGCGTCATGTACAGCTCGGTCTCCTGGGCGAGGTGGAGCTCGAGGATGGCGTGCAGGCCGTAAAGGACGCGGCGGAGCTCCGGCAGCTGCTGGGGATCCGGACCGGCGGCGGGCAGAGCATCGACAGCCCGTCCGAAGAGCCGGGCAAGATGGAAGATCTCGCGGTGCGTGGTGCTGAGCGGCGCGAGCGGATCCTCGCCACCCAGGGCCTTGGCCAGCAACGGGTAGACGGTGGTCTCCTCCTCCATCTCGTGAGGCAGGAGGTCGCTCACCAGGGCATCTCGCAGGCCGCGCAGCAGCCCGGGTACGGCCCCCCGGTCGGCGTCGCCGAGACTGTCCGCGGCGACGCGCACCCGGTCGATGAGCGGTCGCATGTCGGTGTGGTCGGCCTCCAGCCGACTTCGGGTCGCGGCCCAGCCCGCCACCGGGCGGACGGTCTGGCGCTCGCCCTGCAGCGCCCGCAGGGCGTTGAGGATGACGACGACGTCGATGCCCTCCTGGAGGACGGCCCCCGGCACGGGGGCGAGGAAGCCTGCGGCCGCCACGCCCATGGCCACCAGTGACAGAGCCATGCCGACCACGATGCTCTGGAGGGCGATCCGGCGGGCGCGCTGGGCGATGCGGATCCCCTCCGCGAGGCGGTCGAGGCGGTCGACCGTGATGACGACGTCGGCGGCTTCGGAGGAGGCCGTCGCGCCGCGGGCCCCCATGGCCACCCCGCAGTCGGCCGCCGCCAGGGCCGGCGCATCGTTGATGCCGTCGCCGATCATGACGGTCGCCCCAGGCGCCGCCGTGCGCTCCGCCTGGACGACCGCCACCTTCTCCGCCGGGGTGCGTTCGCCCAGGATGCTGTCGATGCCCAGGGCGGTCCCCACGGCGCTCGCCACGCTCGGATCATCCCCGCTCAGGAGCACGATGCGGCGCACGCCCGCGCTTCGCGCTAGGCGAAGCGCGCGGGGGGCCTCGGGCCGGATGGGGTCGACCAGCACGAGGATCCCGGCCAGCTGGTCGTCCACCCGCACGTAGGCCGCGCTCGAGCTGGCGAGGGCGATCCGGCGCTGCGCCTCGCGCGCCCAGCGGGGGACGGAGATGCCGGCGGTCGCGAGGTCAGCGCCGCCGACCGTGACCGCGTGCCCCGCCACGGTGCCGCGCACCCCGTCACCGGGCGTCTCCGTGACGCCTTTCGGTGGATCCAGCACGATGGCTCGGTCGTGCGCCGCGCGGACGATCGCCGCCGCCAGCACGTGCGGCGAGGCCTGTTCGAGCGAAGCGGCCAGGCGCAGGACGACGTCGGGATCGCCGGTGGGGCCGACCTCGACCCGCTCCAGCTTCGGGCTGCCCGCGGTGAGTGTGCCGGTCTTGTCCATGAGCAGGGTGCGTACCCCGGCGAGCACCTCCAGCGGCCCGCCGCCCTTGACGATGATGCCGCGGCGGGCGGCATGCGAGACGCCGGCCACGAGCGCGATCGGGGCAGCGATGATCAGCGGGCACGGGGTGGCCACGACGAGGACGGCAAGCGCGCGCACGGCGTCGCCCGACGTCAGCCAGGCGACGGCGGCCAGCCCGAGCGTCAGCGGCAGGAACGCGAGGGCGTAGCGGTCGGCGAGGCGGACCAGGGGCGCCCGCGAACCTTGAGCCTCGCGGACCAGCCGGACGATGCCGGCATAGGTGCTTGCCTCGGCCTTCGCCGTGGCCCGCAGGTCGAAGGCCCCTCCGGCGTTGATCGTGCCGCTGGCGACCGGGTCGTCGAACAGGCGAACCACGAGGCGCGACTCACCGGTCAGGGCGGACTCATCCAGGGTGGCCGCCACGTCGAGGACCACCCCATCGACCGGGACGACCTCGCCGGGTCTGATCAGCAGGCGGTCGTCGCGGCGGACGTCACCGACGGGCCGGTCGCGGAGGCCCACGTCTTCGTGGCGGTGGGCGACCGTTGGCGCACGCGAGACGAGGCCGGCGAGCTCGCGCTCGGCCCGCCCGTGGGCGTAGGCTTCCAGGGCCCGTCCGGACGCCGACATCGCGGCGATGACCGCGCCGGCCAGGAACTCGCCGAGGCCGATGGATCCGACCATCGCCAGCAGGGCGATGACGTCCACGCCCACGCGGCGCGCCAGCAGGTCGCGTCCGATCGCGACGGCGAGGACCGCTGCTGCGAGCACGGTCGCGAGGAGCCATGCGACGTCGCCGGCCTGCCCATCCCCGGCCAGGTGCGCCGCGATGCCGACGACCAGGAGGGCGGCCACGATCGGCAGGAAGGCGGCTTCAGCCGTGGCCAGCACGCTCCGGGGAAGCCCGGGGTGCGAACGACCGATGGGCACTGCAGCGCTCACGGGCCCAGCCTCCCATGCATATGGGCCGGGCCCAAGGGCCGTTCGGCGGACGACGGGGGCCGTGAGGCCCCATCGTACGGGACGAAGGGCCCATCCCCACCCTGCGCGTCGCCGTCACCATGCCGGCATGTCTCACGCGACGCACGCCCGGAGCGACGATCGACCGGATGAGGATGGGCGCGTCGCCCGGGGCGAGCGCTCGACCGGCGGCGGCGGCCGGCCATCGGGTGGTGGCCCTGCCCCCGACGGCGAGTCGCCCGACGGCGGGCCTGCTTTCGATGGGCGGCATGTCGACGGCATCGCCCGTCTTCACCTTGCCCTGCCCGCGCGTCCTGACCTGACGCGGATCGCCGACGTTCTCGGCAGCCCCGACGCACCGTGGCTGGGGGAGCGCCTCCTTGAGGCGTCAGGCCCGACGCGCGAATATGCCTGTGACCTGGACCTGCCCGCCGGTGACATGGGTCTGATCCTGTTCAGGAAGTCGGCCATCGTCGGGCTGGGCGAACCAGTTCGCCACGACGCTGGGTGGCGCGTGCCCATCGAATGGCACGCCGCGACCTTCAAACCGCTCTTCCCGGTGTTCGCCGGAACGCTCAGCATCCGCGAGGAGCAGGTCGTCCTGGACGGTCACTACGCCCCGCCCGGTGGTCGACTCGGCGCGGTCCTGGACGCCGCCCTCCTGAACGTGGCCGCGCGCGGCACCGGCCGCTGGTTCCTCCGCACGGTGGCCGCCGCCCTCGACACCTGACGAAGACGGCGCCCTGCCGCCTCGTACCCCCGGGCAAGACGTGCCCCGGACCGGTGGGTTCGATCGCCCGCGCCGTGCCCGCATCGCGCAACGGATCTCGTTGCGCTAGGATGGCCGGCACGAACACGGAGGTGGCCCATGCCGGTCCAGTCTGCGCGGCGGATCGAAGCGCTCGTCGATGACTTCGGGGGACGGGCGGCGGTCGCCCGGGCCCTGCAGGTGGACCGCAGCCAGGTGACGCGGTGGCTGGATCGCGGCCAGGAGCCGGACGCGGCCAACCTGCGCAAGGTGGAGGCCACGGAGCTGGCCATGGCGCGCCTCCTGCGGTTGTACGACCAGGCGACGGCGCGCATCTGGCTCGAGGGCACGAACGCCCACCTGGGCGAACGTCGTCCGATCGATCTGCTGGCCCGGGGCCGGCTCGCCGAGGTCCTGGCGGCCATCGACGCCGAAGAGGCAGGCACGTTCGCGTAGCGCGCCCCCGACCGGCCCCCGGTCCGAGCCGTGCTCTACCGGGTCTTCGCCGCCTCGACGGATCGACGCGCCGATCCGTTCGCCGTCCCGCGCCACTTCCAGGGCGGCGGCCGACACGACAACCCCGACCACTACACCGCGCTGTACCTCGCGCGTGAGCCGATCTCCGCGGTCGCCGAGCGGATCCAGGGCTTCCGGGGACAGCGGCTGACAGAGGGAGTCTTCGCGCGGCCTGACGGCCGGGTCGATGCCCTGGCCGAGATCGACGACGCAGGGTGGCCCGAGCTGGTCGACCTGGACGACCCCGACGTGCTGGCGACTCGTCAGATCCGACCCTCGCGGGTCGCCACGGCCGACCGGTCGATCACCCAGGGCCTGGCGTTGGGGCTGTTCCTGGCCGGGGCGCCGGGACTGTGCTGGTGGTCGACCCTGGAGGCCTCGTGGACCAACGTCACGGTCTTCGAGGAGCGCCTTGCTCCGGCCCTGCGCCGCGTCGTGCGGGTGGAGCCGTTGACCGTCGCGCATCCACTGGTCCGCGACGCGGCCGACCACCTCCTGATCGACGTGCCGCACCCGCGCCTCCGGCGTGTCGGCCCACACCGCGCGTAGCCGGGGGAGCACCGGGCCGGGCCGGCGCCGCGGATGATCGGTGGTCAGGGCCGTCACGGGCTCCGATGCTCAGACGAACGCCCCGGGAACGTTCGCTGGTCGCCGGTTGCGCCCCGGCCGCACTGCCGAGCGTGGGCCGATGTCGCGCGTGCTCAGCCGATAGCCATATGTCCCGTGTGGCGAGCATCCGGGGCGGTCCTCACACCCGAGCGTTCCCCCGGCGTGCGTATGCACCTGAGGCGCGCCGGCGAGGGCAAACGAAAGCGGCCGTCGCGCGTTGCGACGGCCGCTTGGAAGCTCGACGGGGTGATGACTAGGCGGGAGTCGTCACCCGCGTCGTTGTCTGGTTCGAGCCGGGGATCTTGGCGCCCCACGGGACACCGAGCCGCGGCAGCAGGTACCGGTCGACGCCGTAGTAACCGGCGACCTTCCACGCCAGCATCACGCCGACGCTGAGGGCGAACATGATTGGGTTGACCGACGTCGAGCCGGCCAGCAGGTACGACATGTTCATCGTCACGCCGAAGAAGGCGGCGATACCGGTCAGGATGCCCAGGATGAGGCCGATGCCGACGGCGAGCTCACCGAGGGCGATGAGCCAGCCGAACCAGGTCTGGGCGTTGTTGTCGATGAGCAGCTGCAGGAAGCTGCGGTACCACTCGAAGGTGATCGCCGCATGGCCCGTCGTGGGGATCGCCACGGCGCTCTTCCAGTAGCCCAGCAGCGACGCCCCACCGTCCGTCCAGCCGGTGCCCGTCAGCTTCTCCCAGCCGGCCGTCCCCCATTCGAAGCCGAGGAAGAGGCGGATGGGTAGCCAGATCAGGCCGGCCCGCGAGTTGCTGAACAGGTATCGCGCGAAGGCCGGCCCCTCGACCTCGACCGTCTGCGCCTCGGGGGCGTTGCGGTCGGTGAAGAGCAGTACCAGGACGACGATCATGAGGACCCAGAAGGCCACCGAGGCGATGGCCCGTTCGGTCGAACCTGCGGCCGGGTAGACCCACGGGTTCACCATGTAGAACAGCACCACGGCCGCCACCACGGCCAGCGGTACCGCCAAGCTGCGGTAGCGAGCAAGCATGGATCCGCTCCTTCGATGCGCTACGGGCCGCCCGGCTGGGAGCCGGCCGCCTTGTCCCGTGCCGTCAGACTGGCGTATGCCGTCTGCGCTCCGCAGGGCCGAAAGTCCCAAAGGGGTGGGACCGACGGGCCTCGCTGCCGACCCCCGGAATGATACGGGCAGGGTCAAACGGCCCTGTCCCGTGCGATGTCGAGCGCGGCGCGCAGGTCATGGGTCATGGCGGCCACATCGTGCCGGGCCATCCGCTCGGCGGTGAAGATGTCCGGCCCGACCCCTACCGCAGCCGCCCCGGCCGCGAACCAGCGGCGGAGCGTCGCCGCATCGGAGGGGCAGCCCGTCGGCACCAGGCGCGACCACGGCATGGGCCGCATGACGGACTCGAGCCAGGCCGGTCCGTCGATCGCTGCCTGGGGGAAGAGCTTGATCAGCTCGCAGCCAAGCGCCTGGGCCTGCGAGACCTCGGTGGGCGTGAAGCAGCCCGGCAGGTAAGGCACCGTCCGCCGGTTGCAGACGGACGCGACCTCTGCCGACAGGGTGGGCGCCACGATGAAGTCGCTGTCGGCGGCGATGAACAGGGCCGCCGTCGGGCCGTCCAGGATCGTGCCGGCGCCCAGCATGATCTCCGGCCGCGCCGTGGCGACGTGCGCTCCCAGAGCACGGAAGACCTCGTAGGCACCCGCCCCGCGGTTGGTGTACTCCACCACTCGCGCGCCCGCCTCGGCACACGCCTCCACGACCGCGATGGCGGTGGCCGCGTCTGCCGCGTTGAAGATGGGCAGGATCCGTTGTTCGAGGGCCGCCGACAGCACCTCCAGGCGGCTGTGTCGCGCCACGCGCTTCCTCCTGATACGGACCGGACCAAAGTACGGCTTGGCGCGTTCCCCTCGGAACGTCAGCATTCGCCCCGGTAGTCCTGCCCACCACACCGCACCCATCCGGTGGCGGATGCGGCTGGGCGGCAGGTCGGAACGGATCGCCACACCATAGCGCGAGGGATGACGAGCAGATGGCTTCCATGGCGGTTCAGGAGATCGGCCCGATGATGACGGCCAGCGAGGTGGCCGAGCTGCTGCACCTCCATGTCAACACCGTGAAGCGCCTGGGCGATCGTGGGGAGCTGCCCTTCTATCGCGTCTGCAAGCGGGGCGACCGGCGCTTCCGCTACGACGACGTCCTGGCCTTCCTCGCCCGCAGCCGGTAGGCGCCCGCTCCCGACCGGCTCCCCGACCTCGAACGCTCCTCAACGCTGACGCCGCCGGGGCCCTCCTCCCGACGGCGTCCGCGTATCCGGCCGCTTCCATGGCGTGGTCGTCCCCCCGCCACGCTGCCAGAATGGATGCGTGGACCTTGAGCTGACGCAGGAGAACCGCCTCGTCCAGGATGCGGCGCGCTCCTTTGCCGAGGGCGAGATCGCACCGCACATCCGCGAGTGGGACGAGGCGCACCACGTGGACCTGCCCACGTTCCGCCGCATGGGCGAGCTGGGGTTCCTTGGCGCGCCGATCCCCGAGGCCTACGGCGGGGCCGGCATGGACTACGTCAGCCTGGGTCTCGTGTGCGAGGAGCTGGAGCGGGTCGACAGCGCCTTCCGCGTGATCATGAGCGTCCACGTCGGCCTCAACAGCCTGACCCTCCTGCAGTGGGGCACGGAGGACCAGAAGCAGCGTTTCCTGCTGCCGCAGGCGCGCGGTGAACGGTTCGCCACCTTCGCCCTGACCGAGCCCGGCGTGGGCACCGACGCGGCCAACCTCGCCACCACCGCCCGGCGCGAGGGCGACGCGTACGTCCTCAACGGCAGCAAGATCTGGATCAGCCTGGCCGACGTGGCCGACTACTTCCTGGTCTTCGCCACGCTCGACCGGGCGAAGGGCCACCGCGGCATCACCGCCTTCATCGTCGAGCGCGGCATGGACGGCTTCACCACCGGCACGCTGGAGGGCAAGCTCGGCATCCGTGCCGGCAACACCGGCACGCTCTTCCTGGACGGGGTGCGTGTGCCGGCCGCCAACCGGGTCGGCGAGGAGGGCGAGGGCTTCATCATCGCCATGAGTGCCATCGACCAGGGCCGCTTCACCGTCGCCACCGGCGCCGTCGGCCTGGCACGCGCTTGCCTGGAGTCGAGCGTCCGCTACGCCCACGAGCGGTCCACGTTCGGGCAGGAGATCGGCCGGCACCAGCTGGTCAAGCAGCTCATCGCCCAGATGGGCCGCGGCATCGAGGCCGGCCGCCTGCTGTGCTGGCAGACGGCGTGGCGCAAGAACCGCGGCCTGCGCAACACGCGCGAGACCAGCCTGGCCAAGTGGTTCTGCACCGAGCACGCGGTGCAGTGCGCCCTCGACGCCATCCAGGTCCACGGCGCGTACGGCTACTCGACCGAGTACCCCGTGGAGCGCTACCTGCGCAACGCGAAGGCGTCGGTCATCTACGAGGGCACGAGCCAGCTCCACACGCTCATCCAGGCCGACTACCTGCTGGGCTACCGGGAGGACCGCCCGCTCCGCTGCCCCCAGCCCCCGGCCCCCGGTTTCGAAGCGGCCTGAGCGGTCGCGTGCCGCTCGTGGTGCGCCCGGCCCCGCCGCCACCCGGCTGGTCGGCCGGTGAGCTGGCCACGCTGGCGGCGGTCTTCGCGACCGTCGGGCCCGGCGATGCCGAGCGGCAGGCGAACCTCGCCGCCACGGTCCTGTCGCAGGTCACGGACCCCGCCGCCCTGACCCAGCTGCGGCTCGTGCTGCGGGCCCTGGACTCGACCGCCGTCAACGCCCTGACGGCCGGCGTCGCCCGCTCGTTCCGGAGCGCCGACCCCGCCGCGCGCGAGGCGATCCTGCGCCGCTGGGCCCTGAGCCGGCTCGGCATGCGCCGCACGGCGTTCCAGGCCTTCAAGCGGCTTGGTGCCTTCTTCGCCTACGCCGACGCTGGGGTCGACGGCACCAACCCCACCTGGCCGGGCATGGGGTACGAGCTGGTGCACGAGCCGGTGACCAACGTACCGCCGGCGGTGCAGCCCCAGGCCGACGATGGCGGCGCAGACGCGCTCGTGCTGGAGGCGGACGTCGCGGTGGTGGGCAGCGGCGCCGGGGGCGGCGTGGTCGCGGCCCGGCTGGCGGAGGCGGGTCGGGCGGTCGTGGTCATCGAGGCCGGGGCGTACCTGCGCGAGCCCGAACTGTCGGCCAACGAGCTCGACGGCTTCGATCGTCTCTACCTGGACCGCGGGCTCGTCGCCACCACCGACCTCGCCATCGCGATCCTGGCCGGAGGCACGCTCGGGGGCGGCACGACCGTCAACTGGATGACCTCGATCCCGCTGCCCGACCGCGTGCGCCACCGCTGGGCGGTCGAATTCGGCCTCGATGGCGTCGACGGTCCCGAGGCCGACGCCGACCTGGACCGCCTCCGGGCCGAGCTGGGCTTCGTGGCCCCCGTGGATACGCCGCCCAAGGATCAGCTCATCCTCGACGGCGCCCGTGCCCTGGGCTGGGAGGCGGCCCACACCGAGCGCGACGCATGGGCCTGCGGTGACTGCGGCGCGTGCGGCTTCGGTTGTCCGCGCGCAGCCAAGCGGTCCGGCCCACGGCTGCACCTCGCCGCCGCCGCGGCGTCGGGTGCCCGCATCCTCGTCGACGCGCCCGTCGAACGCGTCCTGCTCGAGGGCGGGCGCGCGGTCGGGGTCACGGGGCACCTGTCGCGGCCCGACGGCACGCGGCGCCCGTTCACGGTGCGTGCCCGGCAGGTCGTGGTCGCCGCCGGGGCCCTCCGCACCCCGGCCGTCCTCGCCCGCAGCGGGGCGGACCACCCGGCCATCGGGGACTACCTGCGGCTGCACCCCGTGCCGGTCCTGAGCGCCCGCATGCGCGAGCCCGTACGGATGTGGCGCGGCGTCCTCCAGGCGGCACGGTCGGTCGAGTTCGCCGACCCAGGTCCGCCATCCGCGGATGGCATCGGCCCGGCCCACGGCGGGTTCCTCATCGAGTCGGCACCGGCCCATCCGGGCCTCATCGCGCTGGCGTTTCCCTGGGACGGCCGCGCGGCCAGCGACGCCCTGATGGCGAGCATCGGACATCACGCGCCGCTCATCGGCATCACCGCGGACCAGGGTCATGGCCGGGTGCGCCTCAGCCGCCACGGGGTGCCGCTCATCGAGTACCGCCTCGCGCCAGGGGATGCGCAGACGGCGCGGCGCGCCCTGGTGGAGATGGCGCGACTGGCCCGCGCCGGGGGCGCCGCCGACCTCCTGGCGGTCGGCACGCCGGCGACGTGGTTGTACGAGGGAGCCGACGAACGGGCGTTCAGGGCCTTCCTCGAACGGCTGGCGACCTTCGACTTCCGGCCCAATCGCGGCTCGCTCTTCTCCGCCCACCAGATGGGGACGGCCCGTGCGGGACGCGATCCACGGACGACCGCCTGCGATCCTCGAGGCCGCCTGCGCGCCGACACGACCGGCGGCCTGATCGGGGGCTGCTATGTCGCCGACACGTCCCTCTTCCCCACCGCGGCGGGCGTCAATCCCATGGTCAGCGCGATGCAGCTGGCCGCACGCACCGCCCGAACGGTGCTCGCCGAGAGCTGAGTCAGCCGGCCGGCGCCGGCGCGGCCCCAGGGGACGGGGCCGGCACCGTCAGCAGCGCGTACTCCACGGCCTCGTCCAGGCTCATGGCCCGGCCTTCGGCGACGAAGCGGTCCGCGTCGCTTGAACCGAGTGCCTCGCGGTAGCGCTCGCGGCGCATGACCTCTTCGGTGACGGCCGCCAGGCCGGTGCCCGTCGCGTCCTCCAGGGCGCGGCCCGCGCCGATGAGGCGGAGGCTGCGCGGGATGTCGCCCGTCGCCGCCGCGTAGTCGGCGAAGTCGTCGAGCACCAGCACCAGGCCGGTCGTCTCGCCGGCCGCCTTCATGCGCGTGAGGGCCTCACGGATGTGGCCGAGGGCCGGTTCCAGCTGGCCGAGGCGGATCTCCGTGCTGCCCAGCATGTGCAGGACCCAGCCCTGCATGAACTCGTCGTCGCTCCCGCGGAGGCCCTCTTCGGCGGCCCTGAAGGTATCCGCCGCGTCTCGCCAGTCCGCGCTGAAGTACTGCGCCGTGCCTAGGCCCCATAAGGCCCGCGCCGCGCCGACCGGATCGCCGGTGGCCTGGTAGAGCCGGATGGCCTCGCGCAGCATGCCCTTCCCTTCCTCCACGTCGGCCGCCGGATTGGTCTCCAGCACGTTGCGCACCATCGCCGCGTTGTAGAGGCCGTCTGCGATCAGGTGAGGATCGCCGATCGCCCTGGCGATGGCCAGCGCGGCGTCGTAGTAGGTGCGCCCGTCGCCCAGGTGGCCCCGCCAGTAGGCGATGCCCCCGCCCGCCTCCAGCGCCCGCGCCCGAAGCTCCGTGTGCAGCTCGTCCGTGGGGATGGCCAGCACGGCCGCCGTCCGGTCCGCCCCTTCCTGGAGGTGGGCGCGGCTCTGCCAGAAGCGCCACAGCGCGTAGACCAACCGCATCCCGAGGTGGGCGTCGCCGGTCTCGACGGCGAAGGTGATGGCGGCCCGCATGTTGTCGTGGTCGTCCTGGACCCGATCGAGCCAGGTGGCGCGGTCCTTCGCCGTCAGATGCGGCATCGCCGTCTCGGCGAAGTCGGCGAAGTACTCGGCGTGCCGCCGCCGCATCTCCAGGGCCTCGCCGTCAGCCTCCAGGCGCTCGAAGGCGAAGGAGCGGATCGTCTCCAGCATCACGAACCGCGGGTGGGTGTGTTCGGCCTCCTGGCGCAGCAGGCTCTGGTCGACCAGGCTCGACAGGCCGTCGAGCACATCCACGGCGGGGCGGGCTTCGCCCGAGCCGGGTCCACACACCGCCTCGGCGGCCTCGAGCTCGAAGCCGCCCACGAATACGGCGATCGTCGCGAAGAGGCGCTGGATCGCCGGGTCCAGGAGGTCGTAGCTCCAGGCGATCGCGCCGCGCAGGGTCTGCTGCCGCGCGGGGAGGTCGCGCGCACCGCCACCCAGCAGGTCGAGCCGGCCCTGCAGGCGCTCCAGGATGCCCTCGGGCGAAAGCACCTTGACGCGTGCCGCCGCCAGCTCCAGGGCCAGCGGCAGCCCGTCCAGGGCGGCCACGAGCCGGGCCACCGCCGGCGCGTTCGCCTCGGTCAGGCGGAAGTCGGGCCGGGCCGTCCTGGCCCGCTCCAGGAAGAGGGCCACGCCGTCGACCTGCACCAATGCCTCCAGCGGCGGCAGGTGGGCCGGGTCGGGGACCCCGAGGGTCGGCACCGGGTACTCCTGCTCGCCGTAGATGTGGAGCGCGGCGCGAGAGGTGACGATGCAGGTCAGGCCCGGCGCGGACCGCAGCAGGTCGCCCAGAAAGAGCGCCGCACCTGTGACCTGCTCCATGTTGTCGAGCACCAGGAGCACCGTGCGGCCGCGCAGGTAGTCACGCAGGCGGTCCTCCACGGACGCGCCGCCCACGTCCTGCACGCCCATGGCCATGGCGATGGTGGAGGGCACGAGGGCCGGATCGCTGATCGGCTCCAGGGCCACGAAGTAAAGGCCGTCGGGGAAGCGCTCGGCGACGTCGGCGGCCAGTTGCAGCGAAAGGCGCGTCTTGCCCGTGCCGCCCGGCCCCGTGAGCGTCAGCAGGCGGGTGCCCTCGAGCAGGCGGTGGGCCTCGGCCAGGACCGCCTCCCGGCCGATGAAGTCGGTCAGCATGACCGGCAGGTTGTTGGGCGTCGCGTCAAGCGTGCGCAGTGAGGGGAACTGGTCCGGCACGCCGTCGATCACCAGCTGGCTGATGCGCTCGGGCTGCGAGAGGTCCTTCAGGCGGTGCTCGCCCAGGTCGCGCAACGTGGCGCCCGCGGGAAGGGCCCCCGCCACGAGCGCTCGAGTCGTATCGGACAGGACGACCTGCCCGCCGTGGGCCGCGCTGGCGACGCGCGCCGCGCGGTGGACGTCGAGGCCGACGTAGTCGGCGTCCGGGGCGACCACGCCTTCACCCGTGTGGAGGCCCATGCGGACCCGGACGGCCGCCTCGGCAGGCCACGCATGGGCGTAGAGCGCCCGCTGCATGGCGACGGCCGCGGCGACGGCCGTCTCGGCGCTGGAGAAGACGGCGAAGAACGAATCCCCCTCGGTCTTGACCTCCACCCCGGTCGCCGCCGCCAGCGCGGAACGGATGATGGCCTGGTGGGCCTCGAGCAGGTCCGTCCAGGCGGCCGTGCCGAGGCGCTCGACCAGCCGGGTCGACCCTTCGATATCGGTGAAGAGGAACGTGACGGTGCCGGTGGGGAGGGCCCGGCTCACCGCCGCGCCATCACGTCCAGGCTGGTGCTGCACCGTCCGATGGTGGGGCCGCCCCGGGCCGGTCGTCAATCCGCCCCGTCGGCCACCTCGCCCGCCGCGGGGGCCAGGGCCATCTGGGTGGGCCCCGTGGGTTGGAGCAGGAAGATCCAGATGTCCCACGTCACGTGGCTGACGAGCAGGGCGCCGAGCGGCATGCCTGCCGCGTAGAGCGCGCACCACTCGGCGCCGGCCACGGTCGCCGCGCCGAACAGGGTGAAGTTGCCGGTCACGAGGTGGACGCTCCCGTAGGCCAGGGCGGCCATCGCCGCGCCCGGCCAGCGACCCAGGCGCGCCATGAGGGCGTCCTGCACGAAACCGCGCCAGAACAGCTCCTCCGCCGGGCCGATGATCGTGGCCAGCCGGGCGGCGATCTCCGGAGCCGGCCGCAGGCCGCGCAACTCGTAGATGGCGGCGATGTCGCGATCCCCGGAAGGGACGAACCGGCGGGCGAACCAGTCGCCCAGGGCGAACGTGCCGTAGAGGGTCCCGGCTGCGGCCAGGCCGAGGGTCGCCTCACGGGGGCCCAGCCTGATCCGTCGCGGCAGGTCGGGTCGCGCCGCCAGGGCGTACACCCCCAGGCCCAGGCCGGTCATCGTCATGCGCGACCAGAACCGCTGCCGCGGGCCGCGGAACGTGGCCGCGAAGGCGGCCTGGGCAAGGCCCAGCCCGAGGGCCAGGCGTGGACCGGAGACCGCCACGCCCGCTACAGCCGCCAGCCGGCGAGCAGGATGCCGGCCACCAGCAGCAGCCCGAAGACGAAGTGCAGCCGCGCGGTCTCCAGGTCGATCATGGCGATCGCCCGCACCTGTCCGGTCGCCCCGAGGTCGGCGTCGTGCAGGACCTGCGCCAGGAAGGGCAGGGCCAGGACCGCCAGCATCGTCGTCGCCGGCAGCCATCCCACGGCGACGCCGACACCGAGCGTGACGTATGCGCCGAGGATGAGGCTCATGTAGCCGAGGTAGGCGGCGTGCTTGCCGAACCGCGACGAGAGCGTGACGATGCCGGCGCGGGCGTCGTCGCTGATGTCGCGCCACTCGTTGCCGTGGACGATGGCCGTCACCAGCAGGCCCACCGGCACCGAGAGAGCCAACGCGGTGAGGCTCCACATCCCGCTCACGGTGAAGTAGGCGCCCTCGAGCATGAGCGGCCCGAACATCAGGAAGACGAAGGGGACGCCAAGGGCCCGGTACTTGAAGGCGAACGGCGGGGCGGTATAGAAGTAGCCGCTCGCCAGGCCGGCCAGGCCAAGGGCCACGATTGGCCACCCGCGGACCGCGACGAGGACCACGCCGATCGCGGTGGCGATGACGAAGGCGGCGTAGGCCAGCCGCAGCGCGCCGCGCTCGCTGAGACGGCCCTTCAGCACGGCATGGCTGGCCCGCGGCGAGGTGATCGTGTCGATGCCCTTGCGCACGTCGTAGACCTCGTTGACCACGTTGGTCCCCGAGTGCAGCAGCACGCCGCCGGCCAGGGCGAGCAGGAAGAGCGGCCAGCTGAAGCGACCTTCGCTGGCGGCCAGGGCCCCCCCGGCGGCGATCGGCACGATCGAGGCCGTGAACGCGAATGGGCGAAGGACCTCCCAGGTCGCGCCGGCGGCGCGTCGGACCCGGCCGATCGGCCCCAGCTCGCGGTCCGTCGCCAGGGTCGTGGCCACCCGTCGGGCCCCGGCTGCGGCCCGCCCGGTGCCATAGAGCGTGGCCGCGTCAAGGATCGCCTCGACTTGTTCCGCCTCCTGCACCACCGGCTGGAGCAGGGGCAGGTCCAGGCCTGCCTCCTCGTGGAAGCGCTGCGCCCCGGCCGCGACGTCCTCGCGCGTCCCGCAGAGCATGAATGCGTCGAGCAGTTCGTCGGGGATGAGCTTGCCGGCCTCGTGGAACTCCTCCGCCCGCCAGGCGGTCGCGATGCGGTCACGCAACTCGAGGTCGAAACCCGCCCGGCGGAGGGAGACGTCGCCCAGGATCGACATCATGTAGATGACGAACGGCTCGCGCTTGGCCCGGTTGAGCGCTTCGCGACGGGTCGCGTCGACGAGCGTGAGGAGGTAGCCTGCCCGCTCGACCGCGGCGGGGTCGCGGCCGGCCTCGACCGCGGCCGCCGACAGTCGTTCCAGGATGCCCTTGAGCGAGGGGATCGAGTCGGCCGGACGCGCCAGGTAGCCGTCCGCCTTCTGCCCCGCGAGGGTCACGAATTCGCGCCGGTAGGCGGCGATGAAAAGGGGGATGTGGTGGGGCGGGGCGAACATCGGCTGGATGGGCGGCAGACCGGGCGTGGCGGACGGCAGGCGTTCGCCGGCCCACAGGAGGCGGATCTGGTCCATCGCCCGACTGACCCCCTCCAGCGCGGCGTCGGGCGTGTAGGGCAGGCCCATCTGCTTGAGGCGGAGGGGGAGGCCGGTGCCGAGGCCCATGACGATGCGGCCGGGCGCCATCTCGTCGAGGGCCGAGCCGGTCATGGCGAGCACTACGGGGTGGCGGGTGTTCGGGTTGACCGCGCCGAGCGCGAGGCGGAACCCGTCGCCCGCCCCCGGCTCGCCCAGCCGTGCGGCGACGGCGCTGCCGTAGCTGACCGCGTCGCGCTCGAAATAGGAGTCGTGGATCCACAGCGAGTCCAGGCCGCGGTCGCGAGCCTGCATGGCCCAGTCGGCCACGTCCGCGACTTCGCCCCTGGCCGCCACTCCCAGGCCGACGCGTCGCGCGAAGCGTTCCATGACCCGTTCCCTTCCGATCGGATCGCCTGCTGCGATCTTCCTACGCGCCGCCGCCCATGACGCGCGTTGCTTGCTAACGGATAGTAGCACGTAAGCCTGCGAGATCGTGCCCGATCCGCCCGCGCAGTGGGCGCCGATCAACCGCCATGATGGCCACCTCCGCCCGCTGCGGCATCTCCCCGTCCCCGGATGTGACGTCAAGAGCCCGTTACGGCGGCGGAGCGTCTCACTTGGTCTCCGAACGGGACACTTGATGGCGCACCCGGCCGCGGAGCTGCCGGGTCCGGGTCGATCCGGGCGGTTCGGCCGTCGGAAGGGGCCCTTTGTGTCCCATGGCGATGGGATCGATCACGAAGCCGGCCTGAGTGTTTGCCACCAGCCCCGGGCGCTCAGGGGTGGTGACCAGGGGCACCACGACCCTTGACGCCGAGTGGTAGGGTCCGCGCGTGACTCGACCCGTCGCCGGGGAGTCCACGACGCGCTCCCACGAAACGCTGCTCCTCACCCTTGGCGCGCTGTTGCTGGCGCGCGGGGTCGTGGGATTGCTCGACATGTGGACGCTGGCTCGCTCCGGCATCCGCTTCATCCCCGTCGGCGCCGGCGCCACGGTGGGTGGCTCTCCCGTGTGGGCCGGCCTGTGGGCGGTCATCTGCCTGGCCGCCGCGGTGCTGCTCGTACGACGCCAGGCGATCGGGTGGCTGCTCGCGGTGGGCGCCTGTGCGGCCTACCTCGTGACGGGCCTGGGTGATGCGACCCTCTTCGACTCGGCGGCCACCGTGCCGGCCGGCGCCTGGATGCTCTTCGTCATCGACGTCGCGGGGCCCGCGCTGGCGTTGGCCCTCCTCATCGCGGTCCGCCCGTGGTTCCTGACGACCGCCCGGCGCCCTGGCCGCCTGCGCACCTGACCATCCCGGCGACGACCGACCGTCTGCCCTGGGAGGGGCCGCCCATGCGGGCCATCCTCGAGCGGTACACGCCGCGCCTGGGCCGGCTCGCCGAGACCGACGTGATCGCTCTGGGCGTCGCTACCGTGGATAACGTGCGGGCCGCAGCAGAGCTGCCCGGACTCGCCTTCCGACCGGCGCCAGACGACGAACTGCTCGGTGCGCGGGTCCTCGCCGCGCCCCTGCCGTCGGGACGGACCCTCTTGCTGCTGGAGCCGACCCGTGAGGGCCGGCTGACGGCCTTCCTGGCGCGCCATGGCGAGGGGCTGGCGACCCTCTTCGTCGCCGGCCCCACCCTTGGCCAAGGCCGGCTCGTCCACGGTGAAGCAGCCGACGAGCCCGTGATCGTCCTCATCGCACCACCGGCGGTGGCGGCCGGTACCATCCGTCCATGACCGAGACCGACACCCAGCTGCGTGTGCGCCCCGCCGTCCCGGCCGATGCCGAGACGATCGCCGGCCTGTTCACCGAGGAGGGCTACCCCGCCGGGCCCAGCGATGTCGTGGAGCGCCTGGAGCGCTTCGACTCGCCCTACTCGGCCGTGCGGGTGGCCGTCATCGGCCCGGACATCGTGGGGTTCGTGGCCGTCCACGTCCTGCCGCGCTTCGAGCACAGCGACCGCATCGCGCGCGTCCTCGCGCTCGTGGTGGACGCCGGCGCCCGCGAGCGTGGCGTGGGCCACGTCCTGATGACCGAGGCGGAGCAGGTCGCGCGCGAGACCGGGTGCGCGTTCATCGAGGTGACCGCCGGGCGCCATCGCGCCGATGCGCTGCAGCTGTACGAGTCGCTGGGCTACGACCCGAACGTGGCCACCTACCTGCGCAAGCGGGTCTGACGCGGGGCGGCCATGGCCTCCCGCAAGGAGCTGATCACCGTCGCCGGGCGCGAGGTGACGATCAGCAATCCCGACAAGATCTACTTCCCCGAAACCGGCTACACCAAGCGCGACCTCGTCGCGTACTACCTGGCCGTGGCCGACGGCGCACTGCGGGGGGTGGCCGGGCGGCCGATGGCCCTCAAGCGGTTCGTGGAGGGTGCCGCGGGCGACTTCTTCTTCCAGAAGCGGGCACCCACGTCCCGGCCCGCGTGGATCGAGACGGTCGAGCTGTCCTTCCCGTCGGGTCGCACGGCCGACGAGGTCGTCGTGCGGGACGCGGCGCAGCTCCTCTGGGTGGTCAACCTGGGCTGCATCGACCTCAACCCCCACCCCGTCCGGGCCGACGACCTGGATCATCCCGACGAGCTGCGGGTCGATCTCGACCCCGTGCCCGGGGTGCCCTGGGACGACATCCGGCGGGTCGCCCTCGTGACCAGCGAGGCCCTGGCCGACCTGGGACTGGTCGGCTGGCCCAAGACCTCCGGTTCACGGGGCATCCACATCAACGTGCGCATCCGGCCCGAGTGGACGTTCCCGGAGGTGCGTCGGGCGGCGCTCGCGCTGGCCCGGGATGTCGAGCGGCGAGTGCCCGCGCTGGCCACCAGCAAGTGGTGGAAGGAGGAGCGCCATGGCGTCTTCCTGGACTACAACCAGAACGCCAAGGACCGCACGGTCGCCTCGGCCTACTCCGTGCGGCCCACGCCGGATGCGCGCGTCTCGGCACCGCTGACCTGGGACGAGGTGCCGGTGGCCGAGCTGGGCGACTTCACGCTGGCCACCGTGCCGGCCCGTTTCGCCGCCCGCGGCGACCCCGGGGCGGGCATCGACGATGCCGTGGGGTCATTGGAGTCGCTGCTGGAGCTGTCGGCGCGCCACGAGACGGAAGGGCTGGGCGACGCGCCGTGGCCGCCCAACTACGCCCGCACCCTGGACGAGCCGCCGCGCGTGCAGCCGTCGAAGCGCCGCATGTCGAGCAAGCCGCTGATCGAGATCGGGCGCGCGGCCAGGCAGGCCGAGGCCATGGAGGGCCTCAAGCGCTGGAAGGTGCGCCACCCCGACGTGTGGCCGCACCTGGAGCCGGCCGACGTGCTGGTCGATGCGATGCGCGGGCGCTATACGACCTGGACGCGCATCCGCGTCAACCTGGAGCACGTGCCGCCGGAGTTGCGGCCGCTCCAGGAGGATCTGGATCC
>Ga0209415_10004889_pt1 | contig 24371 bp, 18 predicted proteins | sample PeaSoiSIISIP2007_FD_187696 | JGI IMG/M metagenome (GOLD analysis project Ga0209415, IMG submission 187696) | Peat soil microbial communities from Weissenstadt, Germany - SII-SIP-2007 (SPAdes) (version 2) | ecosystem: Environmental > Terrestrial > Soil > Wetlands > Peat | place: Germany... | reverse complement strand
GCCCACATCACGCCGACGCTCAGGCCCGCCGCCAGCACCACCAGTCCGATGACGGCGGCGAGCGCCTGGCCGAAGCCCCCGGCGCGCGCCACGGCGCCTAGCGCTCGACGGTGCGCACGCCCGACTCGGTGACCTCGGGCGAACCGGTGCTGATGAAGTCGGGCACCGGCGTGGGCTCGAGCTTGTCGTGGCGGTCGTCCGGGTACAACGGCGAGGGCGTCGCCACGTACTCACCGGCCGGCGTGCGCGAGACGATGTTGGCGGTCTTGCGGCGACCGGCGTTGTGCACGGCCTGGAGCTCCTTGCAGATCTTGTAGGTGACCAGGTACGCGATGAACGGCGTGGCGACGACCAGCACGCGCATGGCGATCAGCACCGTGTTGAGCGAGACGTGGAAGAAGTTCGCCAGGACGTCCGTGGAGCTGGCGACGAACAGCATAAAGAGGAAGGCGAGCAGCGCGGCGCCGGCCGCCGTGCGCTTGGGGCGGTTGCTGGGACGGTCTAGCAGGTTGTGGAACTCGTCGTCGTGCGTGAAACGCCGCTCGAGGGCCGGCCAGGCGAAGGCCAGGTTGAAGATGACGCCGGGCAGCAGGACCGCCGGGATGAAGACCTCGAACGGGATCGTATGGCCGAAGCTGTGGAAGGTCCAGCTGGGCCAGATGCGCAGCGCCCCGTCGAGGAAGCCCATGTACCAGTCCGGCTGGACGGCGTAGGAGATCCGCGCCGCCTCGTAGGGGCCGAACTGCCAGATCGGGTTGACCTGGGCGAACGCGGACAGCAGCGCGATCACCCCCGTGATGATCAACAGGTAGCCGGTGGTCTTGGCCATGAACACGGGGAAGAACGGCTTGCCCACGACGTTGTCCTCGGTGCGGCCCCCACCATCGAACTGGGTGTGCTTCTGGCGGAACATCAAGAACATGTGCGCGCTCACCAGCCCGATCATGATGAGCGGCACCAGCAGGACGTGCGCGACGTAGAAGCGTTGGAAGACCCCGTTGCCCGGGTAGTTGCCGCCGAAGATCCAAAAGGCCAGGTACGAGCCGACCAGCGGGATCGACTCGATGATCGAGTACGCGATGCGGATGCCGGTGCCCGAGACCAGGTCGTCGGGCAGCGAGTAGCCGAGGAAGCCGTTGACGATCGCCAGGATGAGCAGCGTCAGGCCGATCGTCCAGTTGAGCTCCCGCGGCTTGCGGAAGGCGCCGGTGAAGAAGACGCGCGCCATGTGCACCACGATGGCGCCCACGAAGATGTCGCAAGCCCAGTGGTGCATCTGGCGCATCAGCAGTCCGCCGCGCACCGCGAAGGACAGGTTGACGCTCGAGAAGTACGCCTCGGTCATCTTCTGGCCGTCGAGGGGCAGGTAGCTGCCGTGGTAGGTGACCAGCGCCTGGCTGGGGGTGTAGTAGAAGGTCAGGAAGACGCCCGTCGCCAGGATGACGATGAAGGAGTAGAGCGCGATCTCGCCGAGCAGGAACGACCAGTGGTCGGGGTAGACCTTGTCGAGGAAGCTCCGTCCGCCCTTGGCGATGCCCAAGCGCTCGTCGAGCTCGTTGATCGTCTTGCCCACCCGCCCGTAGGGACCGAGGGCCCGGCGCTGGGAGCGCTTCGTGACGGCGACGTCGCTCACGACCGCTCCCAGAATCCCGGCCCGATCGGCTGGTCGTAGCCGCGCTGCGACCGCAGGAAGCCCGAGGCGTCGATGTACATCGGCAGCTGGGGCAGGGGGCGCGGGGCCGGCCCGAACTGGGGGATCGCCCCGTTGGTCACGTTGAACATCGACTGGTGGCACGGGCACACGAGGAGCTGGAGCTGCTGCTCGTAGAGCCCGACCGGACAGCCCAGGTGGGTGCAGATCTTGGAGTAGGCGACGTAGCCCATCGGCGCCCACGTCTCGCGGCCCCGCTGCGTGGTGAAGTCCTCGTTGGAGAGGCGGACCAGCACCGTCGCGTCGACCGCCTGGCCCCGGTCGGTGTCCTGGGCTCCTTCGGGGTAGACGGTCATGACCGAACCGACCGCCAGGTCGCCCACCGAGACGCGCCGACCGGTCTGGTCGACCACGTACGAGCCCTTCTTCCAGTCGGTGTGAAAGAGGGTGCCCTTGGGCAGCGGACCGAGGCTGCGCAGGAGCGGGAAGATCGCGACCACCGAGAACACGCCGAGGCCCCCGCCCAGCAGCCCGCCGATCAGCTTGCGCCGCTTGAGCAGGGTGCCACCGCGCTGGACGATCGCGCCAGCCAGGGCGTCGCGGTCCTCGTCGGTCGCGGCCAGCGAGTGTCGCTCCTCGACGAAGGGTCCGCGCGGCATGAGGTACTTGCCCCACGCGGCCATGCCGATGCCGAGGAAGGTGAGGCCCCCGCCCAGGGTCGCGCCCAGCGTCCACGGCGCGGCGTTGACCCAGTAGCACGCCCCGAAGCCGGCGACGCCCAGCAGCCCGAGGAACAGGGTGACGGCGATGACCGCCTCGGCGCGCTCGGGGTGCGCGGAGGCCGGCTGGAGGTGCGGGTCGTCCGCGCTCAGGCCCCGCAGGTGCACGGGCTCGCGCTGCTCGTCGGGCTTCACTGGCGCTCCCCCACCCAGAATCCCACCAGGGCCAACAGGCCCACGCCGAGCGCGAGGCCGACGAATCCCTCGGCCACCGGACCGAGTCCGCCGAGCCCGAATCCGCCCGGGTTGCGCGGGTGCTCGATCTCGGTGGTCACGTACTTGACGATGTCGCGCACCTGGAAGTCGCTCAGGTTGCCGGTGAAGCGTGGCATGTTGCCCGGCCCGGTGCGGATGGCCTCGGCGACCTGCGTCGCCGGGACGTGACGCATCGACGGCGAGAACGTGCTGAAGGCCAGCGCGTCGCCGGTGCCCTCGATCGTGTGGCAGGCGGCGCAGTTGAGCGCGAAGAGCGTCGCGCCGTCCGAGACGTTGGCGCCCTGGAGGTGCACCGTGGGGATCGCCGGGTAAGCCGGCGACAGGGAGTTGATCCACGCGGCGATCGCCAGCGCCTGGTCGTGGGTGAGGCGCGGCACGCGCCGAACGGCCTCGACCGCGCGCGGGTTGGCCGCGGGCATGCGGCCCGACTCGACCCAGAAGTCGATGGTCGCCGTGCCCAGGCCCACCAGGTCCGGGTAGGCGCCGGCGGTGCCGGACGCCGGGACGCCGTTGGCCTCGGTGCCGTGGCAGGTGGCGCAGTTCTCGAGGAAGAGGGCGCGGCCGAGCTGAGCCAGCGCGGGCGACGGGTTGGCGTAGGTGATGGCCCGGTTGCCGTAGCTGATCACCTGGCCCTGGGAGTTCGTCACCACCTGGCTGGAGTTGGGCGTGCCGGAGTTCTTGCGCGTCGTCTGATACGGCGGCTTGCCCGCGGCGTGAGCGTTGGTGGCCAGCGCCAGCACGGGCGCGGCGCCCAGCAGCGCAACGAACGCCGTGGCCCCGAGTCGCGAAAGCACAGGACGGGTCATCGTTACTTGAGCAGGAACAGGGACGAGTACAGGCCGATCCACACGACGTCGACGAAGTGCCAGTAGTAGCTCACGCCCTGGAACGTCGAGAGCTCTCCCGGGTCGCCCTCGCTGCCGCGCATGCGAAAGAGGAGGAAGGACATGGCCACCAGCCCGAGGAAGACGTGCAGCCCGTGCAGCCCGGTCGTGATGAAGAACACCGAGCCGTACGAGTTCGTGTACCACCGCGTGGCGATGTGGGTCCATTCGTAGGCCTGGTTGCCGATGAAGAGGGCGCCGAGGACGATCGTGGCGTAGACCCAACGGCGCGCCTCGGCGCGACGGCGATGCTCGATGAGCCACACCGCCCACTGCATGGTGAAGGACGACGCGACGAGGATCAGCGTGAAGACGCCCGCCTGGAGCACGTCCAGGTGCGTTCCCTTGGGCGGCCACGACGCCAGGTGCGCGCGAATCGTGAACAGGGCGGCGAAGAGACCCGAGAAGAACATCAGCTCGCTGCCGAGCCAAATCATCACGCCGATGGCCAGCATCGGCGGACGGTCGTGGACTATCTTCTCCGACTTGGCCAGGCTATTGAGGGGAATCGCCTGACTCACTCCTACATTTCTAGTAGATGCCATCGCCCCCCCGCTGCTACCGCGGGGCCGTCACGGCCGCGATCGAGGGCGGCAGGGGCTCGCAGGACACGATGGACAGCCGGCGTGTCGGCCGGGTCATCGCGACGTAGAGCGTGCGCAGTCCGCGCGCCGTGGGGAGCCCGTCGCGCGACTCGCGACGGGCGATGCGGGCCGGGTTGACCACGACGACGGCGTCGAATTCAAGGCCGTTCGCGCCCTCGGCGGCCAGGACCACCAGGTCCGCGCTGAGACCTCGCGACTCGTGCACCATCGGGTCGACGGCGTCGACGCCCTCGCGGCGCAGGTGCGCCACCGTCTCGGCGACGCAGGCCTCCGAGACGATGACCGCGACGCGCCCCGGGGCCACCGCCGCGCACTCGCGGTTCACCGCGGCCACGAGGCCGGCCACCAGGTCCTCGCGATCCATCGTCTCGACGAGGGGTTCGGCGCCCGCCCGGCGCACCGGCCTCGGCGGCGTCATGTCCGGCGCGGCGGCGGCGAGAGTCGGCGCGGCGAAGGCGAGCACCTCTTCGGGCGTGCGGTAGCTGACCGTCAGGTCGACGCGCGTCGGGGGGCGTCGCGGCGAGAGGACCTGGAGCACGGTGTCCCACGACGCCGCGGAGGAGGCCGTCGTCGCCTGGCCCATGTCGCCGACGACGGTCATCGAGCCGTTGAGGTCGCGTCGGCGCAGCACTCGCAGCTCCATCGGTGAGAGGTCCTGGGCCTCGTCGACGACGATGTGGCCGTAGGTCACGAACTCGGCCTCGTCCAACTCGTACAGCGTGACCGGCGCCACCCGGCTGGCCTCGCGCAGCGCCGCGGCCCGCACGTCGCCCTGGTAGGCGTCGAGGTCGAGTCCCTCCAAGGCCTCGCCCGGTCGCGGGAGCGCGCGAGGCCGGCGACGCGGCCCGAGCAGGACGCGGGCCTCATCGATCAGCGCGGCGTCCGCCTTCGTCCACCCGACGTCCTCGGCCCTCTCGGATCGCGGGCGGTAGAGCAGGGCCTGCTCCTCCTCGCTCAACAGGCCGTCACCGGCGGCGCGGATCAACGCCTTCGCCCCGTAGAGGTCGTGGAGCAGGTCGGGACCCGACAGTCGCGGCCAGATCCGTTGGAGCGCCTCCATGAACTCGTTGGTCAGCCGGATCGTGTCCGCCAACTCGCTCAGCGCCTCGTCGACGTCGCCGTCGGAGTGCGAGAAGCGGCTCCGGTACTGCACGGCCAAGCGCTGGGCCAACTCGCGCCCCACGGCCGAGCGGCGCTGATTGTGGTTGCCGGGGCGACGCCGCGCGCGCTCCACCACCTCCTTGGTGTCGCGCGCGCGAAGGACCACGATCGCGCGACCCACGGGGATCTCGATGTCCTCGCGAAGGGGTCGCTGACGCGTGGCCAGGGCGCGCGCGATGAACTGGACCATGCGCAGGTCGCCCTTCAGGCGATCGACGTGGTCCTCGTCGCGGCCGCGCACGTCGATGTTGGTGACGAGCCCCGAGATCGTCGACAGCGTGACGCCGGACTCGCCTAGCGAGGGCAGCACGTTCTCGATGTAGCTGAGGAAGAGCGGGTTGGGCCCCACCACGAGCACGCCCTGGCGCTCGAGGGTCGCGCGGTGCGTGTAGAGCAGGTAGGCGGCGCGGTGCAAGGCGACCGCCGTCTTGCCGGTGCCGGGGCCGCCCTGGACGAGCAGGACCCCCGCGAGCGGCGTGCGGATGATCCGGTCCTGCTCGCCCTGGATCGTCGCGATGATGTCGCCCATCCGACCGGTGCGCGCACGGCCCAGCGCGGCCAGCAGCGCCCCGGGACCACCGAGTGCGAGACCGCCCTCGATGAGCCCTTCGGGGGTCGCGTCACGGACCTCGTCCTCGGGCAGCGCGAGCTCTCCGGACGCGTCGGCGAAGTACTCGTCTTCGACGCCGACGACCTCATGTCCGCGGATGGCGACGTGTCGCCGACGGGCCAGCCCGAACGACTCGACGCCGGTGGCGCGATAGAACGGCTCGGCGACCGGGGCCCGCCAGTCCACCACGAGGGCGTTGAGGTGCTCGTCGGTCACCGCGAGGCGCCCGACGCGGAAACGGTCGGCGCGACCGCGTTCGTCGGCCGCGTAGTCGAGGCGGCCGAAGAAGAGCGGCTGGTCGCCGATGGCCAGCTGATCGAGGCGGTGCAGGGCGGTGCCCATCACCACGTCGCGTTCCACGAGGTCCCCGGCGCCGCGCATGGTGGCGACGGCGGCGCCGTCGCGCATGGAGCGGGCCTCGTCGCGCATGTGGTCGAGTGCGGTGAGGGCGACGTCGAGGAACTTCTGCTCCTCGGCAATCTCACGCTCGTGCGCCACTTCGACCTCTCAGACCGATTCGCGATTGGGGTCTATCGATTCTAGGCGACGCGCGCGGCCCCCTCGAGGGAACGCGGCCCTCACGTAGATTGAGGACCGAGAAGGAGCGCAATGGGGTCAGTCTTCCTGCGGGCCTGCCGGGGCCAGCCGGTCGAGCACGTCCCGGTCTGGTTCATGCGCCAGGCGGGCCGCTCCCTGCCCGAGTACCGCGCCCTGCGCGGCACCGGATCGATCCTGGAGGCGGTGGCCGACCCGGAACTGGCCTGCGAGGTCACGCTGCAGCCGGTGCGGCGCTACGGCGTCGACGCCGCGATCCTCTTCTCGGACATCGTCGTGCCCTACCACGCGATCGGCTTCGGCGTGGACGTCGTGCCCGGGCGCGGACCGGTGGTGGCCGCGCCCTTCGCCGCCGCGGACGACCTGAGGCGGCTGCGCGACTTGGAACCGGGCGACGTTGCGCACGTCACGCGCACCATCGAGCTCGCCGTGTCGGCCCTGGCGCCCACCCAGACGCCCCTGATCGGATTCGCCGGAGCGCCCTTCACCGTGGCCAGCTACCTCGTCGAGGGTGCGCCGACCCGCGACTTCGGCGTGATCAAGAGCCTGATGCACGCAGACCCCGCGCTGTTCGACCGCCTCACGGACCGCCTCGTCGACATCACCGTCGCCTTCCTGCGACTCCAGGTGGCCCACGGCGCCCAGGCGCTGCAGCTCTTCGACTCGTGGGCCGGAGCGCTCACGCGCGACGAGTACCGACGCTTCGCCCTCCCGGCGACGAGCCGGGTGCTCGACGGCGTGGCCGACCTGGGCGTGCCGACGATCCTCTTCGGCGTGGGCACCGGCGAGCTGCTCGACCTCATGGCGTCGAGCGGCCCCGACGTCGTCGGCATCGACTGGCGGGTCGACCTCGACGAGGGCCGTCGCCGCGTCGGTGCGCGCGCGGTGCAGGGCAACCTCGACCCCGCGCGCTGCCTGGGCTCGGTCGAGCTCGGGGTCGCGGCCGCGCGCGAAGTGCTGTCGCGCGCGGGCGCCGCGTCGGGCCACATCTTCAACCTCGGTCACGGCGTGCTCCCGTCCACCGACCCGGGCGTGCTCGAAGCGGTGGTGCGCGTGGTTCACGACGAGGGCCGGGCGGGGGTCGCGTGACCACGGGCGTCCTGGTCATGGCCTACGGCACCCCCTCGTCACGCGAGGGCGTCGCCGCCTACTACACGCGGATCCGCCACGGCCAACCCCCCAGCGACGAGCAGCTCGCCGACCTGGTGCGCCGCTACGAGGCCATCGGCGGGCACTCGCCCCTGACCCAGCGCACGCTCGACCAGGTGGCCGCCCTCGCGGCGACTCTCGAGGAGCGAGAACCGGGGCGCTTCGACGTGCGCTTCGGCTCCAAGTACGAGCCGCCGCTGATCGAAGAAGCCGCCGCGACGTTCCGCGACGACGCAGTCGCTGAGGTCGTCGGTCTCGCCCTAGCGCCGCATTCGTCGACGATGTCGACGGACCAGTACCTGTCGCGCGCGGCGGCGGCGCTGGGCGACGCCGTCGACTTTCGCGGCGTCGGCGCCTGGTGGGAGGCGCCCGGCTTCCTCGAGCTCATCGCTCGACGCGTCACCGACGCGCTCGCCCGCCTGCCCGCGGACCAGCGCGACTCGACCGAAGTCATCTTCTCGGCCCACTCGCTGCCCGAGCGGATCGTCAGCGCCGGCGACACCTACCCCGACCAGCTGCGCGAGAGCGCGGACCGCGCCGCGCGCCTGGCCGGCGTGACGCGCTACGACGTGGCCTGGCAGTCGGCCGGGCGCACCACCGAGACCTGGCTGGGACCCGACATCCTCGACGTGCTGGCCGCGAAGGCCGCCGGCGGCGTGACCTGCGTGGTGTCGTGTCCCATCGGCTTCGTGTCGGACCACCTCGAGGTCCTCTTCGACATCGACGTCGACGCCCAGCGCGTCGCGCGCGAGGTCGGGATCACCCTGGTGCGGACGGACTCGCTCAACGACGACCCCGGCTTCATCTCGGTCCTGGCCGACGTCGTGCGGGGCGTGGCCTAGGTGGCGCGCGCCTCGGTCGTCGTCGTGGGCGCCGGGATCGCCGGCCTGGCCGCGGCCTGGGAGTTGAGCGGCGCCGAGGACCCTCCCCGGATCGAGGTGATCGAGGCGTCGGCGCGCGTCGGCGGCTCTCTCGCCACGGCGCCCTTCGCGGGTCGGGTGGTCGACCTGGGCGCCGACGGGTTCCTCGCGCGTCGCCCCGAGGCCACGGCGCTGGTGACCGAGCTCGGCTGGGCCGATCGTCTCGAGCCGGTCGGCGCGAGCGGGGCGAGCATCTGGCTGCGCGGCGCGCTCTACGAGATCCCCGCGGGCCTGGCGCTGGGCGTGCCGACAACGAGCGAGGCGGTGCGCGCGGTCGGCGGGCTCGGCCGCGGCGCGCGATGGGCCGCCTGGCGCGACCAGCACTGGCCGCGCTCGCTCGAGGTCGGCGAGGACGCCACCATCGGCGCGATCGTGCGAGCCAAGCTCGGCGACGAGCTCGCGTACCGCTTCGTCGAGCCGATGGTCGGCGGCATCCAGGCCGGGCGCATCGACGACCTGTCGGCCCGGTCGGTGTTCCCCGCCCTGTTGGAGGCGGCCCACCGGGGCGGGTCGCTGATGAGGGCCCTGCGCTCGGCCGGCCCCGTCCAGCCCGGACCGGCACCCGAGCCGGTCACCGACGCGCCGATGTTCTACTCGCTGCTCGACGGCGTGGGTGCCCTGCCGGGCGAGCTCGCCGGACGGCTGGGCGAGCGCGGCGTCGTGGTGCGCACCGGCGTCGAGGTCACCGCCCTGCGGCGCAGCGGCAGCGGCGACTACCCGTGGGAGGTCGACACGGCGTCCACGACGACGCCGGCCGACGTGGTGGTCCTCGCCACCCCGGCGCCCGTCGCCGGCCACCTGGTGGGCGAACTCGATCCGGCGCTCGCGGCGTTGCGCGAGGTGGTCAGCGCCGGGGCCGCGACGGTCACGCTCAGCTACGCCCTCGAGGAGGTCACCCTGCCCGCGCGCGGCACGGGCGTCCTGGTCCCGCTGGGCACCGCGTGGCGCGGCGAGGGATCACTCATGGTCACCGCGCTCACCTTCCTCGACCGCAAGTGGCCGCGTTTGCGGCGCGACGACGACGTGCTGATTCGCGCGCACGTGGGACGCAGCGACGACACTCGATGGACGCAGCTCAGTGACGACGAGCTGTCCGCGCGCGTCGCGACTGAGGTGGCCGTCGTGCTCGCGCGCGCCGGGACCCCACGCGCGAGCCTCGTCCAGCGCTGGCCCCGAGGGCTGCCCCAGTACCGCGTGGGTCACGAGCGCCTCGTTGCCGCGGCCCGCGCCGCGGCGAGCGAGCGGCGCATCACCCTGGCCGGCAACGCCTACGACGGCGTCGGCGTGCCGGCCTCGATCGGCTCAGGTCGACGAGCCGGACGCGACGCCCTGGCCGTGGTGGGGCGGCGCTGAGCTCACAGGTAGTACCCCGAGTGGATGTAAATGCACGGGACGCCCTCGCTCAGGTACATCGCGTGATTCTTCGGATCGTCGTCCAGGGCGAGTCGAAGGTCGAAGCCGTGAGCGAGGAGGTCGCGCACGGCACCGCGCTTGAACACGTCGACGCCCGCGTAGTCGCCGAACTCGCGCATGATGAGCAGGTCCCAGCGCAACCCGTAGCGCTCCAGCCAGGCCAGGGTGTGCGGCTGGATCCGTCGGGGACGCCCGGTGAGCAGGACGATGGTCAGGGACGCGTCGAGCAGCTCGAGGAGCCGCTCGATCTCCTCGATCACCGGGTCGTCGCCGCACGCTTCGAAGAACCGGTGCCAGTCGCCCCATTCGAGGAAGTGCTGGCGTCCCGCGGCGTCGGCGAGGACCCCGTCGATGTCGAAGACCACCGCCGGACCAGGCTCGCCCGGCGCCGCTCGCCAGCGCCAGTTCTCTCGTCGGTAGTCCTCGTCCATGGCCGTCGCGCCCCGGACCACACCCGGGGCGACTCTGGAAGACTAGGCGGGTGGGCACGAGCGAGCGGTTGACGTTACCGATCCCGTACGGACACCACGTCTACGTCGTCAGCGACCTCGGCCTCTCCGAGACCAGCGACCCGAGCGGCCGGGCGGTCCGCGAGTTGAGCGAGCTGCTCGGAGACCTCGACGACCCCGCCGTCGTGATCGTCGCCGGCAACCTCCTCGCGCCGTCGGCCGACGAGCCCGCCGAGGCCCTGTCGCGCACCCTGGCCGCACTGCCCGACCTCGACCGCTCCATCAGCTCGTTCGCGGCGAATCCCGGCCACCGCCTCGTCATCCTGCCCGGACGCGACGACGCGGGCCTGGCCGAGGACGAGCCGCGCGCCGCGCTGTGCGCACGGGGCGCGACCGTGGCCGGCGACGTCGTGCTCCAGGTGGCCACCGCCCACGGCGTGCGCGACCTCGCGGTGGCCGCGGGGGTCAGCCGCGTCGACGCCGAGCGCGCCGACCCGGCCGACCGCGAGGACGCGGCTCGCCTCGACGACCCGACGGCGCTCGCTCGCTTCGTCGCCTCGCGCGTGCTGTACCGGCGCCTCGGACCCTGGGTCTGGTTTCCGGTGATCGCCATGGCGGTCTTCGACCTGCTCAACACGGCCTTCGAGGTCGTCGGGCACGTCACGCATCGCGAGATCACGGTGCGGACCCCGCACACGCCCAGCTTTTGGGGCAACCTGACGGCCAACCTGCTCATCATCCTGGTCGTCGAGGCCGCGGTCGTCACGATCGCCGGACTGATCGTGCGGCGCCGCTTCGCGCGCGGGGCGCGAGCCAGCCCGCCCATCGGGGCGGGCGAGCCGCTCGGACTGACCCTGGTCGACGACGTCGACGCGCTGGAGTTCGCGCGCCGCATCGGCGAACGCGGCGGCGCCGGCGCCGTCGTCGGCGGGGCGCCGCGGCCGGCCCTCGCCTTCCTCGACCGGGGCGTGTGCGCGGCACCCGGCCCGTCGCGCACGGTGGTCGTCGAGCGCCGCGGACGCCTCGGCCTGCCGCCGGTGTTCGCCGCGGTCGAACGGCTCGGCGTCGTCGAGATCGAGGCGGCCTCCACCATCCAGGTCCGGCTCTACGCGGGACAGGAACGCCGACGCCGCGGCCGACTGCTCGAACGGCTCGTCGCGGACGGGGCCCGGTTGCCCGAGCCCGGCGCGGCGACGCTCACCATCGGGTCGTGGCCCCACGGCAATCCCTTCCCCGTCTCGATGGACCGCCTGAGCGCGCAACGCCGGCGTCGCTCCGTGCGGCGCTGGGCCGGCGGGCTCATCTTCCTCGACGGCCTGGTCAACGTCGTCGTGACCATGTCGCCGCCGCTGCGCAGCCGCCTGCACACCGTGCTCAGCGTGCTGCCGCTCAGCGTGGCTCAGTTCTCGGCGGCCCTGACCGCGGTCGCCGGGGTGGTGATGATCATGATGGCGCGGGGCATCCGGCGCGGCCAACGCCGCGCCTGGTTCCTGATCACGGCCGCGCTGGCGCTCACCATCGTCGCGCATCTCGCCCGGGGCGGCAGCGTGGTCGGATCGCTGCTGGCGCTGGCGATCCTCGCCCTGTTGGTCATCGAGCGCGAGCACTTCCAGGGCACGACCGACCGGTCGAGCCTGGCGGCGGCGCTGCCGCGCCTGGGATTCGTCGCGGTCGTCGCGGTGGTGGCCGGCACGGTGGGCGTCGAGGCGTCCGGCGTTCATCGCCACCTCCCCTCGTACGCCGTGGTGCTGGTGGCCTGCGTCGAACGCCTGGTCGGCGTGACGGTCATCGGACTGCCGACTCTGCCGGACCGCGTCGGGGACCTGCTCAACCCGTCGCTGTTCGCGGTGGGGATGTCGCTCATCGTCTCGGCGCTGTACTTCGTGACGCGTCCGGTGGTCGACCGACGGCTGTCGGAGAAGGCGACGAGCGCCGAGCGGCGCCTGGCCGAGTTCCGCGCGCGCGAGATCGTGCGCCGCCACGGCCGAGGCACGTTGGACTACTTCGCGCTGCGCGACGACAAGCAGTTCTTCTTCTTTCGCGACTCGCTCGTCGCCTACGCCGTCTACGGCGGCGTGGCGCTGATCTCGCCCGACCCCATCGGGCCCGAGGCCGAGCGCCCCGAGGCCTTCAGCGCCTTTCGCGCCTTCGCCGAGTCCCGGGGCTGGACGATCGGGGTGATGGGCGCGGGCGCCGACTGGCTGCCGATCTACCACGGCGCCGGACTGCACTCGATCTACCTGGGCGACGAGGCGATCGTCGACTGCACCACGTTCTCCCTCGAGGGCGGCCGGATGAAGGGGCTTCGCCAGGCCTGCACGCGCCTGACGCGTCACGGCTACCGCGTTGAGTTCCTCGATCCCGCGCACATCGAGCCGGCGCGCGTGCCCGAGCTCGTCGACCTGATCGCCCTGCTACGCCGCGGCGAGGCGGAGCGGGGCTTCTCCATGATGCTCGGTCGACTCTTCGATCCCAAGGACAAGGGTCTGTTGCTGACCGTCGTGTACGGTCCCGACGGCGGCCCGGTGGCGGTGTGCCAGTTCGTGCCGTCGGTGGCGCTGCGCGGCTACTCGCTCGACCTGATGCGCCGCGACCCGGGAGATCACCCCAACGGGCTGATCGACTACGCGCTGTGCTCGACGATCGAGCACGTGCGCGTGACCGGCGGGGGTGCGCTCAGTCTCAACTTCGCGGCCTTCCGCTCCGTGCTCGAGGCCGAACGCGGCGAGGGGACCTTCACGCGGATCGAGCGCTGGGCGCTGCGACGCCTGTCGGGGATCCTGCCGATCGAGTCGCTGTGGACCTTCAACGCCAAGTACCACCCGTCCTGGCTGCCGCGCTACCTCGTCTACCCGGCCGCGGAGAGCTTCGTGCCGGTCGTGGCGGCGACGCTGCGCGCCGAGTCGATCACCGAGATTCCGGTCCTGGGCCGCTTCCTCGCCAACGACCCCTCGAACCGGCCGGGCACGGTCGTCCCCGAGGAGGTATTAGCGGCCGCCCGCGAGACCCAGAAGCAGGCTCGCGTGCGGTGACGGTGGTCCCGGCTAGCGCCGCGACGCGCTAGCCGACGCGGTGCCAGCCCGCCGGACACCTCGGATTCACGGCGGTGACGACGCGCAGCGCCGTGCCGTGAGTCTTCTGGCACACAATGGAGTGCTTCTGCTTGTGCGGCGGCGGCGTCACGGGCGCCGGCGCGGGGCTCGCGAAGGCCTCGCCCGGTGACGACGACGCGCCGCCGTTGTTGGCCACCACCTCGACGCCGTAGCCCACGGCGGGATTCAGTCCCACGAAGGTGCAGGTCGGGGTGGTCGAGATCACCGTGAACACGGACGGATTGTTGAACCCGTAGAGGAGGGTGCAGGTGTAGCTGGTGGCGGTGGAGGTTCCGTACCACGTCGCGGTGACCGTGCCGGTGGACGACTCGGTGACGGTGACCATGACCGGCGGCGGCGGGGCGTCGACGCCGGAGATCATCCAGATCTCGAAGGACAAGGCGTCGCCCTCAGTGTCCGAGTTGTCGCCGGCGAACAGCGTCCCCAGAGAGTTGAAGGCCACCGACTCCACGTTGTACGGCGAACCCAGCTGGCTGTCGGACACCGCGGTCGTCACGACGCCGACTGGCGTCACGCGCAGGATGTCGTTCGCGGTGTCCGAGGCCACGTACAGGTCCCCGGAGGGTCCGAAGGCCAGCCCGATCGGGCCGGGCACGCCGGTCACGAAGGTGCTCACCGTGGCGTTCGGAGCGATCTGGTCGATCGCGCCCCCCGACCAGTCGCTGGAGAACAGAGTGCCCTGGGCGTTGATCGCCAAACCCCATCCGCCGGCCGCCGACGCGAAGAGCGTCGTCGTGCCATCCCCCGCGACCTGGTAGACATCGCCACCCGTGGGGTTGGACGCGTAGAGGTAGCCGGTCGCCGAGTCAAAGGCCATCCCCCAGATGTGGAAGAGGTCCGCGTTCGACGCGTACAGCGTGACCACACCCGTCGAGCTGATCTTGTCGATGAACCCGTTGTAGTAGCTGTCGGCGTAGAGGTTGCCCTGGGCGTCGCTGGTGATCGCCCACGGCCCGTTGGAGCCGAGCGAGGCGAAGTTGCTGTGGGTGCCGTCGGGTGCGATCCGCAGCACCTCGCCACTGAAGTAGTTGACCGCGAAGACGCTGCCGGCGTTGATGCCGGTGCCCGTCGCCATGAAGCCGTACCCGATGGTCCCGAGGGGGGTGACGACGGGGGCCGCGCCCGCGGATCCCGTGAGGGGAAGGGCCAGGCTCAACACGGCGAGGGCGATCCCCGTCGTCGCCGCCGAGACCAGGCGGCGCGCCCGGCGTCGCGGATGAGTGATCGACTGCGTCATGATGTGGCCCCCGATAGCCTCGCGTTTTCCCGACCAGGCTAACACCACGTCAATGCAGTCGCGTGCTGGCGGCGCGGTAGACCCCGACGCACGCTCGCGTGCGCCGACCGGCCCGGAGTGGGTCGCGCGGCGTTAGCCCACGCGGTGCCAACCCGACGGACACCTCGGATTGACGGCGGTGACCACGCGCAGGGCGGTGCTGTGCTTCTTCTGGCACACGATGGAGTGCTTCGGCTTCGGCGGCGGCGAGCTGACCGGCGCGGGCGCCGGCGCGGCGAACGCCTCGGCGGGGGACGATGACGCGCCACCGTTGTTGGCCACCACCTCGACGCCGTAGCCCACGGCGGGGTTGAGGCCAACGAAGCTGCACATCGGCGTGGTGGACGTCTGGGTGAACGCGGACGGGTCGTTGAACCCGTACAGCAGGGTGCAGGTGTAGCTGGCGTCGTTCGAGGATCCGTACCACGACGCGCTCACCGTGCCGGCGGAGGACTCGGTGACCGTCAGCTGCACCGGCGGCAACGGCGCGTCCACGCCGCTGATCCTCCAGGTCTGCTCGGATACCCAGCCGATGGCGTAGAGGTTGCCCACCATGTCGAAGGCCAGCGCGCCGACTTCGCTCGCTCCGGCGCCGAGCTCGGCCGTTGACACCGCCGTCGAGACGACGCCCCCGGGCGTCACCCGCCAGATCTCATTGTTCCCAATGTCGGCGACGTACACGTCCCCGGACGGCCCGACGGCCACGCCGTCGAGCTCGGAGCCAACGCCCGTCGCAAAGGTGGTCACAACCCCGGTCGCACTGATCCGGAAGATCGTGGACCCGTCGTTCGTGGAGTACAGGTTGCCGCTGGCGTCCGAGGCCAGGCCCCATCCTCCCGCTCCCGACGCGAATGACGACACGGTGCCGCCCGGGGTCACCTGCCAGATGTCACCGTTGATGGTCGCCACGAAGAGGTTGCCCGACGGAGCGAAGGCCATCCCGTAGGCGTCCACCAGGGAGGCGCTCGACGCGTACACCGACACGGCGCCGACGGGAGTGATCTCGTCGATGACTCCGGTCAAGAACTGGGCCACGAAGATGTCGCCCTGGGCGTTGCTGGTGATGGCCCAGGGCTCGGACGGAATCGAGGCGAAGGTGGTTACCGTGCCGGTGGGGGTGATCTGCAGCACGACGTCGTCGGACCAGATCGGCACGTAAAGATTCCCGTTGGGAACAACGGTGATGAGCCCGTCGCCCTGGGTGGCGAGTGGGGTGACGACCGGTGCGGCACCCGCCGCGACGCCCGTCATGGGCAGCGCGAGGCCGAGCACGGCCGCGGCAACGCCGCTGGTCCCGACCGCTATCAGTCGACGTAACAAGCGCCGTGGTCGGCTACTCGAGTGCACCATGATGTAACCCCCTGGAGGCTCTGCAGGCTCACCAGGACATTAACACCGCGTCAACGACGAACGGGGGTAGGTGGTCTCGCCGTCGCTCTGACCCGCGCGGTCATCCCCGAAACGCTCATCGAGACCGCGTCACCTTCGTGACGCGACCCCGAGCCCACCACGCGACCCGGGCGCTAGCCGACGCGGTGCCAGCCCCTCGGACACCGTGGACTCACCGCGGTGACGACGCGAAGCGCCGTGCCGTGGGTCTTCTGGCACACGATGGAGTGCGCCTTCTTCGCCGGCGGTGGCGGTTTCGTCGGAAGCGGTGCGGGCGTCGCGAATCCGACGGACGGGCCCGACGACTCGCCGTTGAAGTTGGCCACGACCTGGATGCCGTACTCCGTGGTCGGGTCCAGCTGGCCGAACGAGCAGGTGGTGCTCGGGGTCGTCACCGTGAACGTCGACGGGGCGGTGAACCCGTACATGAGCGTGCAGGTGTAGCTGATCGCCCCCGGGACCCCGTGCCACGTCGCCGTGTCCGTCTGGGACAGGGGCGAGGTCTGCAGCGACGACACCACCGACAGGAGCGGCGGGCGCGTCAACGCGTTCAGGGTGTAGATCGTGGTGTTAGATCCGGTGTCGTAGAAGTAGAGGGTCGCCCCGTTGAAGAAGACCTCGTCGGCCGACACGCCGGGGCTGCCGAGCGGCGGGGTCAGGAGACCCTGGGAACCCCCGGCGGGAATCTCCATCGGGCTCTGGTAGTCGCAATCGTCGGCCACGTAGAGGTTGCCCGCACTGTCCACGGCGACCGACTCGGCGTCACAGAACGATCCGACGCTGGTCACCGACGTCGATGTCACGCGCCAGACGTCGCCGCTGCAGTAGTCAGCCACGTAGACCGAACCGTCCGGCGCCACGGCGATCGAGTTGGCGTAGCAGGTGTCCGCCGTGTTGAGCAACACGGGAACACCTCCCTCGATCTGGTAGAGGCCATCGCTGCAGTAGTCGTAGAAGAACACGTGGCCCGCGGCGTCCGTGGCCAATGGTCCGGGTTCGCACGTGTCGGACGTGACGAGCGACAGGTTGCCGCTGGTGGAGATCTGGTAGATGTTCCCGTCGGAGGTATTCGACACGTACACGTCCCCGGACGCGTCGACGGTGAAGTGCGAGCAGGAGCCGAAGTCGAACGGGAAGGTCACCGTGACGCCGGTGCCCGGCGCGTAGCGCTGGACCTGCGGGTCTCCGCCGTTGCCGAGCATGGTGTAGATGTTCCCCGCCGCGTCGACCGCGAACTCGTTGCCGCAGTCGTAGTTCGGCAGGCCCGCGGGGTAGTTGACCGTTCCCCACGTTGCCGAAAGGGTGGCGATCGTCGCTCCCGCCGGTGCCGCCCCGATCGCCGTCACGATCCCCGTGAGCAGGGCGAACGCGACGACGACCCGACCGAGCGCCCTCCGCGTCGCCGTCACAAGTCCCTCAGACATGTCGCCTCCCCTGCGCGCGGGGCGGCTCGGTGCCAGTGAAGCGCGAAGCCGGCGCCGCTGCGTCTTCGCGTCATGTTACTGGAACGCGCCGCGTCGAACCCGGACTCGGGCGGCTACGCCTCGACCAGCGGTCCCGGTCATCGTCGTGGCCCGCCGGCGCAGCTCGGCGTGACCGCACCGTGGCGACCGGGCGCACGCGGAGACTCACGATCCATCCGGGATCGACGTGCCTTCAGGCGTCCGGCGTCGAGCCCCTGGTCTCGCCGGCGCTGGCGGGGCCGACGCGCCGCGCGGGATTGACATCTCTTCGTAACGAAGGCCTCGCTCGCCCACCCGCTCGGCGAACGGTCGTCGGACGACGTCGAACTGGCCGAACGCGCCGCGACTCGTGGCGCCGGCGCCACCCGGGTCACGGGGTGAACAGCACCGTGGCGTGCTGGGCCAGCGAGGCGAGGGGCCCGGGCCAGAGCCCGAAGAGCACGGTGATGACGACGCCCAGGGCGATCACGAGCCCGGTGGCCGCGGGCACCGGCACGCGGGTCGCCCCGCGCCCCTCGTCGGCGTAGAGCGCGAAGACCCAGCGCAGGTAGAACGACGCGGCTATCGCCGCGCCCAGCAGCGCGATCAGGGCCAGCGCGCCGCCGCCGGCGTCGACGGACGCGGCCAGCACCGCGAACTTCGCGTAGAAGCCGGTGGTCAGGGGAGCCCCGAGCTGGCTCAGCAGCAGCACCGCCAGGGCGCCGCCCAGCCAGGGCTGGCGCCGCGCCAGCCCGCGGTAGGAGGCGATCGAGTGGGCCTCGTCACCCTCGCCGCCCACCAGCGTCACGACCGCGAAGGACGCCACCACGATCGGCGCGTAGGTCATGAGGTAGAAGAGCGTCGCGGCGGACCCTCGCGCGTCTGCGGCGTAGAGGCCCAGCAGGATGAAGCCGGCGTGGTTGATCGACGAGTAGGCCAGCATGCGCTTGATGTTGCGCTGGACGAGACCAAGGCTCGCGCCCACCAGCGTGGAGGCCACGATCAGCACGAAGAGGATCGGGCGCCACGTGGTCATCTGGGTGCCCAGCGCCGAGACCAGCACCCGCAGGAAGGCGGCGAACGCGCCGACCTTGACGATCGAGGCCATGAAGCCCGTGACCGGCGTGGGCGCGCCGTGGTAGACGTCGGGCGACCAGAGGTGGAAGGGCACCACCGCCACCTTGAAGGCGAAGCCCACCAGCAGCAGTCCCCCGCCGGCGAAGAGCAGCCCCGGGCGCAGCAGCGTGTTCGATCCGAGGAAGTACGACAGCGACGTCAGGTTCGTGCTGCCCGTCGCGCCGTACACCAGCGCGGCGCCGTAGATGAAGATCGCCGAGGCGAACCCGCCCAGGAGGAAGTACTTGAGCGCGGCCTCGGCCGAGATCGCGCGCTGGCGGTCGAAGGCGACGAGCACGTAGAGGCCGATCGAGAGGATCTCGAGCCCGAGGAAGATCACCACGAGGTCGTTCGCCTGGCACATCAGGATCGCCCCGGCCGCCGCGGCGAGGCTGAGCACGTGGTACTCGGCCCCGGCGACGTGCTCGCGCCGGGACCAGTCGTGGGCGACCAGGGTGGCCAGGGCCAGGCTGAGCGCCACCACGGCCGAGGAGACGACGGCGAAGCCGTCGAGCACGATCGCGTGCGCGATGGTCGTGGTGGCGCCGTGGTCGGCGACGTAGGACCACTGCCAGATCGCGGCCGCGGCGGCGGCCAGCGACGCGGCCAGGGTGAACCCGGTGGTCAGCGCGCGGCTGAGCGCCCCGCGCACCAGCGCGCTCGCGACGAGCAGGACCAGGGCGGCCACGAAGAGGATCACGACCGGCAGGATCGCCAGGTAGTGGATCGACGGCAGGACCAGGCCGGTCACTTCGAGACCCCCGCGGGCGCGACGTGGCTGATGAGCTGCTGGACCGAGGGCGAGATGCGGTCGAGCACGGGCTTGGGGAACACGCCGAGCACGACGACCAGCACGACGACGGGCACCATGACCCAGCGCTCGCTGGTCGTGGCGTCGACGACCTGCGCGTTCTCTCCCGTGGCGCGCCCGTGGAAGACCCGCTGGTAGACCCAGAGCAGGTAGAGCGCGGCCAGCACCACGCCGAAGGTGGCCGCGACTCCCCACCAGGCGTGCGTGGCGAAGGTGCCGATGAGGATCAGGTACTCGCTGACGAAGCCCGAGAGGCCCGGCAGGCCGATCGAGGCGAGCATCACGACGGTGAAGAGCGCGGCCAGGACCGGGGCCGGGCCCTGCAGCCCCGTGAGGTCGGCGATGGTGGCGGTGCCCCGGCGCCGCTCGAGGAAGCCGATCAGCAGGAAGAAGCCCGCCGTGATCACGCCGTGGTTGAACATGAGCAGCACCGCGCCGACCATGGCGATCTTCGAGCCGGCCACGACGCCCAGCGTGATGAAGCCCATCTGGGCCAGCGAGGAGTAGGCCACCAGGCGCTTGAGGTCGGGCGTCACGCAGGCCAGGGCCGACCCGTAGACGATCCCGATCACCGCCAGCGTGAGCAGCACCGGCCGCGTCGAGGTGAGCGCCAGGGGCAACAGGCCGACCGCGAAGCGCAGCAACCCGTACGAGCCGAGCTTGGCCAGCAGCGCCGAGAGCTCGATCGAGCCGGCCGTCGGGGCCTCGGCGTAGGTGATTGGCGACCAGGTGTGCAGCGGCCAGATCGGCGACTTGACCGCGAAGGCGATCGCGAAGGCGCCGAAGAGCCACACCGCGGTCGAGCGGCTCATCACCGTCGCCGACAGCGCGCCGTAGGCGAAGGTCAGGTCGCCGCCGGCCTGGTGCTGGTGCAGGAACGCGAGGTAGAGCGCGCCCACGAAGAGGAAGGCCGACCCGGTGAAGGTGTAGATGAAGAACTTGAGCGCCGCGCGGCCGGCCTCGCGCGCGCCCCACTGGGCGACGAGGAAGTAGCTGGGCACCAGCGTGAGCTCGAAGAAGATGAAGAACAACAGCAGGTCGTGGGACACGAAGCTGCCCATGGTGAAGCTGGTCAGCATCAGCAGCCAGGCGACGAAGGCGGGCTCGCGGCGCCGATCGCGCGCACCCACCAGCGCGAGCACCAGCACGAGGGACGTCAGGGCCACCAGCAGCAGCGAGATGCCGTCGAGCGCCACGTCCCAGGCCAGTCCGAAGGGCGCCGCGAGCACGTGGCGCGAGGCGAAGTCGAAGGTCGCGGCCCCGGCGACGTGGCCGTTGTAGAGCACGACCACGACCGCGGTGAGGACCAGCTCGACGCCCGCGGTCACGACCCCGGCGACGTAGGCCGCCCCCGCGCGGCGGCGCAGGGACCCCGCCACCACCGACCCGGCCAGGGGCAGGGCGACCAGGACCGTGAGCCAGAGCGAGGAGTGCACGCTAGCCCGCTCGCGCCAGGAGGTAGACCACGATCACGGCGAGGCCCAGCGCGATGCCCAGGGCGTAGTGGCGCAAGAAGCCCGACTGGATCTTGCGCACGCCCTCGGCGCTGCGGCGCACGCCCACGGCGATCGCGGCGACCGCGCCGTCAATGACCCGGGGCTCGATGACGTCGTCGCCGAACTGGCTGGCCGCCGTCAGCGGGCGGCCGATCGCGGCGTCGTAGGCGTCGTCCCAGCGCCAGACGCGCTCGAGGAAGGGGCGCTCGTAGCGATCCGAGGTGACCCGCGAGCGCCAGATGGCCAGCGCCGCCACCACGCCGGCGACGGCCACCACCACGTCGACGCCGGCCAGGGCCACCTGGGCCAGCGTGGAGGCGTGACCGTGGTTGGGGATGAAGCCGAAGGTCGGGTCGAGGAACCCGGCCAGCGAGGCGCGGTGCACCCACGGCAGGTCCAGCACGCCGCCGGCCACCGAGAGCGCGGCGAGCACCACGAGCGGCGCGGTCATCACCCAGGGCGACTCGTGGGGGTCGTGGCCGTGGGTGTCGGCACGGAAGCGCTCGGTGCCCCGGAAGGTGAGCACGAAGAGCCGGCTCATGTAGTACCCGGTGAGCATGGCGGTCGCGACGCCGAGCACCCACAGGGGCTTGGAGAAGAGGTACACGTTGGTCAGGACCTCGCCCTTGGACCAGAAGCCCGCGAAGGGCGGGATGCCCGAGATGGTGAGCCAGCCCACCAGGAAGGTCGGGAAGGTGAGCGGGAGGTACTTGGCCAGGCCGCCCATCTTGCGCATGTCCTGCTCGCCGTTGAGCGCGTGGATCACCGAGCCCGAGCCGAGGAAGAGCAGGGCCTTGAAGAAGGCGTGGCTGATCATCAGGAAGATGGCGGCCGAGTACGCGCCCGCGCCCACGGCGAGCACCATGTAGCCGATCTGGCTGACCGTGGAGAACGCCAGCACCTTCTTGATGTCGCGCTGGGAGGTGGCGATGGTCGCGGCGACGAAGGCGGTCAGCGCGCCGACCACGGCGATCGTCGCGCGTCCCGAGGACGAGAGCGCGAGCACCGGGGCCATGCGTACGAGCAGGTAGACGCCGGCCGTCACCATGGTCGCCGCGTGAATCAGCGCCGACACCGGCGTCGGGCCCTCCATCGCGTCGGGCAGCCAGTTAAAGAGCGGGATCTGGGCCGACTTGCCCGTGGCCCCGAGCAGCAGCGCCAGCACCACCAGCGTGGCGACGGTCGGGCTCAGCGTGCCCGCGCGGTGGAACACCGAGAGGTAGGTCAGGGTGTGCAGGCGCGAGAAGAGCAGGAACATCGCGATCAGCAGCCCGACGTCGCCCACGCGGTTGTAGATGAACGCCTTCTTGCCCGCGCTGGCCGCCGAGTCGCGGTCGAAGTAGTAGCTCACCAGCCAGTACGAGCACACCCCGACGCCCTCCCAGCCGACGAAGGTGAGCACCAGGTTGTTGGCCAGCACCAGCAGGAGCATCGAGAAGACGAAGAGGTTCATGTAGAGGAAGAACTTGGTGTAGTCGCGCTCGCCCTTCATGTAGCCCATCGAGTACAGGTGGATCAGCGCGGAGATGCCGGTGACGAAGAGGCACATGGTGATCGACAGCGGGTCGACCAGCAGCGCCGCGGGCACCTGCAGGGTCCCGGCGGTGATCCACGAGAAGAGCTGGACCGTCACCTCGCGATGCGCGTCGCTCAGCAAGAGCACGAAGGCGATGACCGAGGTGACGAAGCTGGCCGCGACCACCCCGGTGGCCACGGCGCCGACGGCGCGCTCGCTCAGCCACTTGCCGTTGACGACCACCACCAGGAAGCCGGCCAGCGGCCAGAGCACGATGAGCGTGGCGACGTGGGCCATCTCAGCCCTTCATCTCGGAGAGCTCGTCGACGCTGGTCGATGACCGTCGTCGAAAGACCGCCACCACGATGCCCAGGCCCACCGTGACCTCCGCCGCGGCGACGACCATCACGAAGAAGACGGTCGCCTGTCCCCCGATGTCGCCCAGGGTTCGCGAGAAGGTGACGAAGGTGAGCGTGACCGCGTTGAGCATGAGCTCGATGCACATGAACATGATCAGCGCGCTGCGCCGCGTGAGCAGCCCGAAGGCGCCGATCCCGAACAGGACGGCGCCGAGCACCAGGTACCAGGCGGCGGGCACGCTCACGAGGCCTCCTCGTCGCTGCGACGCTCGCGGCGCGCCAGCAGCACGGCGCCCACCACGGCGATGACCAGCAGGGCGGCCGTTGCCTCGAAGGCGAAGAGGTACGTCGTGAACACCGCCGTGCCCAGCTCCTTGACGTTCGCCGCGCCGGTCGTCGTGGGCGACCCGTTGGTCGACACCGCGGTGGCGCCGGTCACCCAGTGCGCGCGGGCCATCAGCGCGATCAGCCCGGCCGTCGTGAGCACCGCGCCGACGCCGGCGAAGGCCCGCTGGCCGACCAGGGGCTCGACGCCGATCGGGTCGTGGCGGTCCACGCCGAGGAACATGATCACGAAGAGGAAGAGGACCACGATGGCCCCGGCGTAGACGATGATCTGGACCGCGGCCAGGAAGTCGGCCGACTGGGCCACGAAGGCCACGGCCACGCCGAAGAGGGTCATGATGAGGAACAGCGCCGAGTGCACCGGGTTGCGCGCGGCCAGCACGCCCAGCGCGCCGAGGACGATGAGCAACGCCGCGGTGGCGAAGACGAGCACGCCGGCCGTCGAGTAGGCGAGCGCGATCACGGCTCCGCCTTGGTGCGGCGCCTCGCCAGCGTCGAGCGCGCGCGCGACACCAGCCCGGGCAGACCTCGCTGGTCGAGCGGCACGTCCTCGGGCTCCAGGTGGCGCGCGAAGGCACGCCGGATCGACTTGGTGCCGGTGGCCTCGTCGTCGCGCGCGCCCGATTGGCCGCCCTCGGGCGCGCGCACGCCGTAGCCCAGGTCGCCCGACCACTGGACCACGCCCTCGAAGTCGGCCGCGCCGTTGGGCGAGGCCGCGCGCATCCAGCCACCGGTCATCTCGGCCTCGCCCTCGCGCCAGTCCTCCCACGGCAGTCGCTGCGGGTTGCCCTCGTCGTCGACCAGCAGCTCGGCCTTGGTGTAGATCGCGTCGGCGCGATTGGTGAAGGAGAACTCGAACAGCTTGGACTCGGTGATGGCCTGGGTCGGGCAGGCCTCGACGCACAGGTCGCAGTGAATGCAGCGCAGGTAGTTGATCTCGTAGACGTAGCCGTAGCGCTCGCCCGGGCTCACCGGGTGGTCCGGCGGATTGTCCAGGCCCCGCACGAAGATGCAGTCGACCGGGCAGACCCCGGCGCACAGCTCGCAGCCGATGCACTTCTCCATGCCGTCCTCGTAGCGGTTGAGGACGTGGCGCCCGTGCTGGCGCGGCTGCTT
>Ga0209415_10004886_pt1 | contig 24384 bp, 23 predicted proteins | sample PeaSoiSIISIP2007_FD_187696 | JGI IMG/M metagenome (GOLD analysis project Ga0209415, IMG submission 187696) | Peat soil microbial communities from Weissenstadt, Germany - SII-SIP-2007 (SPAdes) (version 2) | ecosystem: Environmental > Terrestrial > Soil > Wetlands > Peat | place: Germany... | reverse complement strand
GGATGCCGCGGGCCGGGCTTGAACCGGCGGCTTCAAGATCTTCAGTCTTGCACTCTCCCAAACTGAGTTACCGCGGCAGCCGGGCGCGCCGACTCTCTGGTAAGTATATGGGTCTGCCGTTTCGCCGTACTCGCGTCCGGTGCACCTCGGTCCCGGCCGGGGGCCGTCCCCCGTCGAACCGGCCCTCCGAACGCGCGCGCTCGGGCGTTCGCACCGTTCCGGCCCCGCCGGCCGTCCCGCGATTTTATCTAGGCCGCGCGACCTCGATACGGTCCAAACGTGAACCGCACGCTCGTCGTCGCTGAGAAATTCAACACCGCGCTTCGCATCGCGATCGTCCTGTCGGACGGCCTGATGAAGCGGTCCCGGGTCGACGGGACGAACGTCTTCCGGTTCGAGCGCGAGGGGATCGAGTACGCCGTCGTCGGGCTCCGCGGCCACATCGTCGAGCTCGACTACCCGAAGGAGCTCTCCGACTGGTCGCTCGAGGTCCTTCCGAAGCTGATCGACGCCGAGCCGCTCAAGCGGGTCACGGAGACCGGCATCGTCGGGACCCTCCAGGGGATGGTCCGCGAGTTCGACCGCGTCGTCATCGCGACGGACTTCGACCGGGAAGGGGAGCTGATCGGCCTCGAGTGCCTCCAGCTGCTCCAGAAGGTCCATCCGACCATCGAGGTCCGAAGGGTCCACTATAGCGCCCTGACGCGCGAGGAGATCGAGGGGGCGTTCGCGAAGCTCGTCGACCTCGACCACGCGCTCGCGCAGGCCGCGGAGGCCCGCCAGGAGATCGACCTGCTCTGGGGGGCGCTCCTCACCCGGTTCCTGTCGATCACCGCCGAGCAGCGCGGTCGAAGTTTCCTCTCCGTCGGCCGGGTGCAGACCCCGACCCTCGCGCTCCTGGTCGAGCGCGACCAGGCGATCAAGGAGTTCGTGCCGACGCCGTTCTGGAAGGTCGAAGCGGACGCCGGGCACGCCGGGACGAAGTTCTCGCTCGCCCACGCCCATGGCACCTTCGAGTCGAAGGCGCCCGCGGACCGGATCGTCCAGCGGCTCCAGGGCGTCTCGACCGGCCAGGTCCTCGAGTACGCCGAGGAGCCGACGAAGCGGCGGCCTCCGATCCCGTTCAGCACGACGCTGTTCGTGGCGGAGGCGACCCGCCAGGGCCTTGGCGCGGCGTACGCGATGCGGATCGCGGAGGACCTCTACACCCAGGGGCTGATCAGCTACCCGCGAACGGACAACACGGTCTACCCCCGGGGGATCGGGCTCCGACCGCTCGTCGAGAAGTTCCTCGCGACCCCGTTCAAGGAGGCCGCGGAGTACGTCCTCCAGCAGCCGTCGTTCCACCCGTCCCGAGGCCGGACCGAGACGACCGACCACCCGCCGATCTATCCGACGAGCGCGATCGACCCGGCGAAGCTCCGGCCGGACAACGCTCGCGTGTACGAGCTGATCGTCCGGCGGTTCCTCGCCACCGTCGCCCCGGACTCGACCGGCCTCGCCCGGACCGCGAAGGTCGACGTCAAGGGCGAGGAGTTCCACGGCAAGGGCCAGATCCTCGTGGAGCCGGGATGGTACCGGGTCTACCCGTACTCCACCCCCGAGGAGAGCCCGCTCCCGCCGCTCCCGGTCGGAGGCACCGTGGCGATCGAAGCGGTCCGGCTGGTCGAGGACCAGACGAAGCCGCCCCGCCGATTCACCCAGGGTTCGCTCATCCAGGAGATGGAGCGGCTGGGCCTCGGGACGAAATCGACCCGGCACGACGTCCTCCAGAAGCTGTTCGACCGGCACTACGTGACCCAGCGGGCGCTCGAGCCGACGAGCACCGGCATCGCGGTCACGGAGGCGCTGAAGGCGCACGCCCCGGTGATCACGCGCCCGGAGATGACCCACCGGCTCGAGGACGACATGGAGCTCGTCGCCGAGTCGAAGAAGCCGAAGTCGGAGGTGATCGACGAGTCCCGGGAGATGCTCCGCGAGGCGTTCGAGCTGCTGACGCGGAACACCGAAGGCGTGAAGGCGACCCTCCGCGGCGCGCTCGACCGGCAGCGGTTCATCGGCCCCTGCGCCCAGTGCGGGGGGGCGCTCCAGCTGACCCGGAGCCCCCGCGGAGCCCGGTGGGTCCAGTGCGTCAACAACCCATCGACGTGTCCCGCGAACTACGCCCTCCCCTCGGCCGGGTTCATCGAGCCGGCCCCGGAGTTCCTCTGCGCCACCTGCCAGGTCCCGCGCGTGAAGATCACGTTCCGAGGCCAGCGGCCCGACCTGTACTGCATCAACACGGAGTGCGCGGAGCACCACAAGGCGTTCCGGATCGGCGAGTGTCCGTCGTGCCGCTCCCCGCTCGCGATCCGGTACTCGTTCGCCGGGAACCGGTTCGTCGGATGCACCGGCTACCCGACGTGCAAGGTCACCTACCCGCTCCCCCAGCGCGGGAAGCTCGAGAAGGACCAGCCGCCGTGCCCCGTCTGCCGGGCGCCCGTCGTCACGGCGATCGAGCGGGGCCGCCCCCCGTGGACGCTCTGCATCAACCCCGAGTGCCCCACGAGGAAGGAGAAGCAGGCCGAGCGGGAGGCCCGCGCGGCCGAGCGCAAGAAGGTCGCGACCGCGAAGACCCGCGCGAAGAACAAGCGAACGCGAGCCGCCGCGGCGAAGTCCGAGACCCCCGCGTCGGGGGAGCCCGCGGTCTCGGAGCCGACCCCACCCACGACGAAGCCCCGGCCGACCCGGAAGGCGCCCACGCGGAGTCGCCGCCGGAGCTCCGAGGAGGCCGGCGAACCGGCGCCAGCCGCCGACGACGCGACCGGCCCCGCGTAAGGCGTTCGAACCTGGCCCCCACGGCTCGGGCGGCGATGAAACCTCGCCCTGCCGACGGCGTTTCCTCCCCTTCCGTCCCGCGTTAAATACGGTGCTCCCGTCGGAACACCGAGGAAACGTTGGCGGAGCTCATCGAACTCGATTCCCGCACGTTCGAGCGCCGTCTCCTCGAGAATCCAGTGGTCATCGTCCCCGTGGGCGCGCTGGAAGCCCACGGGTCCCACCTGCCGCTCGGGGCCGACCAGATCCAGGCCGAGGCCACGGCCCGGGCCCTCGCGAGCCGCGTCGGCGCGATCGTCGCCCCCACCATCCCCTACGGGGTCTGCTTCGGGGCCCGGAACTTCCCCGGCACGGTCGACATCTCCCTCGGCACCCTCGCCCGATACACCGAGGAGGTGCTGACGGCCCTCGCCCGCCAGGGGGCGCACAAGCTCCTCGTCCTCTCCGGCCATGCGGCCCGCGAGCACATCGCCGCCCTTCGCGACGCGGCCGACCGCACGATGCGCGCGGTCCCGGGCGCCCGGGTCGCCGTCCTGAGCGACTACGACTTTGTCTACGAGCGGCGGGGGCAGGACGCTCCCGCGACGGACGGCCACGGCGGGATGTTGGAGACCTCCCGGGTCCTCGCGATGCGACCGGAGCTCGTCGGCGCCCGCCGCCCGGCCGCGGTCCGGGGCGGTTCCCCCTTCGTCCCGGGCCCCCCGTCGTCGACGGAATGGCCGGAGAGTGTCGCGGGGGACCCGCAGCCCGCGACCGCCGAGCTCGGCGCGCGGGTGCAAGCGTATGTGCTCGACCGGCTCGAGGCGACGGTCCGCGAGCTGTGGACCGACTGACCGAGGGCTCGATGGACGCGAAGGAGCTCCTCGAACGCGGGCCGGGCGACGCCATCCGGATCCGGGGCGCGCGCCAGCACAACCTGAAGAACGTCAGCCTCGACCTGCCGAGGAACAAGTTCATCGTCATCACCGGGGTCTCGGGCTCCGGGAAGTCGTCCCTCGCCTTCGACACGCTGTACGCCGAGGGCCAGCGCCGGTACATCGAGAGCCTCTCGGCGTACGCTCGCCAATTCCTCGGCCAGATGGACAAGCCGGATGTCGACGCGATCGAGGGGCTCTCGCCGGCGATCGCGATCGAGCAGCGCGCGGGGAGCCGCAACCCGCGGTCGACCGTCGGGACGGTCACCGAGGTCCACGACTACCTCCGATTGCTCTACGCGCGGATCGGCGTGCCGCACTGCCCGAACGACGGGGAGGAGATCGCCCCGCAGTCCGTCGACCGGATCGTCGCCGCCGTCCGGGAGAAGGCGGAGGGGGAGAAGGTCGACGTACTCGCGCCCGTCGTCCGGGCGATGAAGGGCGAGCAGCGCGACGTGATCGAACGGCTCCGCCGGGACGGGTACCGGCGGGCGGTGGTCGACGGCGTCGAGGTCCGGCTCGGCAGCTCGGAGCTCCGCCTCGAGAAGAACAAGAAGCACACGATCGAGGTCGTCGTGGACTCCCTCGAGGCGACCGAGGAGGAGGCGACGCGGCTCGCGGAGGCGGTCGCCCTCGCCCGCGACCTCGCCGACGGGATCGTGATCCTGCGGCGCTCCGGGGGGCGGAGGGATTCGTTCTCGAGCCGGCGCGCCTGCCCGGTCTGCGGGTTCTCCATCGAGGAGCTCACGCCGAGGATGTTCTCGTTCAACAACCCGTTCGGGGCGTGCCCGGACTGCTCGGGCATCGGCGCCACGCTCCACGCCGACCCGACGCTGATCGTCCCGGACAAGACGAAGCCGCTCGCGAAGGCGATCTCGGTGTGGGGGCTCACGCCGGAGCGCGACGCCCTCGAACGGTTCGGCGCGGCGTTCGGCTACGACCCGGACCGCCCGATCAGCGAGCTCTCCGAGAAGGGGTGGAAGGCGATGTTCTACGGCTCGGACGCCGCTGTCGGCGGCTCCGGACGCTGGTCGGGCGCCTGGTGGCACAGCGGCTGGCTGAAGGAAGGGCTCGTCGCGGCCGTCGAACGCCGATGGAAGGCGACGAAGTCCGAGGGGGCGAAGGAGTACTACCTCGGTTTCATGACGTTCACCCCGTGCCGCGCCTGCGGGGGCCGACGGCTCAAGCCGGCGAGCCTCGCGGTCACGGTCATGGGCCGCTCGATCGCCGAGCTGTCGTCGATGAGCGTGGAAGAGCTCCTCCAGCGGGTCCAGACGCTGAAGCTGACGGAGAAGGACGAGAAGATCGTCGGGCAGGTCCTGAAGGAGATCCGGTCCCGCCTCGGCTTCCTCGTGAACGTCGGCCTGACCTATCTCTCGCTCGACCGGGCCTCGGCCACGCTCTCCGGCGGCGAGGCGGAGCGGATCGCGCTCGCCACGCAGATCGGCTCCGGCCTCGTCGGCGTGCTCTACATCCTCGACGAGCCGTCGATCGGCCTCCATCCCCGCGACCACGGGCGGCTGCTCGCCACGCTCGAGACGCTCCGCGACCTCGGCAACACGCTCCTCGTCGTCGAGCACGACGAGATGACCATGCGGCGCGCCGACTGGCTCGTCGACCTCGGACCGGGCGCGGGCCGACTCGGCGGGGAGGTGCTGTACGCCGGACGCCCCGACGGGATCGGCCGGGCCCCCCGGTCGCTGACGGGCGCGTTCCTCTCGGGGCGGCGGTCGATCGCGGTCCCCGAGCGGCGCGCGACGCCCACGAACCGGTGGCTCGTCATCCACGGGCCGAAGGAGAACAATCTGAAGGGCGAGGACGTGAAGATCCCGCTCGGCACGCTGACGGCGATCTCCGGCGTCTCCGGGAGCGGGAAGTCGACGCTCCTGTCGGAAATCGTCTACAAGGCGGTCCGGCGGCACCTCGGCCTGTCGCGCGAGACGGCGGGCAAGCACGACTTCATCGAGGGGATCGACCAGATCGACCGGGTGCTCCTCATCGACCAGTCGCCGATCGGCCGCACGCCGCGGAGCAACCCGGCGACCTACACCGGCGTGATGACGCCGATCCGGGAACTGTTCGCGGGCCTCCCGGAAGCGAAGGCGCGCGGGTTCGGACCCGGTCGGTTCAGCTTCAACGTCGCCGGCGGGCGGTGCGAGGCGTGCGAGGGCGACGGGGTGATCCGGTACGAGATGCACTTCCTCCCCGACGTCTACGTCGTCTGCGAGGAGTGCCAGGGGAAGCGGTTCAACTCCGAAACGCTCCAAGTGACGTTCAAGTCGAAGTCGATCGCGGACGTCCTCGCGATGACCGTCGACGAGGGGCTTGCGTTCTTCGCCAACCACCGGCGGATCTCGACCCGGCTCCAGTTGCTCGTCGACGTGGGGCTCGGCTACATCTCCCTCGGGCAGAGCTCGACGACGCTCTCCGGCGGTGAGGCGCAGCGGATCAAGATCGCGTTCGAGCTCGCGAAGACCCCGACGGGCCGGACGCTCTACCTCCTCGACGAGCCGACGACCGGCCTCCACTTCGCGGACGTCGACCGGCTGCTCGACGTGCTGCACCGCCTGCGCGAGGACGGCAACACGGTCGTCGTCATCGAGCACAACCTCGACGTGCTGAAGTGCGCCGACTGGCTGATCGACCTCGGCCCGGAGGGCGGCGGGGCCGGCGGCCACGTGATCGCCGCCGGGCCACCGGAAGAGGTCAGCCGGGTCCGCGGCTCGTACACCGGCCGATTCTTGGCCCCGCTGCTGGGCGCCCCGGTGCCGGTGCCCGCGCCGGCCCCCCGTCGATGAGCGGACCCTCGCCGGGCCCCCCGGGGTTCGTCCCGGCGAGCGAGCTCCGCGCGGCGGACGTCGACCGGTTCCACCCCGGTCCTTCGACCCCGGGCGTCTATCTGTTCCGGTCGCCGGTCGGGGAGGTCGTCTACGTCGGGAAGGCGCTCCGGCTGCGGCGCCGGATCCTCGACCACCTCCACGCGCGCGTCGAGATCGACGGCACGATCCTGGCCCGCAGCGGCTCCGTGGAGTTCGTCCCGACGCAGAACGAGCGGGAGGCGCTCCTCCTCGAGGCGAGCCTCATCAAGCAGTACCAGCCGCCGTGCAACACGCTCCTGAAGGACGACCGGAGCTACCCGTACCTCGCCGTCACCGTCGGCGAGGAGTTTCCCCGCGTGCTCCTGGTCCGACGCCCGCGCCGCTCGTCGCGGTACCTCCTGTTCGGGCCGTACACGAGCGCCCGGGAGGCGCGGAGCGTCGGCCAGCTGCTCACGGAGACGTTCCGGCTCCGACGGTGCGTCCGACTGCCGAAGCGCGAATGCCTGTACTACCACATCGGCGCCTGCCCGGCGCCGTGCATCGGAGCGATCGGCGTCGACGAGTACCGCAAGCAGGTCGACGGCGCCGTCCACGCCCTGAAGCGGCACGGCGAGGGACTCGCGCCGGCCTTGTCGGCCGAAATGGCCCGGGCCGCGGAATCGGAGGAGTTCGAGCGGGCGGCGCTGCTCCGCGACGCCCTCGAGGGGTTCAAGGCGCTCACCGAGCGGCAACGCGTGATCGGCCCCGGCAGCGGCCGCGCCGATTTCCTCGCGCTCGCCTATCCGAACGACCCGGGGGCGCTCCGCGTCGCGGTCGGCCTCCTGCACGTGGTCGACGGCGAGGTCCGCGGGACCGAGCCCCACCTCCTCGCGGTTCCGGCCGACGACGTCCCGGAGCCCGGCGAACTGTTGCGCCAGTTCCTTACCCAGTACTACGGCGAACGGCTGATCGTTCCCGACCGCATCTACATCCAGGGGGCGCGCCCGGACGGGATCGACGACGTCGTCGACTGGCTCGAGGGCGAGCGCGGCATCCCGGTCAGCTTCCGACCGACGGGGCACCCGGCGAGCCTCGCCGGCCTCGCCGAGCGCCTCGCGCAGGCGACCGTCGAGCAGGTGGTCGTCCGCGCCCCGCCGCGCGACGTCCTCGTCGCCGTCCAGCGCCTGCTGAACCTCCCGACGCTCCCGAACCGGATCGAGGGGCTCGACATCTCGATCTTCCAGGGCTCGGAGGGGGTCGCCTCGGTCGTGGTGTTCGAGCGCGGCGCGCCGGCGAAGTCCGAGTACCGTCGCTACCGGATCCGGACCGTCCAGGGGACCAACGACTTCGCCAGCATCGCCGAGGTCGTCCGGCGGAGGTTCGAGCGCCGGGCGGAGGAAGGGGAGCCGCTCCCGGACGTCCTGCTCATCGACGGAGGGCGGGGCCAGCTCGCCGCGGCGATGGAGGTGCTGAAGGAGCTCCACCTCGACGAGCGGATCCCCGCGATCGGGCTCGCGAAGCGGGAGGAGGAAGTGTACCTCCCCGACCGGGCGGAGCCGCTGAAGCCGAACAAGAACGCCCCGCCGATGCTGCTGCTCCGCGCCGTTCGGGACGAGGCCCACCGGTTCGCAGTCACCTACCACCGGACGCGCCGGCGGATCCGGCTGCGCGAGGAGTTCGACGACGCCCGGAAGGCTACTTCGCGCTCTTCGCGCGGTCCGGCGTCCCGATGAACGGCATCCCCTGGACGCGCCGGGTGACCTCGGCGGGAGCGAGCCGGCGGAGCTCGGCGTCGGGCTCCAGGATGGCGACGTCGAGCGCCTCCGGCGGGAATGGCGAGGGCGAGCCCTCGGCGACGGCCTGGACGGCGAGCTTGAACGCGACCTCCTCGGTGCGGTCGGAGCCGATCTTCTCTTCGAGGAAGTCCGCGACGGCGCGGCGGTTGCGGCCGATCGCGTAGGCCTTCCATCCGATCGTGGCGCCGCTCGGGTCGAGCTCGACGAGGCCCGGCGTGCGGTTCGTGAACCCACCGAGCAGGAGCGACACCGCGAACGGGCGGGTCCCGCCGAACTGGGTGAACTGCTGGAGGTGACCGCCGAGCGCGGCGGCGAGGAGGGAGTACGGCGCGGCCTCCCCGAAGGTGATCCGGTGGCGCTGCGCCTCGAGGCGGAGGAACTCGACGAGGACGCGGGAGTCGGCGATCAGCCCGGCGGTGACGCACCCGAGGCCCGCGTCGATCGCGAAGCTCTTCTCGATGGAGCCGGCCTCGGCGAGCGAGCTCACGGGGAGATTCCGGTAGGCGACGAAGACGATCCCGGCGTCGTACGTCACCGCGACCGCGGTGCCGCCCATCTGGATCGCCTGGAGCGCGTACTCCACCTGGAACAGGCGGCCGTCCGGGGAGAAGACGGTGCTCGCGCGGTCGTACGCCATCTGGCCCGGTTGCATCTCCATTCGACTCGCACAGCTCCCGAAACGCTCGCGCCCAGACAGGTGCCCGATTTGAGCGTTCCGTGGGGAGTTTCCTCGAACTCACCTGCTCCGGGCGCGGCGACGGGCCGGGACGGGCGGCCCCGGCAACGCTCAAGTGCCGCGCCCCCGCTGGCCCGGGTCCCATGCCCGGTACCGGCCTGACCGTCCTCCCGATGGCGTCGAGCCACCGGGGCGCCCTCTCGCCCGCGTGCGTCCAGTGCGCGGAGGGCAAGAAGATGGTCCTCTTCGTCACCGGCCTCTGCCGGTTCCGATGCTTCTACTGTCCGGTCTCGGGGAACCGGAACCAGATCGACCAGGTGTACGCGAACGAACGGCGGGTCACCTGCGACGCCGACGTGCTCGACGAGGCGCGCGCGATCGGCGCGGCGGGAACCGGGATCACCGGCGGCGATCCGCTCGGCGTGATCGACCGGACCGAACACTACGTCCGACTCCTCAAGCAGACGTTCGGGCCCTCGCACAACATCCACCTCTACACGCATGAGCCGAACGCCGAAAAGCTCGAACGCCTCGCGCGCGCCGGCCTTGACGAATTCCGGCTCCACATCCCGCACTACCTGTGGGGTCCGCTCTCCGCCGACGGGGGGGCGTACCGGAAGGTCCTGGAGGACGCGCCCCGCTGGGGGATCCGCCGCGGGGTGGAGATCCCGGTCCTCCCCGAGAAGGAGGCCGAGCTCCGGCGACTCCTCGTCGCCCTCGAGGCGATCGGCGTCGACTTCGTCAACCTGAACGAGCTCGAGTTCTCCGAGACGAACGAGGACAAGCTTCACGACCGGTCGTACGAGCTCGACCCGTTGAACGGGTGGGGGGTCCGGGGGAGCCGGGCGGTCGCCCAGCGGGTGGTGCGGGAGGTCCGTCTCTCCGTCCCGGTCCACTACTGCTCCTCCCGGTTCAAGGACGGCGTGCAGCTCCGCCAGCGACTCCATCGGAGGGCGGAGCGCACTCGCGCCCCGTTCGCCGAGACGACCTCGGACGGCACGCTCGTCTTCGGCGTCGTCGAAGCGCCCGCCGGACGGGACGTGGCGCGGTGGGCCGGCCGGATCGTCCGGGAGCACCGGATCGGCGCGGACGCTTACCGAGTCGATTTCGGCCGGCGACGCCTCGAGCTGGGCGCGGACCGATTGCGGCGCCTCGCGCCGCGCCTGGGCGCCCCCGCGTTCGCCGTCGAGGAGTATCCGACGGCCGACGCGCTCGAGGTCGAGCGGGAGCCCCTCAACCGGGCGGCCTTCCCGGGGTACGCCGGCGGCGGGACGTAGCCCTCGTCGCAGACGTGGCCCCCGTACGTCAGATACCGGACGTCCCCGCGCCGATTCTTGATCGAGCACGGGCCCCAGCCATCGTCGTCCGCCCCGTACCACATCGGGCAATCGCGGCAATGCAACGTCGGCGCCGACTTCGCGCGTCCGGTCACGTTGGCTGGCCCCGTCCGAGCAGGGCCCACGCCTGCACGGTGTTCTCCATGAGGGCCGCGACCGTCATCGGCCCGACCCCGCCGGGGACCGGGGTGAGCGCGCGCGCCCATCCGTCCAGGGCCGAGGCGTCGGCGTCTCCCACCCCTCGGTGGCCCGACGGAGCGGTCGGGTCCGGCACGCTCGAGAGACCAACGTCGACGACGGCCGCCCCCTCCGGGACGTTCCCGCGGTTCAGGAGGCCGGGGACCCCCGCGGCCGAGAAGACGACCTCGGCGCCCGCCAGCGCTCCGGCGAGGTCGCGGGTCCGGGAGTGCGCGATCGTCACGGTCGCCTCCGCGCCCAGTCCGCGGGCCGCCAGGAGCAGCGCGAGCGGGAGGCCGACCGTCTCGGACCGGCCGACCACCGCCACGCGCCGGCCGAGGAAATCCGCCCCATAGTGGCGGGCGAGGAGGATGGCGCCGCGCGCCACCGCCGGGGCGTGAACGGGCTGGCCGGCGACGAGCCGACCGAGGCTCGCGGCCCCGACCCCGTCGACGTCCTTCTCGAGTCGAAGGGTGGAGGCCGCCGATAGGAACCCAAGCTCCGGCGGGAGCGGGTGTTCGAGCAGGACGGCGTCGATTCCGGGATCCTGGTCGAGCGTCGCGAGTCGCTGGCGGAGGGAGAGCGACGTCATGCCCTCCGGGAGAAGTTCCTCGCGGAACTCGATCCCGACCCGCTCGGCGTTCTTCGCCTGGCGCCGAAGATAGAACTGGAACGGGGAGTCCCCGCCCCGATGGACGCTGACGAGACGCGGCGGCCGGCCGCCCGCCGAAACGCCCGCCCGGACCGCCGCCCGGGCTCCTTCGAGGAGCCCGTCGGCGACCGCTCGGCCGTCCCAGCGCGAGGTCACCCGATTCCCCGGATTCCGAATCCGATTCGGTAGATAACGGGGAGACGGCGACCCGCGCGGAGTCGCACCCCGGTCGCGGCGAGCCACATGGTGTCAAGAACTTCCGATAGAGGCTTTATAGAGTGGCACCCCTCCGTACGATTGGAGCGGTCCGAGGGGGACGGTACCGCGACCATCGGGGCAGTTACGGACCCACAAGGCCACGCGACGGCGGATTCGGGCAGTCGGGAGGATCTCGACGCCTGGGGCCGGACGCTGCCGTACGAAACGACGGCGAACGTAGAGGTCCCCGCCCGTCTTCTGGACCAGGTCATCGGGCAGGACGACGCCGTCGAGGTCGCGAAGAAGGCCGCGTCGCAGAAGCGGCACATGATCCTGATCGGCGACCCCGGCACCGGGAAGAGCATGCTCGCCCGGGCCATGGTCGACTTCCTCCCGAAGGAGCCGCTCCAGGACATCCTCGCCTACCCGAACACCGACGACCCGAACGAGCCGAAGATCCGGGTCGTCCCCGCCGGAAAGGGCAAAGAGATCGTCGCCGCCCAGAAGCTCGAGGCGGCGCAACGGAAGGAGCAGCGGATGCTGCTGCTCGCGGTCGTCGCGATCGTCATCTTCCTGCTCGCGGCCTACGTCGTCTGGATCACCCCGGGCCATGACCTGACCGCGTTGCTGATCGCGATCATCGTCGTGATCTTCCTCTACGTCATCGTCCGCTTCTCGAGCGGACGGTCCGACGGCGCGAACACCGTCGCCAAACTGCTCGTCGGTCATCAGCCGGACGAGCGGGCGCCGTTCATCGACGCGACGGGCGCCCACGCCGGCGCCCTGCTCGGCGACGTGAAGCACGACCCGTTCCAGTCGGGCGGCCTCGAGACGCCGCCGCACGAGCGGGTCGAGGTCGGCGCGATCCACAAGGCGAACGGGGGCGTCCTCTTCGTCGACGAGATCAACCTGCTGAAGATCGAGAGCCAGCACTCGCTGCTGACGACCCTCCAGGAGCGCAAGTTCCCCATCGTCGGCCAGTCGGAACGCTCCGCCGGCGCGATGGTGAAGACCGAGCCGGTTCCGGCCGACTTTGTCCTGGTCGCGGCCGGCAACATCGACAGCGTCCAATCGATGCACCCCGCGCTCCGGTCGCGCATTCGCGGCTACGGATACGAGCTGTACGTCCACACGACCATGCCCGACACCGTGGAGAACCGGATGAAGGTCGTCCGGTTCGTCGCCCAGGAGGTCGTCAAGGACCGCAAGATCCCCCACTTCGACATGGGGGCGGTCGTCGAGATCGTCCGTGAGGCCCAGCGCCGCTCCGGACGCTCGGGCCAGCTCACGCTCCGGCTCCGCGAGCTCGGCGGTCTGGTCCGGGTCGCCGGGGACGTCGCGAACTCCGACGGCGCCCGCCTCACGACCGCGGAGCACGTCGTGCGCGCGAAGAAGACGAGCCGCTCGCTCGAGCAGCAGATCGCCGACCGGTACATCGAGCGCCGGCGCGAGTACCGGATGTTCGCGACCGACGGCGCGGCCGTCGGCGTCGTCAACGGGCTCGCCGCGATCAACGCGCAGTCCGGCATGTCCGAATTCTCCGGCATCGTGCTTCCGATCGTCGCCGAGGTGACCCCCGCCCAGACCCGCGACGGGGGCGTCGTGGTGGCGACCGGGAAGCTGGGCGACATCGCCAAGGAGGCGGTCCAGAACGTCAGCGCCCTCGTCAAGAAGTACACCGGCGAGGACATCAGCCGCTACGACATCCACATCCAGTTCGTCGGCACGTCCGACGGGGTCGAGGGCGACAGCGCCTCCGTCTCGATCGCGACCGCCGTCATCAGCGCCCTCGAGGGAGTACCGGTCGACCAGTCGGTCGCGATGACCGGTTCGCTCTCCGTCCGCGGCCAGGTGCTCCCCGTCGGGGGCGTCACCGCGAAGGTCGAGGCCGCCGCCGACTCCGGACTCCGACGGGTCCTGATCCCCGAGGACAACATGGGGGACCTTGTGCTCGAGTCCCGCTACCGCGGGATGATCGAGGTGATCCCGGTGCGCACCCTCCGCGACGTGCTGAAGTACGCGCTCGTCGGCAAGGGCACCGCGAAGGACTCACTCCTTGAGCGGCTCGCCGCGATGGTTCACGCCACCAGCCGAACGGACGTCGGCGGCGACCGCGTGCCGCCGCCCTCGGGGCGCCCGGCGGGCACGTGAGAAGCTCGACCCGGATCCCGACCCACCGGCTCGCTCCGACCTGGCACCCGCCAAAGGAGCCGTCGGAGGCCGAGGAAGGGGAGGACCGGTTCCGGAATCGCCCCTGCTACGTGTTCAACCCGTCCCTCAAGACGAGCCTGAACGACCAGGCGTGCGGACACTGCCGGTTCTACCTGACCGCGAGCTGCCCGCACATCGACGAGTTCATCGACGACGTCGAGGACCTCTCACCGGACTAGGGCGCGGGACGTGCGCGGGCTCCTCGTCGGCCGCTTTCAGCCGTTCCATCGCGGCCACGTCGAAGTCGTCCGGCATCTCCGGAAGGAGCACCCCGAGGAGACCCTGATCCTCGGCATCGGGAGCGCGGAGGAGTCGTACACATCCGACAACCCGTTCACCGCGGCCGAGCGGTACGAGATGATCGCCCGGTCGCTGCAGGCCGAGTCGCTCGACCAATGGGTCGCCATCCCGATCCCCGACATCCACCGGCACGCCCTGTGGGTCGGACATGTGGTCGAGCTCCTGCCGACGTTCGAGCGGGTCTACACGAACAACCCGCTCACGCGGACCCTGTTCGAGCGGGCCGGGTTCGAGGTGGTCAGCCCCCCGATGTTCGACCGCGAACTCTTCGAGGGGCGGTCGATCCGGCGGCTTCTCCGCGAGGGGTCGACGGGGTGGAGGGAGCGGGTTCCGGCCGCCGTGGCCCACTACCTTCGGGAGCTGAAGGCCGAAGACCGGCTGCGCGCCCTCCCCCCGACCGCGACCGAATGAGCGACGGACCGGACGCCCCGCCGCCGCGGCCGAAGTTCCATCCACTCCCGGAGTGGGCCGGGCCGTCGACGCGGGCCGTGCACGCCGGCGCGCGCGACGACGCGAACGCCGGTGCGGTCGTCTTCCCGATCTACCAGACCTCGACGTTCCACTTCCCGGCCGCGTTCTCCGAGGCCGAGGATCCCTCCGGCGTCCACCTCTACACGCGCCTCGACAACCCGACCCAGGAGGTCGCGGCCGAGCTCGTTCGCTCGCTCGAGGGGGCCGAGGCCGCCCGGGTCTTCGGCTCCGGGATGGGGGCGATCTCCTCGACCGTCCTCACCTTCGTTCGCCCGGGCGACGAGGTCGTCGCCCTCGACGACCTCTACGGCGGGACGGTCGAACTGCTCCGGGACCTGCTGCCGCGCTTCGGGGTACCGGTCCGACTCCTCTCCGCGTCGGAGGCGGCCCGCCCGGACGAGGCGATCCGACCCGGAACTCGACTCGTGTACTTCGAATCGCCCACGAACCCCCTCCTTCGCGTCCACGACATCCGGCGGTGGGCCGAGGCCGCCCGGGCCGTCGGGGCGACGTCGGTGTTCGACAACACGTTCGCCACGCCCGTGGGTCAGAGCCCCCTCGCGCTCGGGGTGGACCTGGTGGTCCACTCCGCGTCGAAGTACCTCGGCGGGCACTCCGACGTGATCGCGGGGGCGGTCGCGGGGCGCCGGGAGCTCGTCGACCGGATCGGTCGGACGCAGGCGATCCTCGGGTCTCCCCTCGACCCGTTTGCGGCGTTTCTCCTCACGCGCGGGATGAAGACGCTCCCGCTGCGGGTCGCCCGCGCGAGCGGCAACGCCGCCCGGGTCGTCGCGGCGCTCGAAGACCATCCCGCCATCCGGCGGATCCACTACCCCGGTCGGGAGGGACCGGGGGCCGAGGCGGTGGCCGCCTCCCAGATGCGGCAGCGCGGGGGCGTCCTCGCCCTGGAGCTCGCCGGGGGCCGCGAGGCCGTCGCTCGGTTTCTGGGGCGGCTCCGGCTGGTGCACGTGGCGGCGAGCCTCGGCGGCGTCGAGAGCCTGGCCAGCGTCCCGCGCGAGACGTCCCACCGGAGCCTCAGCGACGCCGAAGCCGAGGCGCGGGGGATCCGGCCCGGCCTCGTGCGCCTTTCGCTGGGGATTGAGGAGCCGGACGACCTGGTTCGCGACCTCACGGACGCCCTTCGCGAGTCGTGAGGGCGCGGGCGACCGCCAGCATTATGGGTCGAACGCCCTCGGCCCGTCCGACGCCACTGTAGCTCAGCCTGGTAGAGCGGCTGATTCGTAATCAGCAGGTCGGGGGTTCAAGTCCCTCCAGTGGCTGATCGTCCCTTCCCACGTCGGCTACCTCCCCGCGCGCCCATTCGACCCGACCAAGGGGATGACTCCGGGACTCATTGCGGGAGATCCTGGCGACCGACGCGAGCAGTTCTCGCCGCGGACGGTCGGCGAGAAGCTTCGTAGGCGAGCCAGCTCCCGCCTCAGCGAAGCGACCTCTTCCAGACGCCGGGGATCCGGGCGGTGTACGTGACTCGGGTCGCCCCGAGGAATGCGGCGAGGCGATGCACCGTCGCCGCGATCGCCTCTCCGACCTCTCGGTCGGCGGGCGCGCCGGGTTCCGCGTGGACCGAATTGATGACGAGCTCCCCTTGGGCCCGGTCGAACCGGGGGTCCAGCCGACCGATAAGTCGTTCCCCCCACAGAATGGGAAGTACGTAGGTCCCGAACTTCCGCTTCTCCTTCGGGAGGAACTGCTCCCGGACGTAGTCGAATCCGAACAGGAGGTTCGTTCTCGCCGTGCTGTAGACCAGATTGTCGAACGGGGGAAGTAGCGAGAGGCGGGGTCGCCACGCGGCGGAGTCCATCGACTCGAGGAGTCGGAGGTCCGAGTCGTGGACGTACCGTTCGTCTCGGGGGCCGAGCTCCGGGACGATCACGCGATGGATCACGGAGTCCTCGCGGAGCCCCGCGAGGGTCTCCCGGATGTTCGAGTAGCGGCCTCGCACGAAGTGGTAAGTGATCTCGCGCGGCGACGCGGTGCCCAACGCCCGAAGCGCGCGCTCGGCGGCCGCGCGGGCGGCCTGCGCCTCCGTCAGCTCGGTCCGGTCGACCCGATCCCCCAGGAATGGCGCCGAAAGTCCCCAGAGGTTCTGGTTCCCCTCGTGCCCGACCACCATCACGTCCCCGCTCATCGTCAGATGGTACAACATCTGCGAGACGTCGCTCCCGAACGACCACTCCCCCACGCTCCGCTTGGTCCTCGCGTGGTCCTCGAATTCGCTCCGCCGGCGCGGTCCTTTCCGCAACTCCCTCAGGATCTTCGTCCGGAGTTCCGAGTGTCCCGAAAGGAATCTCTTGGCCTGGGTCCGCTGGCTCCCCCACGAGTGGCTCAGGGAGTCCGGATACCGGCGCATGAGTTCATGGTAGAGGGGGAAATCCTCCGTCAGGACGATCGAGGCCATCGGCGTCCAGTGCAGGAAGAGTTCCCGATCGGTCCAGAGAAGCCGGTCGAGGTCCGATGGGCGGAACTCGCCCAGTCGGGCCCACAGCGAGAGCAGGTGGGACGGCGCGACGACGCTGACAGGGTCCCACTGAACGTACGCGAGGTCGCGGACGACCGAGAGAATGGCGCTCGTCGAGGGCCGTCGGGGCAGCGGCCCACTCAACCGCTGCTTCGTGACCGTGAGTCGGCGGACGGACTCGAGGGAGGTGGCGATGGGCGCCTCGCTCATCGGCTCCGGACTCCGGTTCGCCCGCCCGGGGAAAGGGCGCACTTCCGCGGCCCGAAGGCTGCCGAACGGGGCCGGGTCATCCCTCGCCCGGACCGGCCGCCCCTCATTACCCCTCTCGGCGGCGTCCTGCCGGCGGACGGACCGAAGGCTAATCCGGGGGAGCGGCTCTCCCGGCCCGAACGATGGAACGGCGGATTCAAATCGTCCTCGTGCTCGTGCTCGCGACCGTCGTGGTCGTGGCCGGGGTCGTCGCGTACGTCCGCTGGGTCCCGTCGAGCGCCCCGACGACTCCCCCAGGTCCCACCGGCACCGCCACCTGCCCGGCCGGGGCGAACGGCAGCGGCGGGAACTGGACGACCTACCATGGAGACAACGCCCGGTCCGGCCTGGTGAGCCGCGGACCGGTCTCCTCGGCCCATCCGACCTGGGGCGGCCCGGTCTCGCTCGATGGCCAGCTGTACGCCCAGCCCCTCGTGTGCGGTGCGGACATCTTCGTCGCCACCGAGGACGATTCGGTGTACGCGATCAACGCCTCGACCGGCGCCGTCCTGTGGCGGTCGCACCTGGGGACTCCCGTGCCGAGCTCCGCCTTGCCGTGCGGGGACATCGACCCGAGCGGGATCACGGGGACGCCCGTCATCGACGTGGCCACCGGAACGCTCTATGTCGTCGCCTTCGTGATGCCGGCGCCCGAACACGAGTTGTTCGCGCTCTCCGTCGCCAACGGCTCGGTCCGCTCCGAGGTCCCAGTCGACCCGCCCGGGGTGAGCGCCACCGTCGAACAGCAGCGGGGGGCGCTCGCGCTCGCGAACGGGCTCGTCTACGTGCCGTTCGGAGGGTTGTACGGGGACTGCGGGGCGTACCACGGCTTCGTCGAGGGGGTTCCGACCGCCGGAACGGGCTCGATCCTCTCCTACCAGGTGCCGACCCAGCGCGAAGGCGCGATCTGGGGCCCGGCCGGGATGGCGGTCGCGCCGAACGGTAGCCTCTACGTCAGTACCGGGAACGGGGCGTCGACCTCCACGTTCGATTTCGGCGACGCCGTCGTGGAGCTGACGCCGGCGCTCCACGAGGTCGACTACTTCGCCCCGACGGATTGGGCCCAGCTCAACCGAAACGACCAGGACCTGGGCTCCGAGGCGCCCACGCTCCTCGACAACGGGGTCGTCTTTCAGATCGGCAAGTCGGGTGTGGGGTACGTCCTCGCCGGTGGTCACCTCGGTGGGATCGGGGGCGAGCTGGGGGAGCAGCCGGTCTGCGCCGGCGCCTACGGGGGAACGGCCCACGTCGGGCTCTCGATGTTGGTCCCCTGCACGAACGGGCTGTTCGACCTCGCCGTCGGGGCGACGAACTTCACGGAAACGTGGCGGAGCGCCAGCTTCGACGCGGGGACGCCCGTGGTCACCGGCGACGTCGTCTGGGTGACGAACGAGTCGACGGCTGAGCTCCTGGGGCTCAACCTCTCCACCGGGCACGTACTCTACTCGTTCCCGCTCGGCCAGGTCGACCACTTCGTCTCGCCGGCGACGACGCCGACCAGTGTCCTCGTCGCCGGAGGCTCCGGGCTGTACTCGTTCTCGCTGTCGTAACCCGGCCCGCGTTTCACGCCGTCCGAGCGTCGCCCCGACGCATCGAGCCGAGCGCCGTCAAGTATCCGTCCCCATTGCCCGGGCGATGTCCGCCCCCGATTCTCGCACCGACCTAGCGCAGGTCGAAAAGTACCGGTTCTCCGTCACGTTCGCCGACGCACCGTTTCCCGGCCCGGTCGTCGACGAGCCCCCTCCGGTCGGGGAGGACCGGGGACCGAACCCGGTTCAGGCGCTCGCGATGGCGGTCGGCCACTGCATGAGCTCGACCTTGGTCAACACGCTCGAGCGGGCGCACGTGCGCGCGACGCCGCTCCACACGACCGTGCGCGCGACGGTCGGAGTCAACGCGCAGGGCCGCCGGCGCGTCCGCGCGCTCGCCGTCGAGATCGTCACGCAGCCGGTCGACGAGGCCGACCGCAGCCGGTTCGACCACTGCGTCGAAATCTTTCCGGACTACTGCACCGTGTCCGGCGCCGTCCGGGATGCCATACCGATCGAGCACCGGGTCCGACCGGCCTAACCGGCCCGCCTCGCGCCCCGGGGAGCTCTCGGAACCGCCCTAGACGCCGCTCAATTGGTAGAGCGAGAGCGAGAACACGAGCGACGTCTGCTTCCCCGAGATATAATCGAGGTAGAGGGTGCAGGCGTTCTGGACCGTGAAGCACCAGAGCGGCGCGCCGTGGTAGTCGTCGTCGGGGTTGTGGCCGCTCCGGTCGGCGAAATCGAGCTTCGGGTGGGAGTAGACGACGAGGATGTCGCCCTGCTGGATGCCGGGGATCCCCGGGGTCTTCTGCTGGTAGTAAAGCAGGCGGTTGAAGTACGTCCCGGTCGTTCCTTGGCCGCTCCCCCAGCTCCACGTTCCGCAGCTCTTCAGGACCGGCGAACCCGAGCCGGGGTTGGCGCCCGATCCGGGGACGACCTCGAGCGCCTTCAGGGTCCCGTTCATCAGTTCCGTGCCGTTGCAGATGAAGACGAGAACGAGCTGACTGAGCGAGATGTACGACGGCGTGAAGGAGGTCACGCTGACGAAGACGGCCGGAAGCGGGTCGCAGGCGGCGTAGATCGAGGTGTTCGTGCAGTCCGTCGGGTCGCCCCACGCCTGCTCCGACTCGTTGCCTGAGGCGGTGTACCACACGTGCGGGGAGGACGTCGGGAGGTTGAACCGGAACGTCGCGACGACCGCGATCAGGATGACGGTCACGCAGAGGAGCAGAATGACCGAGATCACGGAGGAGACGGCCCGATAGATTGCCGGCCGGCGGCGGTGGAATCGGCGCATCGCACCTGTGAGAACGCATGCGGATGCGCATAAACTTATGCGGCCCCTCTCACGGGGCCGTGGTAGCACGGGAGTCGCACCCGAGAGGCCCGGGGTGGGCCGGACGCCTCCGCCGCCCGCGATACGAACGCGGGGGATTATCTACCGTGCGGAGGCCTTGTTTTCGCCATGGCGGGCCCGCCGGCACTCTGGCGGCTCGCCCGCCTGTTCCGGATCCTCGCGGTCCTCTGGCTGGTCGTCGTCGTCGTCTTCCTCGCGTCCGTCGCCTACTCGGGGTCCAAGATTCGTCCGGCGGGGGAGACCGGTCCGACCGCGCCCCCCACGTTCTCGGGGACGGACACGATCACGCTGACCGGCCAGGTGAACGTCTCGAACCCCGGCTGGTACCCCCTCGACGACCTGAGCCTGCTCACCGTCGTCGACGAACCGAACGGCACGTTCCTCGCGACCGGCGGGTCCCCGGTCACCTCCGTGGCCGCGGGGGGGACGACGACCGTTCCGTTTTCGATCACGATCGCCCTCGCCGACAAGGCGTTCGCCCGGTCCCTTCTGACCGAGGACGCCACGTTGCCCTCGACGACCTGGGTCAATGCCACCTACGTCCGCTTGATCCACGTGGAGCTCTCGGTGCCGGTGAACGTCAGCTGGGGCGCTCCGCTCTTCGGTCTGAACGTCACGCCCGGGACCCCGGCCCCCCAGTCGAACGGTACGGCCGCGGTTCCGCTCACGGTCTCTTTCGCCGACCACGCCAAGTTCCCGGTCGGGGGCACCGCGAAGTACACGCTCGCGAGCGGCGGATCGACGTGCGCCTCGGGGTCGCTGCCCGTGGCCGTCGCGAGCGGCGGCACGTACAATGAGACGACCACCGCCTACCTCGGCCCCGGTTGCTCGCCGAACGGCGCCACCCTCACCTTGCGCTTCGTGGGCGCCGGGTGGGCCCTCAATCCGTTCCCCGTGGTGCTCCGTTGACGACCGCCGTCAGCTCGGCCCGGATCCCCTCCCTCCCCCGGCGCGTCGTCTTCGCCTCGCTCCGGCTGGCGGGGCTGCTGGTCTTCTTCGTCGCGGTACCGCTCGGGGTCCTCAACGACCTCGCCGCGCACGGCATCACCCCCCCCTACTCCGCCGTGACCGTCTCGGCCGTAGGCGTCGTGCTCGCGGTCCTCGGGGCCGCGGGGACGATCGCCCGTCCGACACGGTCGTACGGGCCGATCGCGTTTGTCGCGTCGGTCGGGCTGTTCGTCTACCTGCTCGCCCTCGCCAAGAATGGCATCGTGACGGTCGGCGTCGGGTCGGGGGCGACGCTCCAACTGTCGTACGGGGGCGCGATCCTGCTCCTCGCCCTGATGCCCGTCCTCGGGGCAATCGCGGCGATGTTCACGATCCTCGAGGACGGGCTCAGCCCGGGCGAGCGGCTGCCGTACGACTACCCGCCGACGCGGCGGTGACGCCGGTCAACCGACGGTCGCCGTCCGGATCGCGACCGCCGTCTTCGGCCGGTCCGACCGGTCGCGGGGGAGCCCCGCGATCTTGTCGACGACGTCCTGGCCGCCGACGACCTTCCCGAAGATCGCGTGCTTGCCGTCGAGCCATCCGGTCGCCGCGAGCGTGATGAAGAACTGGCTGCCGCCGGTGTTCGGGCCGGCGTTCGCCATCGACACGATCCCGGGGGCCGAGTGCCTCAACGACGGGTGGAATTCGTCCGGGATCTCGTAACCGGGCCCGCCGGTGCCGTTCCCCTTCGGGCACCCGCCCTGGATCATGAACCCCGGGATCACGCGGTGGAACGTCAGCCCGTTGTAGAACCCCTTCTGGGCGAGGTCGAGGAAGTTCTTCGCCGTCTTCGGGACCTTGTCCTGGAAGATCTCGAGGCGGATCGGACCGAGTGTCGTGTCGAGCGTCACTACTGGGTTCGCCATCCGCGGGGGGAGTCGCCCCGGGAGAAAAAGTCTCGGGGGTGGGACTCAGATGAAGTGCCGGTGCACCGCGATCAGGTAGACGAGCAACAGGACGAGGATGATGCCGCTCAATGTGAAGAACGCGCCCTGGACGATGTCGCTCACGAGGAACAGCCCGATGACGATGATCGAGAGGACGAGCGCCCACAGCTCCTGGTTCCAAAGGCCGAAGGCGACGGCGAGGAGGACGATCGCGAAGATCGTGAGGAGCGCCCCCCCGAGGAGCCCGGCCCCGAACACCGCGAACCCGGGGATCGTGTAGCCAACCACCGAGACGGCCAGGATCAGGATCCCCGCGACGAGGAACAGGAAGCCGAAGATCCCAATCAGGACCGCGAGGATCGCGACTCCGAGCGGCAGGCTTCCCGCCGAGGAGTACGGGCCGGACATGGGGCGACATCGGCGACCCGGGATATGGGCGCTTCGGTCGACGTCGGGGCGGACGGGGTGCGGGTGCGCGGTGGTGCCCGCATTTATTATCGTCCCCGTCGATGAATCCGGGCGCGGGACCTCGCCGACCGTCCCGCCGACAGGACGGGTATGAACCGGTCGATCGTCTTCGTCGGCCTCTTCCTGTTCATCCTCGCGATCGGCCTCTTCGCCTACCCCGAGATCTCCGAGGGGGTCGAGTCCGTCGACCTGGAGGTGCAGCTCGGGATCGTCGTCCTCCCCCTCGGGATCGCGGTCGCCGTCCTGGGAGCGGCCGCGCCGGACCCGCGGGTCACCACCGTCGGCGGGATGTTCGGGAACGCCGACGAGAACGAACTCCGTCGGCGGCTCGCCAAGAACCCGCCGACGGGAGAGGCGAGGTTCCGGCCGAGCCCGCTCGAGTCGGTGAACTGCCGGAGGTGCTACACGCTCATCGCGTCCCAGGTCGCGGATTGTCCGCGGTGCGGCGCCCGACGGGAGTGCCGGGGGTGCAACAAGCCCCTCTTCCTACTGGCGGGGGCGGTGCGGTGCGCCCCGTGCTTAAGGGATGAGGTGTACTGCTCCTGCCCGAGGGTCCGGAGAACGGGCGGAGCCCGTCGGCCGGGCGGACGGTGAATCCCCCGATGGACGCCGAACTCCCGCGGGGCACCATCGTGACCGAGGTGCCGGTCCGCGTGTTCTTCGATGGCGCCTGCGAACCTCCGAAAGGCGGCGGGATCGCGACCTACGGCTTCACGCTCGAAGGCCCCGGCCTCGAGCACGAGGAGTTCGGCCTCGCGGTCCCGCCCGGGTCCGATCGGGCGACGAATAACGTGGCGGAGTACGTCGGCGCCATCCGGGCGCTCGAGTTCCTCGCCTCGATCGAGTACCACGGCCCGGTACTGGTGTTCGGCGACAGCCAACTTGTCGTTCGCCAGCTCTCCGGAGAATACGAGGTCCGAGCGGAGCACCTACGGCCGTACCACGAGCACCTGAGGGCGCTCGTGGCGCGGATCGGCGACGTGCAATTCTCGTGGGTCCCGAGGGAAGAGAACCAGCGGGCGGACGAGCTCAGCAAGCGCGCCATCGCCGAGGCCCATCAGGACGCGGCCCTGCGGACACGGAACTCCCGGCGCGAGGGCCGAACGCTGTTGGCGAATGCCCCCGACGGGGCGCCGTCGGACGGCCCGGACGGACCGAGGCGCTAGTTCCAGCGCACGGTGTAGACGAGCGTGCGGCCCTCGAGGGCCGCCCGGGCGCGCGCCGTGTCGACGACCGTCGCAAAGGCGGCGGCCGCCTCGGGGGTCAATCGCGGGCGGGTGCCGTAGCCGCGGGGCGTGCCTGCGCCGAGGAACAGCTTGCGTCCCGAGGTCGGGGCGCGGGGTTCGCCGCTGATCGGGAGGGTCGGTTCGCTCACCGGCGCCCCCAGTTGACGGCGCGCTCGAGCACCTCGCGGTAGGTCGTGGCGTTCGCGACCTCGCGGGGAATGTAGGCGATCGGGAGGTCCGCTTCCTCCGCCGGGTCGGGGGTTGCGAGCACGGCCAATGCGGCGAGGGGAACCCAACGCTCGGCTTCGGAACTCACGGAGGCCACCTCCCGATTGTCGGACGGATGTCATACATAAAACATCAAGCTCGACAGGAAACCGCGGGGTCGACCCCCTTGATCACGTCGTGGAATGGGCGCCGACAATCGGCGGACACTCCGCGGTCCCGCATCGTGGAGTGGCCCTCGGCTCGCCGAGGTGCGCGTGCTCCTCGTCGAGAGTGGCGTTGGGCCTCTCGTGTACTGCGCAGGGGACTGCGTTGAAGTCCTAATTCCTGCGCCTAATATTGGTCTTATATGCGCCAGAGCGTCCTGTAGGAGTCGATGACCGAACCGACCTCGAGCGCCCCTTCGGTATCTCGTGCTCCTCCGGAGCCCCAGCCCCGAAGGTCCCCGATCGGCTCGGCCGCCTGCGCCGACTCCGAGGGCGAGACCCGGGAGTGCGCGTGGTGCGGGGCGAGCGAGTAGTTCGCGCGCGCGTCGCGAACTGGCCCGGAGTGGACACGGGGGGATTTGAACCCCCGGCCTCTGCTTTGCGAAAGCAGCGATCTTCCGCTGATCTACGTGCCCGC
>Ga0209415_10004885_pt1 | contig 24384 bp, 22 predicted proteins | sample PeaSoiSIISIP2007_FD_187696 | JGI IMG/M metagenome (GOLD analysis project Ga0209415, IMG submission 187696) | Peat soil microbial communities from Weissenstadt, Germany - SII-SIP-2007 (SPAdes) (version 2) | ecosystem: Environmental > Terrestrial > Soil > Wetlands > Peat | place: Germany... | reverse complement strand
CCGTAGCGGTTGCCCTCGCTGTAGTCCTGCACGCTCATTCGCGCTCGAGCTCGAACTGGTGGGGCACGTCGACGACCCCGGTCGTGAACACGCCGCCGTGGACGACGATCGCGGCCAGGTCGGGCCGCAGATCGATCGTGTCGGAGCCGAGGCCGGCGCGCACGACCGTCGGCGTGACCGTGTAGCCGCTGGTCGTGAACCACGTCTCGAAGCGCAGCCGCACGACGATCCGCTCGCCGGGTTCGAACCGCCCGGTCGCGCCGTACACGTATTCGGTGGTCGTCGCGAAGACGGTCGCGCCGCTGGTGTTGCGCAGCGCCGCGCCGAACACCGGGTCCTCCAGAGCGGCATTGAAGCGCACCTCGAAGGCGATCGCGCAGGGCTCGCGGTGAGCGATCGCGCTGACGCGCTCTCCGGCCGCGTTCTCGAACCAGGCGTCGAGGATGTCGGCGTCGCGATACTCACTGCGGCGGTCCTCGTCGCTGCGGCCCTCGCCGAGCTCCTGCACGGAGCGCCCGAAGTTCAGCTCGTTGTAGCGATGGGAGACGTCGGTCGGATCGCCGATCGTGACCATGCGACCCTTCTCCAGCAGCATCGCGCGGTCGCAGAACCGCTGGATCGCGCCCATGTCATGGGTCACGAAGAGGATCGTCCGGCCCTCCTTCTTCAGCCGCAGGAACTCGTCGAAGCATTTCTGCTGGAAGCTCGCGTCGCCCACCGCCAGCACCTCGTCGATCAGCAGGATGTCCGCGTCGACCTGGATCGCGACCGAGAACGCGAGCCGGACCGACATCCCCGAGGAGTAGTTCTTCAGCCGCATGTCGACGAAATCCTCGAGCTCGGCAAACGCGATGATCTCGTCGAAGCGCTCCTTGGCCTGCTTGCGTGTGAGGCCGAGGATGATCGCGTTGAGGATGACATTGTCGCGGGCCGTCAGATCGGCGTTGAAGCCCACGCCCAGCTCGATGAACGGCGACAGGCGGCCGCGCACGCGCAGCTCGCCGGAGTCGATGTTGTAGATCCCGGCCAGGCACTTCAGCAGCGTGCTCTTGCCGCTGCCATTGCGCCCGATGATGCCGAAGAACTCGCCGGGGGCGATGTCCACGCTGATGTTGTCGACGGCCTGGAGCAGGTCGTAGCTGCGGGCCTGGAACGGATGCAGCGCGCGCTCCTTGAGCGTGTGGTACTGGCGGTGGTGGAGCTTGAACGCCTTGCTCACGCCCGCGATCGAGACGGCCGGCAGCAGGGCTCGGCCGCCGGAGCCTGCGGGCGTGGAGGGGGCGGTGGTGATCGTCACGCTCGGAAGGTCGCGGCGGGGCACTCAGGCCCGGGCTGAGCGCTGGGTGCTCCGGCGGTGGTCGTCGAAACCCGCATGCACTCTACAACGCGCCCGCGCCGCAGCAGTCTCGCGCCGGCGCTCGCGGGCGCGCGGCCGACCGCTATCGTGCCCGCCGATGGAGGTGCTCGAGACCGACCTGCCCGACGCCAAACTGGTCGTCCCGACGGTCCATGGGGACACCCGCGGCTTCTTCTGCGAGGTCTACCGCCGCGATCACTTCGAGCAGCTCGGCCTGGGCGCCGCCTTCGTCCAGGACAACCAGTCGCGGTCCTCCCGCGGCGTGCTGCGCGGCATGCACCTGCAGGTCGGTGCGGGGATCGCCAAGCTCGTGCGCTGCGCCCGCGGCGAGATCCTCGACGTGATCGTCGACGTCCGCCACGACTCGCCGGCCTATGGCCGCTGGCAGGCCTTCACGCTCGACGACCGCAGCCACCACCAGCTGTTCGTGCCGGTCGGCTTCGCGCACGGCTTCGCGACGATCAGCGACGTCGCGGACGTCGTCTACCGCCAGACCGGCTACTACGCGCCCGAGTTGGAGCGCACGATCGCCTACGACGATCCGGACCTGGCGATCGACTGGCCGGCGGAGTTGGATTTCATCGTCTCCGAGCGCGACGCCGCGGCGCGCACGCTGCGCGAACAGGCCGACGAGCTGGTCTTTCCCTACCCGGCTGGCTGAGCACGCCCGCCGGAAGGGCGCCGGTGGCGGCCGCGCCAGCGCCTATGCTTCGCCGACGTGAGCGTGCGTGCGCTGCGATCAGGCGAGACGATCGGCGATGGTCGCGGCGGCCCGGTCGTCGTCGTGCCCGCCGCAGACTCGCCGGACGCCCTGGTCGTGACGCTGTGCCAGCTGGCGGCGCACACCGACCCCGGCGTGCCGCTGATCGTCGCCTGCGCGGATGTGCAGGCCGGTGAGATCGCCGAGCTCGCGCTCGACGCCGACGTCGCGCTGCTCGCGCTCGGCGAGCGACGCGGCACCGCGGCCGCGCTCGCGGCGGTTCACGCGCGCGCCCCCCACGCCGACCTGGCACTCGTGAGCGAGGGGGTGTTGGTCGGCGGCGGCTGGCTCGACGGGCTCAGCGAAGCCGTGGCGGCCGACTCGATCGTGATGACGGCCAGTGCGCTGGCCGGCCCCGTGACCGACTTGAAAGTCGTCGAGACCCGTGCCGCCGAGGTTCGCGCCGCATCCGCTCGATTGCGCCCGGCGCTCGCCCGCGCCGGCGATGCCTGCTGCTACCTGCGCGCAGCGGCGTTCGCGCTCGTCGCGCAGGACGAGGGGGAGGCGTCGTTGGGGGAGCGCTCGGCGCGGATCTCGGCGCTCGGGCTCGTGCACGCGCTCGCCGACGACGTCTACGTCGGCGGTTGGCCCGGTGAGGAGCTCTCCGACGCCGACCCCGGTGCGCTGCGGCGGGCACTCGCTGCGGCCGAGGCCGCCGTTCGCCCACTCAGCGTGACGATCGACGCTCGCGCGCTCGGCTCGGCCGCGACCGGGACGCGCACCTACATCCTCGACCTGATCGCCGCGCTCGCCGCCCAGGAGTCGATCCGCCTGCGCGTGGTGCTGCCGCCGGACACGCCGGCGGAGGTCCTGGGGATCCTCGAGGCCGATCGCCGCATCGAGCTGATCGACTACGCCCACGCGGCGGCCGGCGTTGCGCTGACCGACGTCGTGCATCGCCCGCAGCAGGTGTTCACGGCCGATGACCTCGGCCTGTTGCGCCAGCTCGGCGAACGGATCGTCGTCACCCACCAGGACCTGATCGCCTACCGCTGCGGCGCCTACCACGAGAGCGCCGAGACGTGGGCCGACTTTCGCCGCGTCACGCGTCTCGCGCTCGCCCACGCCGACATGGCGGTCTTCTTCTCGCGTCACGGCCGCGATGACGCGCTCCGGGAGGATCTGATCGCGCCCCAGCGCGCGCACGTCGTCCCCGCGGGCGCCGAGCGGGTGTGGCCCTCGCCCCCCTCGGCCGAGCGCCGCCCCGACGCAGTCCCGGCCGACGGCGGCCTGCTCGTCTGCATCGGCGCCGACTACGCCCACAAGAACCGGCCCTTCGCGCTTGCCCTCGCCCGCGCGCTGCGCGAGCGCCACGGCTGGGACGGCCTGCTGGTGCTGGCCGGCCCGCACGTCGAGCGCGGCTCCTCCCGCGAGGCCGAGCGGGCGATGTTGGAGCACGACCCGACGCTGGCCTCGCTGGTCCGCGACATCGGTGCCGTCGACGACGCCGGACGCGCGTGGCTCTACGCGCACGCGCAGGCGATCGTCTACCCGACCGTCTACGAGGGCTTCGGGCTCGTGCCGTTCGAGGCGGCGCAGGCCGGTGTGCCATGCCTCTACGCCGCCACCGCCGCCCTGCGGGAGCTGGCCGGGGAGGGGGCCGCGACGCTCGTGCCCTGGGACGCCGACGCCAGCGCGGATGCCGTCGCGCCGCTGCTGGCGCCGGGTCCGCAGCGCGACCGTCACGTGCAGATGCTGGTGGACGCCGCGGGCGAGGCCAGCTGGGCGAAGGTCGTTCCGGCGCTGCTCGGCGTCTACCGCGAGGCCGTCGCCACCCCATACCGTTCGAGCGCCCCCCGCGTCGCCGCGGACCTCGAGCGCGAGGCCCACATCGTCTCGCTCGCGGCCTCCGGCGAGCACGACCGCGCCCGCGCGAGCGAGCTCGAGCAGGCGAATCTCGACGCGCAGCGCGCCAACGACGGGGCTCAGCGCGCGCTGGTCGAGGCCGAGCGGGAGCTGCTGCACAAACAGGGGGCGCTCGCCGCATTGCAGTCGAGCGTCGGAGCGTTCGCGGAGCCCGCCGACGGCGGCGTGCTGAGCGGCGCCCAGCGGCGCGGCCTGCTGCGCGTCGTCACGCGGCCGATGCTGCGCCGGGTTCTCCTGGCCCCGTTCGCGCTCGTTGGTCGCGGCGGCTCGGGGCCCGGCGACGGCGCGGACACCGACGCGGCGGACTAGAAGCATCCGGCGCGGGCCGGCGCGCTCGCCGCCTGCGCCCGGCAGCGGTCACGGCGCGCGTTCGGGCGTGGCATTCTTAGCTCCGTTGCGCGCCCGGATCGCCCGTATCGAGCTGACGCCGCGCCAGTTCGCGCTGGTCGCGTTGGTCGCGCTGGTCGCGCTGACCGCGATCGTCGCGACCGGGGCGGCGGTGCGTCTGAGCGGATCGGGGCTGGGCTGCCCGGACTGGCCCCGCTGCTACGGCCACGTCTATCCGCCGCTCAAGACGCATGCGCTGATCGAGTTCTCCAACCGGATCGTGTCGGGGGCGGTCGGCGTGGTGGTCGTGCTGGCCGCCGTGGCGGCGTGGCGGCGGCGGCCGTTTCGCCGTGACCTGATGTGGCTCGCGCTGGCGCTGCCGCTGGGCGTGGTGGGGCAGGCGGTGCTGGGCGGCTACACGGTCGAGAACAAGCTGGCGCCCGGGTTCGTGATGGCCCACTTCGGTCTCTCGATGCTGGTGCTCGTCGCCGCGGCGGCCCTCGCCTGGCGCGCCCGGGAGCACCCGGCGGCGACCGAGTGCGGGGATCGCCGCAGCGTCTGGGCGGTGCGTTCGCTGCTGCCGCTCGCGACGGTCGCGATCTTTGCCGGCACCGCCGCGACGGCTGCCGGCCCGCACTCCGGTGGCGCCACGGGGCAGCACATCAAGCGCCTGACCTTCAGGGGCGCCGACACGCTCAACTGGACGGTGCACGTCCACGGCGCGATCGCGTTCGCCTTCGGAATCGCCGCAATCGCCGTCTGGGTGCTGCTCGAACGCCGCCAGGCGAACGCGCGGGCGCGCCGCGCGATGAGCTGGCTGTGCGTGCTGATCGCGCTGCAGGGCGCGGTCGGCGCCGTGCAGTACGAGACCCATCTGCCGACCGAACTGGTGTGGGTCCACGTGGGGCTCGCGTCGCTGAGCTGGCTGTGCGTGCTGTGGGCGATCGCCGCGATCGGGCGTGCGGAGCCGTGGCGAGCGCGCAAACGTGCCCAAATTCGGGCGTCAATCGTCCAGCAGAACCCCTGAACATCCGGGGCACGCGCTAGCTTTGGGCGAGCATTGCCCATCTGAGAGGAGTGTCATGACGAAGAACGAGCTCGCTGGCAAGGTCGCGGAGAGTGCCGGACTCGGAGTTGGCCAGGCCAAGGGCGCCGTGGACGCCGTTTTCGACGCGATCGCGGCGCAACTGGCCGCCGGCGGTGAGGTGTCGGTTGCGGGGTTCGGCAAGTTCGCCGTCAGCCACAGGGCGGCGCGCAGCGGCCGCAATCCGGCCACCGGCGCGACGATTCACATTGGTGCGAGCAAGGCGGCCAAGTTCTCGGCAGCGAGCGCGCTGAAGAAGCATCTCAACCCGTAGCCGTTGGTGTGCGGGGCGGCCGGCGCGACCTGCCGCTTCCGCGCCCCGGTCTCGTCGGCGCCACGAAGCGAGGCTCGGTGCGCCGGCGAGGCTTCCAATCTCGCCCGCCGGAATCAACCATCACGCCGCCTTGATCGGCACGCTCAGAAGCGTGACGCTGAACGGGACGGGAACCTGGTTGATCTCGGCCTGGATCGTTACGACGCCGAGGCTGAGATTGAACGGGGCGGCGTAGTCGGCGGCGGCCGGGACATCCAGGATCAGCCCATCGCCGAGCGTGTCGGGGACGACGCGGTAGTCGGCTGAGCCGTTGATCAGCAGTGAGCGCTCCGCGGCGCGCGCGAAGAGCGTCCGAATCCTTTCGCCGCGGTAGATCTGCAGTCCGTGGACCTCCGCGACGAGCACGCTCCCGGCCGGCTCGGGCGGGATCCTCGCCACGTCGAGCGCTCCGCTGTGAATCGTCGCCACAAGGCGCGGCCGGCCACAGCGGTCGGGTATTCGAGCGAGCGCTTGCCACGGCGGCCCGCCGCGCGCGATCTCCCTGAAGTGGCAGAGGAGCGAGAGCATCGCAGCCGGGGATTCCCAGCCCGGGTTGCGTCCATCGATTACGGCGCCGGCCAGGCGCAGCACGCGATCGGGACCGCTGCGGGCGTTTGCGTAGCCGGCGGCATCGAGATCGTCGAGCGCCGTCGTGTAGGCGGTGTATGACTGCATCGCGCCGATCGGGCACCAGCGCCAGGTCGGGTAGGCGAAGACCACCGAGACCTCCCACGGCTCGGTGTCGACGCAGTGGCCGTCCAGGGCGGCGACGATCGCCGGCGGCACCTCGTCCACCAGCTCGATGTGGGCCTCCCCCGACACGATCGTCGCCTGCGGCGAGAGCATCGTGCCGACGTCCGAGACCAGTGCGCTCTCCCGCCCGAACGGGTCAACGGCCGACCCGAGTCCGCCACCGGCCGCGCCGAGCACCGCCAGCGCGGCGACGGCGAGCCCCACCGTGATCGCGGACCCGGTGGCGAGTTGCCGGCCGCGCCACGGGATCATCAGCGCCAGCGCGACAAGGAGGGCGATCGAGGTGGCGTGCCCGGCGTCGAAGCGCACGAACATCTCGCGCGCGACGAAGTAGTGCACGAGCAGGACGCCGCCGGCGAGCGCGGCCCGCCCGCGTACCGGCCGGTCGGCGAGCGAGCGCCACGCCGCGACGCTGAGCACGAGCGCGGAGAGAATGACGGCCAACACCTCCCACTGACCGCCGACACCGACCTGGTTGAAGCCCATCCCGTCGACGTAGCCCTGGGCGATCGCGAGGCTGTAGCGCAGATAGTCCCCGAGCGCGCTCAGCGGCTGGCCGAGCGCAAGCCACGCCACGACGGTCGTCAGCACGAACGTCAGCCCGCCGATTGCCAGGTGGCGGCGCCGCTCGACGCCGCCCAGCAGGCCCAGCGTGAGAATCGCCGTCGTGGCGATGCCGTCGTCGACCCTGACGAGCAGCGCCAGTCCGGCGAGCGCTCCGCCGGCGAGCGCGAGCGTGCGGGTGGCCTGGCGCGCCCGCTCGGGGGGTTGCGTCAGCGCGATCACGACGAGGCCGAAGGCGATCTCAGCGAGCGGCGCGACCGGTGCCGAGGCGACGATGTTCAGACCGACGATCGCAATCAGCACGGCGATCGGCCACGGGAAGCGCCGGCGCAGCGCGTGCAGCACGACGGCGGCCAGCGCAAGCCAGATCGCGGCGGCGCCGGCGAGCCCCAGCACGAGGGTTCCCGGGGTGACCGCGCGAGGAACGGCCGCGAGCCCGAGCGGGCCATATGTGAACACGACCTGGCGGCCGAAGACGAGCCCGCGCGCGATCGCCAGGCTCAGCCCGACCATCCACGAGCCGTCGAGACCGGGCTGCGCAGTGAGCGAGCCGCCGATCCACCAGCTGAACACGGCGACCGCGACGACCGCCGCGACAGCGAAGCTACGCCGGGCGTAGGCGCCGCCGGAGCCTCCGCGCACGCTGTGCAGCGGCGCCCGCGCCGCCGCCACCAGTCGCTCACGCACTCGACGCGCGACCGCCGCCGCGAAGCGGACGCCGCGCTTGGTGCTCGCGCTCACGCGCTTGCCGCGCCGTCCTCGCTGCGTTCCTCATCGATCGGCGCGACGACGTGCGGGCGCGGGCGGGAGCGCCCCGCGCCCGGCCGGCGGTAGTCGCCGCGGCTGAGATGGTGCTCCAGGAACACGTAGAGCACGATGAACAGGTAGCGGCTTCCCATCTCCTTGAGGCGCAGCTTGGACACCCCGTGCGTGCGGTTGCTCCAGGAGATCGGCACGATCGCGTAGGAGTAGCCGCGGACCACGGCCTTCAGCGGCAGCTCGACAGTCAGGTTGTAGTGGTTCGAGAGCAGCGGCGTGACGTGGTCGATCACCTCTCGCCGATAGGCCTTGAACGCGTTCGTGGTGTCGTTATAGCCGTGGCGGAAGAGCACCCGGATGCCCCAGTTGACGATCCGGTTCGCGACCAGCTTGAGCCGCGGGTAGCCGTCGACGTGGCTCTCGTGCGCGAAGCGGGTGCCGAACGCGCAGTCGTAGCCCTCCTCGAGCACGCGCTGGTAGCGCACGAGATCCTCGGGCGAGTCGGAGGAGTCGGCCATCATGATCGCCACCGCGTCGCCCCGGAAATGCGCGAGGCCGTGACGCACGGCGTGTCCGAAGCCGGGCGGCAGGGCCGAGCGCTCGCAGCGCACGCGCGAGTTCTCGGCGGCCAGCCGCGCCACGACCTCGCCGGTGCCGTCGCTGCTTGCGTCGTCCACGACGAGCACCTCGTAGTCGATCTGCTCCGCGTCGAGGCGGCTCGTGATCGATTCGACGGTGGCTGCGATCGACTCGACCTCGTCGTGGGCAGGAATCACGACCGACAGCTTCACGGCACCTGCTGCGCGAGTCCCGTCATCGCGCCTCCACCCAGTGCTCTGCGTTGTGCTCGTGGATCTCGCGCAGGATCCGCTCGATCCCGTAGCTCAGCTGCCAGTCGGGATAGTCGCGCTTGAAGGGCTCCAGGTCGCTGATCCACCAGCGGTGGTCGCCGATCCGGTTGGCCTCCGCCAGCGTCCACTCGAGCTTCGCTCCGGCGATCTGCTCGCACAGTTCGATCGCCTCGAGCATCGAGCAGTTGCTCTCACGCCCGCCGCCGATGTTGTAGACGGCGGCCGAACGCGGAGCCGCGTGGAAGGCGTCGAATGCCGCGACCAGGTCGGCCGAGTGGATGTTGTCGCGCACCTGCTTGCCGCCGTAGCCGAAGACCGTGTAGGGCTGGCCGGTCATCGTGCAGCGCATCAGGTAGGAGAGGAAGCCGTGCAGCTGCGTGCCGGCGTGGTTGGGGCCGGTCAGGCAGCCGCCGCGAAAGCACACGGTCGCCATTCCGAAGTAGCGCCCGTACTCCTGCACCAGCAGGTCGGCGGCCGCCTTGGAGACGCCGAACAGCGAGTGGGTCGAGGCGTCGATCGACATCGACGTGTCGATTCCGCCGTGGTAGCGATGGCCTTCAGGCAGCTCGAGCCGCTCCTCGAGCTCCACGAGCGGCAGCGAGTTGGGCAGGTCGCCGTACACCTTGTTCGTCGAGCAGAAGATGAAGGTCGCCGACGGAGCGTGCCGGCGGGTCGCCTCGAGCAGGTTCAGCGTGCCGTTGGCGTTGACCCCGAAGTCGGCCTGCGGGTCCGTCGCGGCCCAGTCGTGCGACGGCTGGGCCGCGGTGTGGACCACCAGTTCGATCGCCTCGTGGTGCTCGGCGAACAGGCGGTCGATGCCGTCCGCGTCGCGGATGTCGAGCTCGACGGATTGGAAGCAGCCGCCGAGCTCGCGCTCGAGCCGGGCGGTGGTGTGCGCCGTCGAGGCCTCGGCGCCGAAGAACCACGCGCGCATGTCGTTCTCGATGCCGACGATGTCGTAGCCGGCCCGCGCGAAATGCGCGGCCGATTCGGACCCGATCAGCCCCCCGGAGCCAGTGATGATGATCGTCGACACGCGTTATTGCGGCTCGGCGGAGGTCACGGTGGCCGCCGTCGCGAGGAGCGCAAGCATATCCGCGGGGGCGGAGCCGTCATCCGCCAAGCGCCGCCCGCACGGCGACCTCGTGCTCGACGATCCAGTCGTGGATGTCGACGAGGATCTCGCGCGGACCCCGCTGCGGGCGCCAGTCGGTCAGCGAGAACAGGCGGTTGCAATCCGAGATGTAGATCGGCACGTCCCCGGGGCGGTTCTCGGCGATGGCGGAGACGGCGACTTGGCGGCCGCTGATCTGCGCGCACAGGTCAGTCGTTTCGAGCAGCGACAGGCTGCAGGCCCGCCCACCGCCGACGTTCGCGGTGACGCCGTCCCAGCGCCCCGGCTCGGCGAGCTGGCGGTCGAGCAGATCGAGCAGGTCCTCGACGTGCAGCAGGTCGCGCACCTGCTTTCCCGAGCCGCCGTAGCCGATGTAGCTCAGCGGGCGTCCGAGGCGGTGGGCGAGCATCCAATACGTGAAGACTCCCTGGTCGACCTTGCCCATCTGCCACGGGCCGGCGATCACGCCGCAGCGGTTGACCACCGCGCGCAGGCCGTGCGCGGCTCGGTACTCCTCGACCAGCAGCTCGGCCGCGAGCTTCGTCGCTCCGTACAGCGTCCGCGCGCCCGGCGACGGGAAGTCCTCGGCGACGCCTGCCTCGCTCGCGCCGGCCATCGGCTGCTCGTGCTCGAGCTCGAAACGCCGCTCGGCCTCGACGTAGGCAAGGGCCTCGAGACCGGCGATCGGGTACACACGGCTGGTCGAGAGGAACACGAACTGCGCCTCGCAGCGGCGGGCCAGCTCGAGGCAGTTGTAGGCGCCGACGAGGTTGGCCTGCACCACGTAGTCCCCGCCGCTGAGCACGGAGGGCTCGGCCGAGCACTCGATCACGGCGTCGAACTCGCCGGCGCCGCCCAGGTCGTCCAGCACGCGCACGTCGCCGTGGACGAACTCGACGCCGGCTTCGCGCAGCCTGCCGAGATTGAGCTCGGAGCCGCGCCGGCGGAGGTTGTCGAGCGCGACGACGCTCCATCCGGGCTGGCGCTGCCGCAGACCAACCGCGACGTTGCTGCCGACGAAGCCGGCCCCGCCGGTGACCAGCACGCGCCGGTCGCCAGCCGGGCCGTCGCGATCCGCCGCCTGCGTCCCCATCTCGCGGCGGACCATAGCGGGAGGCTCGGCCGATCTGCGCGGCAGCCATGGCCGCCGGCGCGGCGCAGCGCACGACCTTGCCGACTGCGGCAGAATCGCGGGATGCGCGTCACTGCCCGGGCCGACTACGCGGTGCGCGCCGCGATCGAGCTGGTCGGTGCGAGCGCCGCCGCGCCGCGCAAGGCGGATTCGATCGCCGCCGCCCAGGGCATCCCGCTGTCCTTTCTCGAGAACATCCTCAACCAGCTGAAGAGCGCCGGCGTCGTCCGCTCGCAGCGCGGCCCCGACGGTGGCTGGTGGCTGCTGCGTGCCGCGGAGTCGTTGACGCTCGCCGACGTGATCCGCGGCGTCGAGGGCCCGCTCGCCAGCGTGCGCGGCGAGCGGCCCGAGCACCTGGACTACGCCGGCTCGGCGGAATCGCTCCAGGTCGTCTGGATCGCGCTGCGCGCCAACATCCGCTCCGTGCTCGAACGGGTGACTCTTGCTGACGTCGCCAGCGGGCGCCTGCCCAAGCACATCGTCTCGCTGACCCGCGAGCACACCGCCTGGACGAGCGGTCAGTTCCAGCACGACGCCCCGCACGCCTGAGGCCCAGACACCGCCGGCAACCGGGGACCGCGCGAGAGTCACCCGCGCGCGCCGACGCCCGCTGCTCGAGAGGCCTCGCGTGAGCCGCCCGGAGGTGCGCCTCGCGGCGCGCCCATCGCTCCGCAGACGGCTCGCCACGGGCCGCGAGGGGAAGAGAACACAGCCGACGCGCGAAAGGTGCGGCCTGTTATGAGCTCCTAACGAGGCGCATCGTCGGGCCGGCGAGCCGGTTGGAACGGGCGAGATGTTCTTTCCACGCTCCTTCAGGAGGTACACGATGCGACTGAAGTACGTCAGTGGCGCGGCGGCTCTGGTCGCCTGCGCCTCCATTGCCTTCACGGCGGTCGGCGCGGGCGCGGCGCCGAGTCGCACGTTTCACCCGTTCCGCTTTCACAGAATCACGCTCCGCGCGCAGCCCAACCCGATCACCGCGGGCGACCCCGTCGTGATCTTCGGCCGGTTGTTCGGCCGCCGTCATTCCGACCGGCTGGTCGTGCTCTTCCACCGCGCCTTCGGCAGGGGTGGGCGGTTCGTGCCGGTGCAGGTCACGCACACCGACGTTGGCGGCGCCTACGAGTTCGCGCGCGCCGACGGTACGGTGCTGACCAACCGCGAGTGGTACGTCGCGTCGGCCGGCGCGGTCAGCCGGCCGGTGGCCGAGCGCGTCCAGGCGCTCGTGTCGCTCAGTGTCACCGGCCCCGGTGGCGTCTCCGAGCCCAACGGCTCGGTCCTCCAGACCGGTCCCAAGTACGTCTACACGTTCGCCGGCTCGGTGTCGCCGGCGCGCGCGGGAGCGACGATCGTGCTACAGCGCCAGGGAGCGAAGAACGGCAACAACTGGGCGACGATCGGCCGCGGAACGGTTTCCGCGGGCGGCAGCTACTCGATCTCGCACGTCTTCGTGATTCCGAGCTCCCAGAACGGCGACGCCACGATTCGCGTTCTGCTCCGCAATGACGGGCTCAACATCGACAGCCCGTCGGATTCGCTCTCGTATGAGATCGAGCAGACGCAGAACCCGAACCTGACGATCAACGCCGCCACCAACCCGATCGTCGAGGGCGCCTCCGACATGATCAGCGGAGTCGACGCGGCGGGCCCCGGCCAGCTGCTGACGCTGTACGCCCGTGACTATCGCCACTCGTTCGGCGCGATCGCCACGACGATCAGCGGAGCCGGCGGGAGCTACACGTTCAACGTGACCCCGATCTACAACACGGCCTACGACGTCGTCTCCTCGACGCCGCCGAAGGGTTCGACCGGGACCACCGGGACCACCGGGACCACCGGCCCGACCGGCAAGACCGGAGCCACCGGGACGACCGGCTCGACCGGCGCCACGGGAAGCACCGGGACGACCGGCAGCACGGGGACGACCGGCAGCACCGGGACGACCGGCGCCACGGGCAGCACGGGCACGACCGGCACGAGCACCGCCAAGGTCCGTTCCGCCGTCCTGTTCATCGGCGTGGCCGACGCGCTGACGGCGAAGGCCTCGGCGACGACGATCAACCAGGGCCAGTCGGTGATGTTCACCGGCTCGGTCGTGCCCGACAAGACCGGGCATGTGATCTACCTCCAGCGCCAGAACGCCGCTGGTGACGCGTGGCACACCATCGGGGCGGCGACGATCGGCGCCAACTCGAGCTACACGCTCACGCAGGCGTTCTTCGAGCCCGGAACCGAGGTCGTGCGGGTGAAGATCCCCGGCGGCCCCGACAACCAGGGAGCGGTGAGCTCGCCGTTCACGATCACCGTGAACGCGATCGCGCCGGCAGCGTTGGTGCCAGCCGGCGGGTAATCCTCCGACCCGCACACGGCAGCATTGCGAGGGGCCGCCCGCCGGGCGGCCCCTCGTCGTCCGTCAAGAGGTGCCGCCTGGGGCCAATTGGGTGTCGCAGGGACCCGGTGGCTAGAAGCCGACCGGGTGGCGCACGACGTAGCCGGCGAACTCGCCGCCGCCGTCGGCCCAGCGCGAGCCGTCCTCGGACAGCGCGACGGTGTCGTAGCGACGGCCCTCGATCGTCATCCAGGCGTGGCCGGCGTCGGCGTAGATCGTGATGTACTGGCCGGGCCCGGGGGCGCCGTAGCTCTCGAGCCCGCTGGAGTCCTCGGGCACGCTCAGCAGGCCCGCCGCGTGCAGCACGTAGGAGACCGAGCCGGAGCAGTCATAGCCTGGCGAGACGAACGAGCCGTGCCCGCCGCCCCAGATGTAGGGAAGCGTCGCGATCTGGTTGGCGGCCAGGATCATCTCGCTGAGAGCGGTCGAGACGCTCGCCGTCATGGTGCTCGTCGTCGTGGCGCTGGAGAGGGCCGGCGTGGAGCTGGTGGCTCCCGCGCTGCTCGAATCGGTCGTCGTCGTGGCTGCAGTCGGATCCGTCGTCGGCGCCGTCGTGTCAGTCGTCGTGGCGGGCGTGGTGTCGGTCGTCGTGGCCGTCGGGTCGGTCGCCGGTCCCGTGGCGCCGCCGCTGGCGTCTGTCTGCTGCAGCGTCGGCCCCTCGCCGAGGCCGAGCGCATCGCGCGTGCCGGGTCCGACGACGCCGTCGGCGGTCATGCCGTGCGCGGTCTGGAAGGCTTCGACGGCGGTCGTGGTCGCCGCGCCGAAGTTCCCGTCGGCGGTGATCCCGAGCGCCTGCTGCAAGGCGATCACGTCGGGCGCGTCGTTCGCCGTTGTGGCGGTCTGCAGGACCGAGGCCTCGTGCACGGTTGCGGTTGCGGTCGCGGCCGGCGTCGGCGCTGAGGCGGCGTGCTGGGCGGCGTGCTCCGCGTCCTTCAGCGCATTCCACGTGGCGGGGCCGACATCGCCGTCGACGGTCAGCCCGTGCGCGGCCTGGAAGGCGCGGATCGCCGCGCCGGTCTTGGGGCCCAGGACGTCGTCGACGCCCACGCCGAGCAGCCGCTGCGCGTCGCGCAGGTCGCCGTAGCTGATCTTGCCGTAGACGACGGGGTGCGCCTTGGTGCTCGGGGCGGCCGCTGAGTCGAGCACGACCGACGGCGACTGCGCCTGGGTCGCACTGAAGACGCCGCTGCCCGTGCTGCGATGCACGACCGTCTGCGCGGGCGAGAGTCCCTGCGCTCCGGCGCTGCCGGCGCCCGAGCGGTGATGGCCGGCCTTCGCCGGCTTGCTGCCCGCCGCGAGCGTGGGGAGGGTCGTGGCTGCGAGCAGCGCGAGGACGGAGGCGCCGCCGATCGCGGGCGCGGTGAACGCGGAGCTTGCGGTCGCGGCTCGGCGGGTGCGCCAGTAGACGACCGACTCGGCGACGGTGTCGGGGTCGGCGAGGTCGCGTTCGGCGCTCAGGCGGCCGAGCTCCAGCGACGCACGGCGCGGGCGGCCGCGGCGGGCGAGCGAACGTTCGAGCGACTCAGCCCAAACATCGGCGCTACCGAGATCACGTGCGAGCTCCATCTGCAGGCCTCCCAATCGTCCGACTTGTAAGCCTGCGGGGTTAGCTGACGGGCTCGCGCAGTGCGCTACGCCACCACATGGCGGCGATTCGCCCCATCGGCCACAGGGGTCGCAATGGGTCCCCCGCTCGCCGCCCCCGGGAGGGTCGGCGATTCGGCTCCTCTATGTGCGCGTCGAGGCTAGCAGGTCTTCTCCTGCGTGTGCGATCAAAGCTGCGCAAAGATCCGTGCGCTGCAAGCCGGCTTGCAAACCGCCCGTTTGCAGGGACTACGTCAGAACACGCCGATGCGATCGATCGGCCAATAGGTGGCGAACACCTCGCCGATGATCCAGGACAGCGGGACCGGGCCCCAGTAGCGGCTGTCGTCGGAGTCGCCCCGGTTGTCGCCCAGCATGTAGTACTCGCCGCGCGGGATGACGATCGCGTGGGGCATGTTGCAGCTGCTCGAGCCGAGGCACTGCGTGACGTAGGGCTCCTTGGTGATCTCCCTGCCGTTGATCACCGGGTGGCCGTTGCGGATCGACAGCCGGTCGCCGGGAAGGCCCATCACGCGCTTCACGAAGTAGTCGCTCGCGTGCGTGCGGAGGGACAGCGGACACGGCTCGGCGAGCGGCACGTTCGCCTTGCAGACCAGCGAGCTCGGCGGGTGGAAGACGACGATGTCGCCGCGCGCGGGAGTCGAGCCGAAGTCGTAGGCGAGCCGGTTCACCAGCACGCGCTGGCCGGGAAGGAGCGTTGGCTCCATCGATTCGGAGGGGATCACGAACGGCTTGACCACCGCCGCCTGGACGCTCTCGGCGAGCACCAGCGCTAGCGCAACCGTTGCGATGACCTCGACGACCGGGGCAAAGCGCCAGGCGCGGAAGCGCTCGAGCCGCGTTCTCGGCCCGGCCTCGCTGCCCGGCTTGGCCGGGTCGAGGTTGGCTTCGGCCGGTGCCCCTCCGGCCACGGGGCCCGGGGCGGTGGCGTCGAGCGTGGCCGGCCCCGGCGCCTCTCCGGCGACGGGGCCCGGCGCGACGGCCTCGAGGTTGGCCGCCTCGTCGGACACGGTGCGCGCAACGCCCTCCGGCGCGACGGCGCCGAACGCGCCCACCGGTGACGGCGGTTGCCCGGCCGCGGCGGGTGCGCCGTCCGGCGGGTCGAGATCCTGAGGGCTGGGGAGCTCGGGCGGAACCGGCGGATCAGGCGGGAAGCTCATCGGTGCCCCTCGACTCGTCTCGTCGCGACGTGGTGGGGGTGCGGGTGGGCGTGGTTGGCGCCGGGCTCGATCGCCCACACCGTGGCCGTCCCGAGCGATGCCATTGCGGTGCCCGCGAGCACCACGGCCGTCGCGCGGCGCACCAGCGCAGCCGGGCGCCTGGGCAGCGCGTTGAACTGGCCGGCGACACGCGCGGGCGGCCCAAAGCGCTCGACGGCCCGGCGCGCCGCGCGCTCGGGGTCGATGCCGCGGCACGAGTCGGCCGCCGCGGCGTCGAGCAGGTGCGCCCGTACCTCGGCGAGGATGCGCCGGCGGCGGCTGCGGCGCAGCTGGGCCGCGAGCTCGGCGAGATAGTCGGCGATCGGGTTCACAGCTGCGCCTGCGATGCGACCGGTGCGAAGACGGCGTCCACGGCGCTGCGGAAGGTGCGCCAGCTGGCGACGCGTTCGCGGACGGCGGCCGCGCCGGTGTGCGAGAGCGCGTACACGCGCCGGCGCCGGCCGGAAACGACCTCCCAGCTGCTGGAGAGCAGCCCGGCGGCCTCGAGCCGATGGAGCGCCGGATAGATCGTGCCCTCGGCGAGGTCGAACTCGCCGTCGCTGCGACTGCACATCTCCTCCACGATTGCATACCCGTGCAGCGGTCCCGCTTCGAGGATCGCGAGCAGCATCCCGTCGAGATGTCCCTGGAGCTCGGTGCTGGCCATAAGCAGACAGTCTATACATAGATCGTCTGAGTGTCAAACAGCAGCCGCCCGCCGGGCCCCCGGCGCCGCGCAGTCTGTCGCCACGTGCCCCGCGCCTGCCGGCCTCGCCTGCCGGCCTCGCCTGCCGGCCTCGCCTGCCGGCCGCGCCCGCCGGCCTCGCCTGCCGGCCTCGCTGCTTGCCCCCGCCTGCCGTTTGCGCCTGCGAGTATGCGGGCAGGAGGGCCGCGGTGAGCCGATCGGGACCGATTCGCGTAGTCGAGCTGTGATGAGTGTGTTCAGGCGTGCCGGCTACGGGCTGCTCGACCGCGCGCTGGGGCGGGGGCTGCTGCCCGACCCGCTGCTGCGCGGCGGCTCGCGCGCGGGCGCGCGCGCCCGCCTGCGCCGTGAGCAGCGCGGCGGCGTCGAGGCGCAGGAGCGGCGCCTTGGCGAGTTGGTGGAGTCGATGCGCAGCGGGCCGATCGCCGAGTCGGTGGCGAGCGCGAACGAGCAGCACTACGAGCTGCCGGCCGAGTTCTTCGAGTTGTTCCTCGGTCCGCGCTTGAAGTACTCCTGCGGCTGGTGGGGCGACGGCGTTGCCGACCTGGCCGCCTCCGAGGAGGCGATGCTCGCGCTCTGCTGCGAACGGGCCGGGGTCGAGGACGGAATGAGCGTGCTGGATCTCGGCTGCGGCTGGGGCTCGATGTCGCTGTGGATCTGCGAGCGCTACCCCGAGGCCAAGGTGACAGCCGTCTCCAACTCGGCCTCCCAGCGGGCGTGGATCGAGGCGATCCGCGACCGGCGCGGCTTACGCGACCGCCTCGAGGTCCTCACCGCCGACATCAACACCTTTGCGCCGCAGGCACGCTTTGATCGCGTGCTCTCGATCGAGATGTTCGAGCACATGCGCAACTGGGAGGCGCTGCTGGGGCGGATCGCCGGATGGCTTGCGCCGGACGGACGCCTCTTCGTACACGTCTTCTCCCACCGCCGCCTGGCCTACGAGTTCGCCGGCACGTGGGCTGCCGATCGCTTCTTCACCTCCGGACGCATGCCATCGCATGAGCTGCTGCTGCGCTTTCAGCGTGACCTCCAGGTGCGCGAGAGCTGGGCGGTGTCCGGGACCCATTACGCGCGCACCCTCGCGGCCTGGCTGGCGCGGCTCGACGCCCACGCCGACCGTGCGCGCGACGTTCTGGCCGAGGCCGTCGGCGGCGCTCACGCGGACAGGGCACTCGGCGGCTGGCGGCTCTTCCTGCTCTCCACCGAGCAGATGTGGGGCTGGCGCGACGGTGAGGAGTGGATGGTCTCCCACCACCTGCTCGGGCCGCGCTGACACCGTCCACGCGCGCGCACGCGCGGTGTCGTAGCGTGCGCGCCTGGATCTCGAACAGGGGAGGATGCGGTGTCGCGTTTCGACGGGCAGACGGTGCTGGTGACGGGCGCCTCGCGCGGGATCGGCCTGGCGAGCGCCGAGCATTTCGCCGCGCTCGGAGCGCGCGTCGGCATGGTGGCGCGCGACGGCGTCGCGCTGCGCGCGGCGGCGGAGCGGATCGCCGGCCAGACGCACACGGTCGCCGCCGAGTTGACCGACCCGGCGGAGTGCGCTCGGGCGGTCGATGAGGTCGCCGCGGCGCTAGGGCCCGTCGACGTCCTCGTCAGCTGCGCCGGCGTGCTGCACCGCGACTTCGTCGAGGACGTCAAGCCGGTCGAGTTCGAACAGACCTGGCGGCTGCACGTTGGCGCCGCCCTGTGGCTCAGCCAGAGCGTGCTCGGAGGCATGCGCGAGCGCGGCCGCGGGTCGATCGTGCTCGTCTCATCGGAGCTTGGGCTGATCGGCGGACCGTCGTATGCGTCCTACTGCACGAGCAAGTGGGGGATGGTCGGCCTCGCGGAGGTGCTCTACCACGAGCTGGCCGGCAGCGGCGTGCACGCCTGCGCACTGTGCCCTGGCGACGTCCGCACCGACCAGCTGAGCGGCGAGCTCGCCTGGGGGCCGACGGGCGGAGCGGCCTTCGAGAAGGCGATGGCGCCGGAGCGAGTCGCCGCGGCGATCGCGGCGGCGGCTGGCGGCGGCAAGGCCGTCGTGATCGTCGACCGCGCGCAGATGCGGGCCGTGTTCGGTCTGTTCGGCGGGCCGCGCGGCCTCAGTCGCCGACTGGTTCACGGCGCCTACAAGCCGCTGCTGAAGTCCCGCCCGCGCTAGTCGTTCTACGCCCGCAGCACGCGGTGCTCGACCCGGCCGGCGCTCGCAACCAGCACGTCGGCGCTGAGCGCCGGGGCAAAGATCCCGTGGCCGAGCACGCCCGGCATCGCGTCGAGCCGCGAGGCGAGCTGCGCCCGGTCTTCGAACTCGCCGTGGTAGTCGGCGATCACGCCGCCGTCGGGGCTCGGCGGGGCGTCACGAAGGCTGACCTCGCCGAGTGCGGCGAGCGTGGAATCCAGGCCGAAGCGCAGCAGCTCGAGCGGGATCGGCGGACCGATCCGCGCCACCGCCTTGTCGGAGGAGACGATCACCACGAAGCGCGCGCTCGCAGCGGCGACCACCTTCTCGCGCGTGTGCGCGCCGCCGCCGCCCTTCACCAGCCAGCCGTCGTCATCGACCTGGTCGGCCCCGTCGATCGCGATGTCGAGCCGCCCGATGCCAGTGAAGGGGATGACGTCGAGCCCGAGCTCGCGAGCGAGCGCCTCGGTCTCTGGTGAGGTCGCGACGCAGCGGATCGCCAGGCGGCGCGCGGCGAGCGCGGGCAGGAGGTGGGCGACGGTGCTGCCGGTGCCCAGACCGACGAGCTGCCCGTCGGTGACGAGCGCCGCGGCCGCCGCAGCCGCTTCGCGCTTCTCCTCGTCGCGCTCACCCATGAGCCGAGAGGCTAGTGGGAAGGCTCACCAGGCGCTGCTCCCCCCCGGAACGGTGAGCGCGCTCGAACGAGCGTCCAGCCTGGCGCCGGGCGAGGCCGCCGCGCCGACTTTGTCCTGACGCCAGCGGTTAGTTTTCCACCCACGCCTCCAGCCGCCACTCCACATACACTCGCACCTGAGGTGAGCCCTAAGAATTCCGAGAGCGATCCGGTCGCCGAATCGCAGGGTTTCCGGTCGGCTGCGCCGCGCGAGGGCGCACGCACCCGCTCGGGCGCACCCACCGTGCTGGCGAGCGCTCCCTCCTGGGAGGCGCTGCGCGGCTACGCGACGGTGATGCGCGGTGTGCTGGACGCACTGCCTTTCGGCGTCGCCGTGCTCGACCGCGGTGGCACGCTGACGACCTGGAACAGCGAGCTGGCCTCGATGCTCCCATCGCCACCGTCGCGTGGCGGCACGCACGACCTCTCGGTGCTCGTGCGCGAGGTGCACCGGATCGTCGCCGACCCCCAGGACTTCGACGGTCGCCTGAAGGCCGCGCTCGAGCCCGAAGACGGCGAGGACACCGCGCCGAGCGGCGAGTTCGAGGTCGCTCTGCGCGGGGACGACGGCGGCGCGCTCGCCGTGTCGGTGAGCACCTTCGGCGACAACGACGAGAGCGTCGTGATCTGCTTCCGCGACGCCACCGGCGAGCTGCGGACACGCCGCCTGCTGGAGCACCGCGCGATGCACGACCAGCTGACCAAGCTGCCGAACCGCGAGCTGCTGATGGACCGCCTGTCGGTGGCGCTCGCGCGGCTCGGACGCCAGGGCACCGCGGTTGGCGTGCTGTTCATCGACCTCGACGGCTTCAAGGAGGTCAACGACGTCCACGGCCATGACGTCGGCGACGAACTGCTCGTCAGCGTCGCCGCCCGCCTCAGCAACGAGGTGCGCGACGGCGACACCGTCGCGCGCTTCGGCGGCGACGAGTTCGTCGTGCTGTGTGAGGACCTCGTCCGCGTCGAGGCCGCCGCGCCGCTCGCGCAGCGGCTCGCAGACGCGGTCGCGCAGCCGCTCAGCACGGGCGGTCGCCTGATCGTCGTGCGGGCGAGCATCGGCGTGGTGGTCGAGCAGAACCCGGCGACGAGCGCCGAGGATCTGGTCAAGCGCGCCGACGCGGAGATGTACCGCGTCAAGCACGGCTCCCGCTGAACGCGCTCTACGGCGCGCGGCGCGCGGCGTCCACAAGTTCCTGGATGTGCTCGCGCTCGGCCTCGAGTGCGCGAATCTGGGCCCGCACCACGGCGCCGGCCTCCTCGAGGCGGTCGGTCTGCGCGCTGAGCGCGGCGAGCATCTGACGCTGACGCTCGAGCAGCGCAAGCAGCTGGGTCGTGGCCGGCTCTCGACCGCGCTCCGCAGCCCGCGCGCGGATGGCCGCGGCCTCCAGCTCGGCGCCGGCGCGGATCTCCACCGCCGCAAGCTCGGCGAGCGTGATCACGCTCTCGACCAGCCGGCTGCTGCGGTCGGCGAACGTCTCCGCGGCGCTCACGGTGGGCTGCTCAGGCGCCGCGGGACCCGCCTCCGCGGCCGCTGCTGCGGGAGCGCGCGGACGGGGCGGTGGCGGGAGCGCCGTCTCGAGCGCCGTCGTGGCGTCGCCCTGCTCAGAGGACCCGGCCGCTCGGCCGGTCCCCTCGCCGAGCTGGCGCACCTGGTCGGCGAGGACGGCAACCTGGCGTCGCAGATCGAGCGCGGCGGCCTCCTTCTCGGCCAATTCGCGCGCAGACAACAGGGGATCGTCCCCGCTCTTCTTGGAGTGTGGGGGTCTGGGCATGGCCGTCTCGCCCTCCGAACGTACACCAAGCCGGCGACCGGTGGCTGGGCATATTTGCCCCGCGTATGCTTGCTCTGGGAGCTGCGCGTGTCGTGGAAGAGGGTCGCCGCGCTCTCAAGAATCTGCCCCAGGCCGCCGACAGGGGATAGTGCTGTGTCGCAGACAGATGAGCACACTGACGTTCCACTGCTCACCCCGCAGGACGTCAGCACCCGCGTTGGAGCGATCCTCGGTGCGGCGGAACGCGAGGCCCGCGAGCTGATCGCCACCGCGCGCGGCGAGGACGACGAGCCGCCGCACGCCATGGCGCCGAACACGACGATCGAGGATGTGGCGCGCGCGCTCGAGCGGCTGAGCCTGCGTTTCGACGCCTTCGAGCTAGCAACCTCGGCGCAGATCGCCGCGTTGGGGCGCGCGGTCCACGAGGCCGCGATCGCCCCCGCAGCGAGCGGGCTCCCCCCGGAGCCGGCCGTCTTCGAGCCCCCGCCAGCTTCGCCGTCGGCCGATCCCGAGCGCGAGCAGACGCCTCAGCTTGCGGCCGCGCGCGTCCGCGCGATCGACCTGGCGCTCGCCGGCTACACGCGCGAGTCGATCGCCAACGAGCTCGCCGTCGGGCTCGAGCGCGACGAGGTCGACGCGCTGCTGGACCGCGTGCTGGTCGCCTGAGCGAACGCGGACGCGCCTGGTCGTGACCGCTGCCCGGGCTGTTAGGCTCTGGCGGCAGTGAGCACGACCAGCCAGATGTTCGATGCCGCGCGTACGCGCGAGATCCTCGAGGAGCTCGACCGCAACGGCTTCGTCCACATCCCGGGAGTGCTCTCGCCCGACGAGGTCGCGGAGCTGCGCGAGGTTGTCGAGCCGCTCGCGGCGGAGCACTTCGACGCGCAGCAGGGCTTCACGCACGCACTCGGCGCGGCATACCTGCACCCGCGGCTGACCGAGCTGGCCGTCGATCCGCGGTTGATGGGGGTGCTCGCCGGCGCGCTCACGCCGAACCTCCACATCTACCACTCCCACATCGATGTGCACCCGCCGGAGGAGGAGGCGCCGAACGCCTGGCGCTGGCACGAGGACGGCGGCCGCCAGACCGCGGACCTCGACTACCGCGCCCGCCTCTCGGCGAAGCTCGGCTACTGGCTGAGCGACTGCGACGAGCCGGGGATGGGCAACCTCGAGGTGATCCCCGGCAGCAACCACTGGACCGAGTTCCTGCCGCGCACGCCCGGCCAGACGCCGGAGGGCGCGATCCAGGTGCTGGCCAAGGCCGGCGACGTGACCCTGTTCGAACGGCGCATCTGGCACGGCCGCTCCACCAACCTCTCCGACCGCACGCGGATGGTGGTCTTCTTCGGCTACGCGCCGCGCTGGATCGTCCAGCGCGAGTTCCCGTCCGCCGAGCAGCTGCAGGCCGCGATCGGCGATCCGCTGCGTCGCCAGCTGATCGGCGCCCCGGACTGGGACTCCTGTCACGTGGGACGCGCCGAGCTGCCGCTCACGCAGTACCTCGCCGCCTGACCGGGGTGTCGGGCTGGTGCATGCACCAGCCCGGGGGACGGCGCATGCGCCGACTCGAACAACTACTTGATCGGGCCCGACGTGTGCGACGGCGCCGCCCGCGCGCGGGACGGCGGCGGGCGGCGCGGCGCGGATCATGTCCAGCTCGACCACGCCGCGCACCGCTGAGCCGGGGCGCGGCGGACGCGGAATCACACGGCTGCGCGCGGGCGTGCTGCTACCCTTGCGGCGGAACGAGCGGTGACGGCTTCTGGATCAGGTTCTGAGCACACCAACGGTCCGGTCGCAGCCGGCTCGATGCGTGCGGTGGGGGTTGTTCCCGCGCGCGAGAACATGGGCGACGAGCCGCATCACCGGTTCGAGAGCGACGCGCCGGGAGTGGACGAGGCGCGGCAGGCGGACTGCGACCGCGCGCGAGACGAGCTCACTCCTGTCGCCGAGTTCAAGCCGCGGCTCGAGGTCATCAGAGCCGAGCTGGCGGCAGCGCGCGCCACGGCGGAGAAGCTGCGTGCGAACGCTGAAGACAGACGCGTGGAGCTCGTCGCGCTCGGGCGGCGCCTTCGCGACGCCGAAGCGACGCGTGATGTCGAAGTCGCTCGGCTGCAGCAGCTGATCGCAGCGGAGCGCGAACTCAGCGGCGAGTTGCGCGCGCAACTCGGCGGACTCGATCACGAGCTGGTGAACGCGCGAGCGATCATCAGCGGCGTCGACGCCTCCGTCACCTGGCAGATATTTCAGCGACTTCGCATCGGCTTGTACCGTGTTCTCCGCGGCAGGAACTCCCCTTCGGGTCGCGCGATCCAGTGCGCGCTCCGGGCGGCGGGGAGGCTGCTCCTGAGGCGCTCCCCCGGTATCGCCGAGCCGGAACCCGCGATCGACTTCGTCGGCCTCACCGAACAGGTTTCCGTCGAACTGCCGGTGTTTCAGGAGCCCACGGTTTCACTGATCGTGGCGCTCCACAGCGGTGCCGCACTGACGCGCGCGTGTCTCGAGTCCGTCAGGGACAACACGATCGGTGTCGCCTACGAGGTGATTCTCGTTGACGATGCTGCTGATCCCGAAACCAAGCAGTTACTCAGGCTGATCGGCGGCGCGCAGACCGTGGTCAACGACCGGAGTCTCGGTTACCTGCGCAGCGTCAACTCCGGAGCGCAGCTGGCGCGTGGCCGCTGGCTGGTGCTCTGCAACAACGACATGGAGGTGCGGCCGGGCTGGCTGCGCGCAATGCTCGACTGCGCGGAGTCCGCCGTGGACATCGGGGCCGTGACGCCCAAATACCTCTACCCGGACGGGACGCTCAGCGAAGCCGGAGCAATCATTTGGCGCGACGGCACCGGTGTCAACTACGGTCGTGGGGACGATCCGCAGCGGCCGGCGTACAACTACCGCCGCGAGACCGACTACGGCTCGGCGGCGGCACTGATGGTTCGCGCCGATCTCTTCGCGCAGCTCGGCGGCTACGACGAGCGCTACGTCCCGAGGTA
>Ga0209415_10004884_pt1 | contig 24386 bp, 17 predicted proteins | sample PeaSoiSIISIP2007_FD_187696 | JGI IMG/M metagenome (GOLD analysis project Ga0209415, IMG submission 187696) | Peat soil microbial communities from Weissenstadt, Germany - SII-SIP-2007 (SPAdes) (version 2) | ecosystem: Environmental > Terrestrial > Soil > Wetlands > Peat | place: Germany... | reverse complement strand
CGCCTGCACGCCAAAGAAGGCTATTTCCCGGAGTAACCAAAGCCCGCAAGATGAGTATAGACATTCTACACAATATCCAGTAGAATGACTACACAATGAGCCCGTTCCTTCGAAAGCTAAGTTGGCTGGCGCGGCGGCGCGACCGGGAAAACGAGCTGGCCGCGGAATTGCGATTTCATTTCGAAGAGGAAGCGGAAGCGCGCCGGGAAGCGGGTCTCGCGGAGTCTGAAGCTCGCTGGGCGGCACGGCGGGACCTGGGCAATGCCGGCCTAATCAAGGAAGACGCGCACGCGGCCTGGGGATGGATCTGGGTTGAGCAGCTGGCGCAGGATCTGCGCTACGCGGCGCGCACCATGATTCACCATCCGGCGTTCACGCTCCTTGCTGCGTTGTCGCTTGCGCTGGGAATCGGTGCGAACACAGCGATTTACAGCTTCATGGACACGCTGCTGATGCGCTCCCTGCCGGTGGAGAATCCGGAGTCCCTGGTGGTGCTCAATTGGCACGTCAAGGGAAAGAGCAGTCAGCATGTTTCGGTCGTGCACGACGTAAGCGGCTTCTTTCATGACGATCCTAAAACGGGTAAGACCACTGGCATCTTTCCGTATCCGGCATTCGAGCTGCTGCGCCAATCCGATCGGGCGTTTTCAGTGGTGTTCGCGCATTGCCGGGCCCGAAGACTGAATGTGATGATCAGGCAACAGGCCGAGGTCGTGAGCGGCGATTACGTATCGGGAGACTTCTTTCGCGGGTTGGCGCTCGCGCCGGCATCGGGACGTCTGATTAGCGGCGACGACGATCGTGCCGGAGCGCTGGAGGTGGTGGTGCTCAGCTACGCCTTCGCGCAGAGACGGTTCGGCGATGTCGCAAACGCGGTCGGGCAGCCGGTGTTCATCAACAATATTCCGTTCACGGCGATCGGAGTCGCGCCGCCGGGATTTTTCGGCGTCGATCCGGGGAGGGTGCCGGATTTCTACGTCCCGATGCACGCCGATCTTGTGCTGGACCCGGAGCGCGAACCGAGCGGGACCGTGGGCCAACGCTACGTCGACGAACATTATTACTGGGTCGAGATGATGGCTCGCCTGCGCCCCGGCGTTTCGATGGCGCAGGCGCAGGCCGTTGCGGGGCAGATCTTCGAGACCTGGGTGGCCACGACTGCGACCAACCAGGAAGAGCGGAACAATCTGCCGAAATTCCTGCTCAAGGCGGGCGCGGGAGGCCTGGATAACCTGCGCCGCGAGTATTCGCAGCCGTTGTATATTTTGCTGGCGATGGCCGGGCTGATTCTCGCCATCGCGTGCGCGAACATCGCGAATCTGCTGCTGGCGCGTGCGACGGCACGACGGCGCGAAATGGCCGTGCGGCTCAGCATGGGCGCGGCTCGTGGGCGCGTCATCCGGCAGTTGCTGACCGAAAGCCTGCTGCTCGCCTCGATCGGCGGCGCGGTCGGGATGGGGTTCGCGGTGTGGGGGATGCGTTTTCTAACGGTCCTGCTGGCGAGTGGAGGCGGCAGTTTCAAACTGGATGCGGAATTGAATTGGCGCGTCCTGGCCGCGACGGCGGTGCTCGCGATGATCACAGGACTATTCTTCGGGCTGGTTCCGGCCCTTCAGGCGACGCGCGTGGATGTGATGCCGGTGTTGAAGGAAACGCGTACGGGCGATCAGCAACGACGCGGCTGGCTGCGATTCAGTTTGAGCCAGACGCTGGTAGCTTCGCAGATGGCGATCTCGCTGCTGCTCTTGGTCGCCTCGGGATTGTTTGTCCGGACTCTTTCGAATCTGCATTCTGTTGAATTGGGATTCCAGCGCGATAATATTCTGCTTTTCAAGCTGAATGCCAGTCAGGCGGGGCATCGTGACCCGGAGATTCTATCCTTTTACCGTGATCTGCAAAAGCGTTTCGCCGCAGTTCCGGGGGTACGCAGTGCGACGCTCGCGAATTCGCCGCTGATCGGCGATGGCGCGTTTGGATGGGCGGTGGTTCCGCTCGGCAAGCAGCCTCCACCCGATGCCCCGAGCGGGCACGGTTCCGGAATGTCTTACAAGAGCACTCGCGTCCTGGCCACCGGGCCGGGATTCTTCTCCACGATGAAGATTCCGCTGCTGGCCGGACGCGAATTTGACGAGCGGGACCGGCAAAGCTCGCCTCCTGTCGCGATCGTGAATGAGGCTTGGGTTAAGGAGAATCTTGAAGATCGAAATCCGATGGGTCAGCGGATCGTGAGTATGTGGTCCGGACGGACGACGCAGGAGATGGAGATTATCGGCGTCGCTAAGAACGCACGTTACGACGATCTGACTGGTAATTTTCCCGCCGTAGTGTACATGCCGTTCGAGCAAAAGCTGAATGTGCCCGTGGAGGAGATGACATTCTTTCTGCGCACGCAGGGTGATCCGCTGGCGTACGCAACCTCGGTTCGCGCAATCGTGCAGCAAGCCGATGCCCGCATCCCCGTTACGAATCTCGGCACGCAAGCGGCGCAGATCGACGCGGAGATGAACCAGCAGATTGTGTTCGCGCGCCTCTGCACGATTTTCGCGAGCCTGGCGCTCATCATCGCGTGCGTGGGATTGTACGGCACCATGTCTTACATGGTCGCGAGGCGGACCGGCGAGATCGGGATCCGGATGGCGCTAGGTGCCCGCCGCGGCCGCGTGGTGTGGATGGTGATTCGACAAGGGATGGCTCTGGCCGCGGTTGGACTCGCGATCGGCGTGCCCGTGGCGTACGGATCGTCGCGGCTGGTCGCGTCGTTCTTGTTCGGAGTCAAGGGAGACGACCCGGCGGCGATGGCGATCGCAGTGGGAACGCTGGTGATCGCCACGATGCTTGCGGGCTATGCGCCAGCGCGAAGGGCGTCGCGGATCGATCCGTCAACCGCGCTTCGGCATGACTGATGCGCCTACATCAAAATGCCGTGTACAAGTACGCGTTCGGATGCCAGACTCCGCTGATCATGGCCCATAAACGGACGTAAATCGGTTGGCCAGTAGAGGGAATACCGCTTACAGTTTTCGATAACACAGTACCGACGTTGGCGCCAAAGATATTGCCTTGGCCGAACGTGGTTCCGACATCCAGCCAGTAGGCCTGGACGCCAGTCCCTGGAGTCCAGCTAAATGTCACCGCGCTGCCGGCCAGAGTCGAGCCTGGTACCGGCGAAGTCAGTTTGCCGCACCCTCCCCACGCTGTGTACTCGTAGCGGCCGGGGTTTTTCCACGCCCCCGCAATATGCGTCCACAATTGGACGTAAATGGTACGGCCGTCGCACGGAATATTGCTTACCGTAGTCGAAAGCGAGGTCGTGGCTCCTCCAAAAATGTCGCCGTGAGCGATCGAATTGCCTACGTCCAGCCAGTATTGATCCGCTCCGGCGGCTGCGCCCCAACTGAACGTCATTGTGGCCGCGGCAAATGCGGCCCCGTCGGTGGGCGAGGCCAAGGCCGCACATCCGGATGCTCCCGTATAGGTGGATCGCTGAGGAGGCTGCCAGCCTCCGTTTATGTGCACCCACAATTGCACGTACACCGTTCGGCCGTCGCACGGTATTGTGTTCACAGTGATCGATGTTCCGGTGGTCGCGGCGCCGTAGTAATCGCCGGTTGCAACCTGGCTGCCCACATCGAGCCAGTACTGATCGGCTCCGCTCACCGGATTCCAACTGAACGTCTGCGAAGGACTATTCAATATCGACGTGGAAACCGGGCTGGCAATATTGGGGGACGAAGGGGCCGTGCACGCCGTGTAAGTATAGCGATTGGGGCTGATCCAGGCTCCGTTCATATACGTCCATAGTTGCGTGTAAATGGTTTGTCCGGTGCAGGGAATGTTGGTCACCGTCATCGAAGTTGCGGTCGTTGCGGAGCCCTGGATATTTCCCTCTCCCAGCACTGTGCCGACGTCGAGCCAGTATTGTGTCGCACCGGTTGCAGCGGTCCAGGTGAACGTCTGCGTGGTGGACGCGAAGGTCGATCCCGCAGTGGGGCTGATCATCTGCGCGGTAGTGACCGGCAAAGTGGAGCTAGAGGTCCAGACGGTTGCCAGCTTGTACGCATCCACCGATCCGAGGCCGGTGGCCTGATCGTAACCGGAGCCCGCATTGTACCCGACGGCCGTGCCGGTGCAGGTTTTTTGTTTGGACGAGCATCCCACGGTAACGATGTTGTTGCCCGTTGTGACGTCGTGAAAGACGCCAGGGTTGGTCTGCGCAAGCGAATACAGATTAGGATTGATGTTCCCCAACCCTGGCGTGGAAAGCACGTTCTTCGAAACTAGGTATTGATTCAGAAGCGCCGCGATTCCGGCAAACGATGGAGTTGGAGCCGAGGTTCCACCATATATCTGCTCCTTACCGCTGGTGAATACCAGATATCCGTCGTGATTCGCCGACGCTGTCAATGCGAGGTCGGGAACGTGCCGCGCATTATCGGCCGGAACACCTGGACCGGTCTGCCACGCAGGCTTCTGGAAGAAAACGCTGGCTCCCCCTCCGCCCGCTGTAGGCTGGCCGTCCTGCGCGCTGTCGTTCCACGCCATTTCCGGAATATAAGACAAAGCAGATGCGAGATTCGTCGCGTTGCTGGAGTTCCAGTAAGCTCCGCTCCCTTCCGCGAATTCAGTCCCGCCGATGCCAGTCACCTCGGGAATATCGGCCGGCGAATCCACCGCCAAGCCCGGATTTTGAGTGTCGTTGCAGTCCGCCGCTCCGGCGTCGCCTGATGCGGAGAACCACGTGATTCCTTCCGCGTTTCCTTGCTGCGCCCAGGAACGAAATATCGTGGCGTCGACCGAGGGTGTTTCCAACTCGCAGAGGCCGTAGCTCAGGCTGATCACGGGCGCCAGATCCTGGTCGATGGCGTATTGAACCGACTGCAGCACGTCGGCCGTGTAAACGTAGATGACGGTCGCGTTTTTCGCCACGGCACCAGACCATTCAAGATCGAGATCGGCTTCCGGCAAATCGCCGGAGCTAACGCCAGGGTCGGTGCTGCCAGGTACCAGAACGATCTGTGGATCTTTGGCGGAGAGCTTGAAAGTGCTGCGGAAGGTCTCGATATCCGTAAGCGAGACTTGGGTTTGCCCGGCGACTACCAATGTTTGTCCGGTCCCGTCGATTCCGGCGTTGTAGAGCGGCGTTATGTCGTAAATCGTCGCGAAGTCGCCGGGAGCAAGGAAGTGGCTTCCGCCGGAAGTAAATTCAGGGTTCAGCTGTTTGATCTTGGAGGGTTTGAGGCGGAAGTCGTTGAGCCCGCGAATGCCGGTTACGACGCCGGCGAACGCTGCCGGTATCGACGGTTCGGTTGAATTGGCGAAATGGTACTCGCCGTTGGTCAGATACTGGTGCAGTTCAATTTGAAACGCGGCCTCGACCTGGGCTGCTGATCCATTGAAGGCAATAGAGTTACGGCCGCGCGCGACCGCGACCACGGTCAAGCTATGAGCTTGCAGCCAAATCTCGATTTTCCGGAGGTCGTCATCGCTAACGCCGAATCGTTCCGCGTACTGTTCCGGAGTAAGCCACAGGTGATAGTTCGAGGATCCCGGAGTCTGCTGCTCTGCAAGTAATTGTGCAAGCTCGGCTTTTTGCGCGTCTGAGGGCGCGAGTGCAAGAGTTACGTATGTTAATGGCTGATTAGGAGAAACCCGACCCTGATCGACGGCGCGAAGTGCGCGCGGATTAATATGCCCGGCTAGCGTCACGCGGCGATTGTCGTCCGCTTTGGCGGCAATCCGGCTAGGCTGCGCCATCGTATTGAAGGCAAAGACGAAAACGCCGAAAAGGCCGAGTGTGCGCACGAAACTCATTACCGGGTGCCTCCAAAAAGACGCCAGAAAGAGGGCCATCGTTCCAGAGCGCCTACCTTAGTTGCTGATCGCAATTTACTTATCGGTCGATCTGGTAAACTTTTTCGAGATGGCGGTCTATTGCGAAGAGACGCCCGATCTGGCTTTGGCCCCATGGGTGGAGTGTTGCTGGTCGCTCGAAAGCCCCCCGGATGCCGTCAACCACCGTGTTCCGCCGGATGGGTGTCTGGATATCCTCTATGACCGGCGCAATGGCCTGCGCGCTATCGGAACGATGACGGTCGAGCAGCGCTTTCAACTTACCCAGGGTTCGTTTTCGGTCGGGATCCGTTTTCGGCCCGGGAAAGCACGGTCTTTTTTGGGCGTGACGCCTGGCGAATTGACCGATGGCGCGGCTGAGCTGATCGACTTGTGGCCGGGGCGCGCGGCTGAGTTGAAGCGGCGCCTGGACGACGCGAAATCGATTCAAGAAGCCATGCGAATCCTGCTCGGAAGTATGCCGGCGCCTGCGGCTGCTCCCAATCCAGTGCAGAGGGCCATTGAAGCCGTCGCTGCGGCCAATGGAAATGCGGATCTGGATCGCGTCGCTTGCCAGGCCAATTTAAGTCCGCGTCAATTCCGGAGACGATGCCTCGAGGAAAGCGGGCTTACTCCCAAACGCCTGTGCCGCGTCCTGCGGTTCCGGCACGCTTGCCGCATCGCTGAGGCTGCGGGCCGCCCGAACTGGTCGGAGATCGCGGCCGAAGCGGAATATTTCGACCAGGCGCATCTGATCCGCGATTTTCACGATTTCACCGGTCTTACTCCGATGGCCGTTTTTTCCAATATCTGAGGCACGTTCCCCGGCTAGTATTGAGGCATGAAAATCACACCCGTTCTGATCGTCGAAGCCATCGAAAAATCTCTGCCCTTCTGGGTCGACCGGATGGGTTTTACCAAAACCGTGGAAGTGCCCGAGGGGGACCGTCTGGGGTTCGTCATCCTGGGGCGGGACGGCGCGGAGGTGATGCTGCAAAGCATCGAAAGCGTCCGCAAAGACGCGCCCCAGTTTGTTTCGGAGACGCGGTCGCATAATGTCGGCTTGTTTATCGAGATCGACAGTTTTGAAGATGCGTTGAAGCGCCTGCAAGGGTATCCGATCGCGCTGCCGGATCGCACCACGTTTTACGGCATGCGCGAAATCGGTGTGTTCGAGCCAAGTGGCCACACCGTGTTGTTCGCGGCCCGCGTTGCTAACGAGGAGAAATAACCTATGCGCGATTCCAGCCGGGCATTTGATAACCTCCGCCGCCGTGCGGACTAATCGAGCGCGATCACCTGACCGTAATGCGGCTGGAACTGTTCGGGGCCGGTTACGATCCACAACACGCGATAGGGAGGCTCGGTGTCCGGGTACGCGATGTAGCCATCGGTAATCACGACCGCGGCCTCCACTTCGGGATCTTCAGCAAGGCGTAGAAGGGCCGGCGACATGTCGCTTCCACCGAGACCGCGGATTGAGAAGCGCTGCAGCTCGGCCGGATCGACCCACTCATCGGCGGAGACGTCGGCGTCGCATTGCAGGACATGAACCTGGGCGACGTTCACGGTATCGCAAAAGTCCGCGATGCGGCCCAGCACGCGCGGAAACTCGGCCTCCATCGACCCGCTGGTGTCTAGAACAATGTGCAGGGTCCAGCCTTCGCGCTTGCGTCCGGCGAGCACGATGTCACTCTGCCCGGCGGCGCGACGCGATGGGCGGGCATAGGAACGCGGGCCCGGCGCGACAGACTCCATCCAGCGCTGCAATGCCAGGTCCCACGGCGGTTGATAGAAAGAGCGCAGCGCATCCACCGTAATTTCGGAGCTGCCGGGTTCGGTGCCCGCTGTTGATGCGAGCCGATCCATGGCGTCCTTCAGCAGCTCCAGGCTGACCGCTTTAGCAGCGGCCTCGCGGATCGTCTTACGCACGGGCCGGGATTCGAACCAGGGAAAAGTTTTCGCTCCAGTTCAGCCGTAATCACGTCGCCGTGAACGATGATTTCCCTCGGCGCGGTCAGCCCCGCTTTGGCGAGCGCGCCGCCCATCAGCGTTGTCGGCAGGGTTTTCACGATCCACCCCGGTTGCCACACCGTTCCTCCCCGGCGAATTTCCGTAACGATCCGTTCGGCGGCAAGGAAGCGAGCTCCCGGCCAGGTTAAACCTCCGGCCGGAACCGGACGGCCGAGCGCTTCGGCTAACACGTCGTTGATGATGAAGTCGTGCGCGACATTGAAGTGCGACGGATCGGATCCGAGGCCGCGTTCATGGCTCTGAAAAGCAAGGTGCAGCAGCTCGTGCGCGGCGACGAAGGCGCGATCCGGGACAGACAGCGCGCAGAACCAATCGGGCGAGACCAGCAAACGGCCGGATTCGGTGATTCCCGCGGTAGCGACGCGCGGATCGGCATAGACTTCCACCAGGCGGGCTAATCCCGCGAGATGCGGCAGCGAGATGCTGACCAGATTCAATGCATCCAGAGCCGCTTGCCGGGCCGTACCGGCATCGACGATTTCGCTCACGACAGTCCCGTCGCCTCGCGCAGAGAATCGAACATGGTTTCGGCCGCGCCTAACTCGCCCCACTGTGCGACCAGGCCGATCAGCAGCGCGAAACGATGGTCGGCCGGCAGCGATTGCAGAAATCGGTTGATCTGTTCTGGCGAAAAGCCGTCGAGTGCCCTGCGCTCGACCTGCGCGCGCACGCGTTGCAGCACGAACCATCGGGCGGCATCCGCCGTGGGCAGCAGATCGGGAGATTCGACATAGGAACGCGGCGGCAAAAGCTGTTCGATGGCTTCTTCGGCCATGGCGCAGAAGGTGGCCGCATCTTCAGGAGTGAGGCGGCCGAATGCCAGCGCGCGGCGAATCTCCCGGCTGGTCAACCCCGCGGCATCGGCGAGGTCGAGAGCTCGCGATAGCGACGCCCAAGCGCGCGGCGTCGAGAATGGAAGCGGTTGCGAGGGAACCGGACGCATCAGAGCCTCCGGCATGAATGTGATGAATGCCAGAATCTCGGAACGAACGCGGTTTACGCCGGCCCATACCAGCCACTCCCGCACATCGATGCGCACGTTCAGAATGATGACTCGGTTGATCAGCGCGCTACTTAACGCACGCACCAGTGCGCGATCCTGAGATCGATTTCCAGCGGCCACTACCCAAGTACCGGGCGGCAGCGCGTGTTCTCCCAAGCGGCGCTCAAGCAGTAGCGAGTAGAACGCCTTCTGCACATCGGGCGCGCACGCGGGAAGCTCATCGAGAAACAGGCAGAAAGGCTCCGGATTTTCGGGAAGCAGAACGCGAGGCGGGCAAAAAACGCTGCGCTCGCCGACAATGCGAGGAATGCCGCTCACATCCTCGGGGGCGATTTGGGTCCCCAGCAGGGAGCGGCACGGCAATCCTGCGTCGGCCGCGACTTGCGCGACGGACTCCGATTTGCCCGCGCCGGGCGGAGAAATCAGCAGCAGGCTTTGCTCGGCGGCGAGCGCCCGCATCAGCGCCTTGGCCTGGCTGAGCGTTACGGTTTCGATTAATCGGTCGGATTGTTCTGCCATTGGGAGGGGTTCCACTTTCTAGGACGAAAAAAGGGCATATTCCAAAGATGGGCGCCGAGAGCAACGAAATTCTTCGCGCTGAACGCCGCGGGGCAGCAGGCGGATAGCATCGCTAGATAGGCGGGAACATGATCGGCGTCCATCAGGAGGGCATGTTCCCAAGCGGTGATCCACTGGGTCCAGTCGGCGTCCTGCAATCTTTCGATCTCAGGCGACACTTCGTGGGGAGCGCGCATGCCGTCACGGGCATCCCAGACGCGAATCCGCGAATCGACTCCGGCGCTCGACACGGTGCGGCCGTCGTGTGTGCGAGCCAGCGCGCGCACCGGGCCGGGATGACCGGCGAGGCTTCCGATCTCCGCCGCGTCCCTGGCACTCCAGAGTCGAATCACTCCGTCCTCGCCGCCGCCGGCGAGAATTTCATGGCTTAGCCAAGCGACCGACCATGCGTCTCCACCGCGCTGCGATAGGTATTCGCCGTGCGTCAGTTCAGGTAATTGAAACATATGCACTCCGGGGCCGCTGGCGGCCGCGAGCAGATTGCCTTCGGGCTGGACACTGAGCGATCGTATGGTACCGGCTCCCTGAATCATCGCGACACAAGATTTCTTCTTGATGTCCCAAACGTAAATGAAGCCCGCTTCGCCGCCGTTCATCAGGATCGGTTTATGAGGATGAAACGCGAGGGCCAGAATATCGCCGGGATGGCCGCACTGGCGGCGCACGACGGTTCCCGTTTTAGCGTCGAGAGAGCGGAGCACACCAATTGCTTGCGGTCCAGCGCCGCCGGCGACCAAATTTCCTGCGTTATTGAAAGCGAGGCATTTAATGGGGAAATCGGGATCTTTCGCGATCGCTCTCACTGCCTTCGTATCGAGATCGCAGGCGCGAATTTCCCCGTCGCCGGTGGCCGCGTAAACGGATTTTCCCTCCGGATCGAAAGCCAACGCGGAAACGGGCGCCCCGCTCCTGCGCCATGTATGCACCAGGCACGGAGCTGCGTCCGGAGGGATTTGCCAGATTCGGATCCAGCCCGAGTAACCGACGCGCGCCAACAGCCCGTGCTCCCGGGAATAACCCGTGGTGGTGAGTCCTTGAACCTGCTCGACGATTTTGATCTTGTGGATCTGGTCTTCAGGATTCCAGACGAACCACTCGCCGTTCTCTGCTACCGCGACGATCGCCAAGCCGTTCGCCGTAAATTCCACGAAGCCGACATGCCGGTGAAATCCCAGCTCCGCCGTGAGAGTCAAAGTTTCGTCGAACAGCAAGATGCCTCGTTTGGTCCCGATCGCGATCGCATTGCCGCGTGGGGACCACGCGATGCAAAGACAGTCTTCGAGATCTTCCCGGATCGCTTCGCGTTCGCACTCGGGGATGCTGAAAATCGAAATCGTGCTGTCGGCGCACACGGCAATTCGCTTCCCGTCGGGATGAAACGCCATCCCGCGAGGCCCTCCTTGGGGCAGAATATCCCGCAAGGGGCGATGAAGGTCGCCGGGCCAGAGGATGACGCGCGCGTTGTCGATGCTTGCGAGAAAATCCGATTCTGCGGAGTACGCAAGTCTTAAAACTGGATGCGGATGGCCGCCGAAAACGGCGGTCAGATCGTGCGTGATCGGATTCCACAGATGGACCACGCCGTGCGCGCCGGCACTTGCGAGAATTTCGCCGCTCGCGTCGAAGGCAAGAGCGCGGATGGAACCGGAATTTCCAATCCAAGAACAAGCTTCAGAAGAGCCGTCGACAGAGCGGATTGTGATTCCACCGTTTCGATCTCCCGCGGCGACGATGCGTTCTTTGGGGCTGATGGCGACACAATCCATGGCCGCGCCTCCGCGAGCCAGGACCATGTTCGTACGAACAGCGAGGTCCCACGCGCGAACTGTGCCATCATCGCCGCAGGAAACCAGACCTTTCCCATCCTCGGCCGTAGCCACACCGCGAACTGCCCCTGCATGGCCGTCGAGATTGAATCGCAGGGCCGGTTTGCGGCGCGGCGCGTTATAGAGAATCAGGACCGCCAGCCAGGCGATCGGCTGATAGTCGCGGCAAATGGCGCGACGCAGCAATTCCGGATCTTCACGATGCAACTCGCCGCAGATCGCGACCAGACGGCGTTGTGCCCGGACCAGGTTGTAGACCCAGCGGACCTGGGCGCTCTTCAGCAGCCACGCGTGCTTGCCTCGTTCGGTGTGTTCCTCCGATCGCAGAATCGCGCGATACGCGTTTGCGACCGGACCCTGCGCGGTTTCGCCGATCTCACGATAGCCGCCGAGCGACATTGCTTCCCACAGCCGGTCGATCGCGGGAGCCCGGGTCGCGATCGATTCGCGGACGGCAGCCTCGAGCGAGGCATGGTCCGCGTTACGCAGGATCATCGGCATGTCGTCGAGCGTCGCGCTAACGAACATCCTTTGCGCCAAAGCGACCATGCCACTGAGCGGATCGGACCATGCGGGTCTGTTTCTTCGCAACCAGGCAGCGAGCTTGATCTCGGTGAGATTGCCCGCCGGTTTAGACGGCCCTCCTTTTCGCTTCCGGCGACGCGGTTGAGCAGGCTCGGGGTGAAGTTCTGGTTCATCGTCGTCCGGTTCGTAGCGTTCAGGGAAGTCATAGGATTTAGGCCAATCGACAAAGCCGAGCTTCGCGAGTTGGAGCACTTGAGCGGACGATAGGGCGCCGCGTTCCGCGAAATAGTCAATCAGCTCGGCAATCACTTTCATAGTCGCGACGACGGGGTGAGATCTCTCGCTATCTATTGCGCGAGAGGGCTTTTGGCCGGCTCATCCAAGAATTGTTGGCGTTTGCAGAGACCGGAGTGGTGCCGTCGGCGGAAAAGCCAGATAGCGGCGCAGAAAAGCGAGAGCAGGCAAGCGCGGAGCATATAGTATTCTTCCACGAAACGCCATCCGCCCTGGATAGCGATAAATTTGTTGGAGTGTCGTTCCTAGAAGGCCGTGTAAGTGTACCGGTTCAGGTGCCACACGCCGCTGATCATCGACCAGAGCTGGACATAAATGGGTTGTCCGGTCGTGGGGATGCCTGCAGTTCGTAACAGTATATATCGAAGGCCGATTAAAAGAAGACGGTTGGAGGCGTGGCCTCCGCGGTCGCGTCCAGAGACTCGAATGGGGGCCGTGCGAAAGAACTGTCGAGGATCACTGCATGCTGAGTTCGACGGCGAAGCCCGCACCGGCAGGTTTGATCTTCACCCAAATCACGAAGCTGCTACCGAGTTGGTTGTCCGGGCCTCCCCGTCCCTGCACCCAGGAGCCGAATTTCTCCGGTACCGCGGCCAAGCCCTGAGTGACTCGATAACCGTGCGCGCGGAGCAAGTTTGCGTAGAAAGCCTGGATGGCTTCCCTGGTCGGACTCGATGTAAAAGAGCTTTTCAGCATGCCTGGAAACTTTTCGACTGAGAGTCTCGCGCCATCCACGCGGACCAGCCACGCCGGCCAGGTCAGTGGCGGAATAGCCGCCTTGGGCCGAGGATAAACGGGTGCGTCGAATTTCGCCATCGGATCACCTTGAGCGTGCTCGGCTCGTTGCTGCGCTCGCAGATCAGTCATTTGCTCGGTGGAAGCAAGTCTCGGAGAGCAGGTGACTTTAACCGCCGTGTCCGGATCGCGACGCCGGATGGAAATATCGAGGTCGCACTCGGGCGCTGCCGCGCGGATGAGAAACCCGAATCCGGCCGGGGAGGGTTGGAACGGCAGACCGGCGGACGCGAACAGGGTCCGGAAATGGGCGAGGACTTCATGCGGTTGCGCGGCGATCGTGTAGGCGGACTCGACAGCGTTCCCCATCTGCCGGTTTTGCGCTGAGGCGCCTGGGTAAGGAACCAGCCAGGCGGGCATCACCGACGGAACCGGGGTAACAAATTGCGCGACGGCGCAGGCGATCGACAGAGCGCAAATAAGGGCGCGGACGATCAGCTTAGTAGCCTCGCTTCGCGATATATTCATGCGTCGTGAATCGCATCGTAACGGTGATTGGTCCATTAAGCACGGAGCGGCTAAACCTGACGTCGATGACACTATACGCACCTGGAGCCCCGTCGGGATAATTAGAACCTTCGACGTATCCGAGAGCGTTCTGCTGGACACCAGTTTGGGTTTGCCCGGTGGATATGCTGCTGCGCGTTGGATACTCGTGCGAGCTCAGTAACTCCCGATAAAAACGATAGATTTCGGTCATCGGCGCGTTGGTGGTATAGCGTGCGCTTAGCATCGCGTCTTTGGCCTGATCCATGCCTCGCTCGGCTCGCAGCGCCGCGCCGTTAACGTGCACCAGCCATGACGGCCATATCAAAGGAGGCGCCGGCGCGTCGTGATGCTCGCGATGGATTCCCATTTCGGCCGCTTTTCTATGGTGCTCCTCCATCAGTTCGTCGGCTGTAAGGTGGTGCGGCGCCGGCGCAGGTGGAGTAACACCCCTTGGGACCACGCGAGGAGCTTGCGGCTGGCTCGTAATCACCTTGACATCGGAAGGCTGTGATGACGGCGAAGGCCCGGTCTTGGCCGAACAATTCACATCCACGAAAGCGCCTTCCGGGCGGGTCCGGATCTGGATAAGCAGATCGCATTCGGGAGCGCTGGCTCGAATCGACGTCCCCATGCCGTCGGGGTTGGGCTGAAATGGAAAGCCCGCGGTTTCAAACAGCTTGCGGTAATGCGCGATGATGTCCGGCGGCTGTGCGGCGGTCGTATAGCTGGATTCGATAAGCGAACCACTCGCATGAACGGCCGGAGTCGCGCCGGGGTAGCTTTCGAGCCACGCCGGAAGCGAGAGAGCGTCCTGGGTAAACGCCGGGGTTAGCGAGAAGACGGCGAAAGCTGTGAAAACTATCGTCTTTCCGGTCAGGTTCATGACTCAGGGAGTCCAGAATACCGGAATCGGCAATGGTTTCCAGTAAGCCGAATCGCGGTTTCTGTTCGCTGGTTAGCCTTATGCGCGGCGTGTATTAACTCACAGAGTCCAGACGCAATGACCCTTCTGATAGAAGGACAGCTGGCCGCCCTCGCTCACCATCAACACGGTTCCGAATTGCGATGCGGCAATCGCGGCCGCGGTACGTCCGCCTTCGCCGATGTCCTCGTTGGCATCCGCCGACGGGCGGTAACGGAGAATCGCTCCGAAGGCGAGCAACCTTGAATCGCGGTCGAGCACGACGCTGCCATCGATCTGCGCGATGCTTTCCAGCACGCCCGGCGAAAGTTCGGTCACTCGAGTTTTGCGCAACAGGTAATGGAGTTGTTTCTTGGCACCCGCTCGCTCCCGCGGGTCGGCGTCCATCAAGTCGATCGCTCTCACAATCTGACGAGCGTGCTGAGGATCCTCAAGCACCACGAACATGCCTCCGCGCCGATGTTCGGCAAGATTGATCCCAGCCGAAAACAACCGCTCCGCCAGATCTGTTCGTCCGACGGCCTCCTCCCACGCGCGATACTTCGCGACAGCATCTGTAAGATGCCAGCGTCCGTCGAAGAAACTGAATAACTGCACGCCTTCGCCAAAGATCTTGATCTCGCCGTTCGGCGTCAGGACCAGGCATATATGTCCACCGCAAAGAGTGGCCTGGCTATGGGTGCGATAGCGGCGCGGAGTGGGAACCGGAAGCTCCATTTCGCTGAAGGGCTGCGCCCATTCCTGCACGTCGACCAGTTCGACCATGTAGCCCCTCCCGTCGACCAGCGCAATGGTTCGTAATCCATCGCAGATACGGTGAAAACTGCGGATGGATGTTAATTCGCTCGAATACGAGAGTGCATCCGCGGGCCGCGACGGTAGCGAGTGACACGCATCCGGCATGGCCCCGAACAGCAAAGCGCCGGTGGAGATTCGTTTGTCCTCGTATGAGCTGAGGGCGCTGATTCGAAGGACATCGATCGCCTCAGAGACGCGATCGGGAAGCATGGCGGCGCTCCTGGCATCCTTGAAGACGCTACCCTCGAGAAACGCAGAAACGTACCGATCCTCAGTCAAGCCGCCGAAAATCGGTAGATTCTGCGTGCCGATCTCGCGGTCGAACAAGAGCGCGTAGCGCGTGGAGAGAAACTTGGCGATGCTTCGAACCATCCTGCGCTCGTGATCGCTGAAGGGTCTATGATTGGTCAGCGCATACTGAATTCCCAGCCACTCGAGACTTAAGCCGCCGTCAGGCGTCGTATGGACCACGATTTGCGGCGAAGATTCGTCAAGGCGTCCCGCGACTTCCAGGCGGCTGGAGGACAGGAAATATTGGACGCCGCGGCTCAAGAGTTGCTGATACAATCCGTCGAGAGCCGGTCTGCCGCCATCCTTAGACACTGATCGAATCATAACTGGTTAGGCCAACGACCGTGGCGCTCCTTCAGGCAATCGATCGAATAACGCCGCCGTCGGCACGGACTGCCGCGCCGTTGATCGCGGACGCAAGCGGGCTGGCGACGAACGCGACAACGGTCGCGACTTCGTCCGGCGTTGCAAACCGACGCAGAATGGAGCTGGGCCGAACCTTTTCGAAAAATTCCTGCTCGAACACCCGCCGATCAACGCCTTTCTCGGAAGCGAGCCGGTCTACAAACCCCAGGACTCCTTCGGACTCGGTGGGACCGGGCAGCACCGCGTTCACGGTAACCGCCGTCCCAGCCGTGGTCTCCGCGAGCCCGCGAGATATTGCCAACTGGGCGGTCTTGGTCATGCCGTAATGAATCATCTCCACGGGAATCTGGAGGGCCGACTCGCTTGAAATGAAAATGATACGCCCCCAGTTCTGCTCCTTCATAGGACCGATGTAGTGGCGGCTCAGTCGGACTCCGCTCATTACATTCACTTCGAAAAAGCGGAGCCAATCCTCGTCGGCGATCTGTTCAAACGGCCTCGGCTCGAAGATGCCCAGATTGTTCACCAGGATGTCGACGGCGGGGAATCGTGCAGCCACGGCCTGCGCACCGGCCACCGTGCCCAAGTCGGCCGCGATCCCGTGAGCTGCGCCGCTGATCCGCATCGCCCTGTCGACTCTCTCTTGTGTGCGGCCGTTCACGATGACGGCCGCGCCCTCTTTCGCCAGCGCGGTGGCGATCGCCAGTCCGATACCGGCTGTCGATCCAGTTACAAGCGCGGTCTTGCCTTCCAGTTGCAGGTTCATACGATCTTGGATGCGAATGCCGGGCGATCGATGCGTTTTCTACGCGCCGTGGCCTTTGTGTGGCTTGCCCGGAAGTGGCCACCGTCGATACTTGCGCACCAGGTTGAGAAACGCGTTCAGAACGGGACCTTCCCGTTGCGGCGACCATGCCATTACCAAGCCGATCGTGGCTCCACGATTGGTGAGCGGGGAGAACGTCAAGTTCTTGGATGCCCCGTGCTGCAAGTTGCTGGGCAGGATCGCGATACCTTCGCCTGCCTCCACGAGTAGCGCGACGCTGGCCCATACCGCGGCCGTGCCGACGATCTGCGGCGAAAACCCCGCTTCGGAGCACAGGGCCAGAATCTTGCCATACAGCGACGGCGAGGACTCGCGAGCCACCAACACGAATCGTTCCCTCGCGAGACTTCGCAAATCGACGGGCCCGCCGGCGAGCGGATGATCTTTCGGAAATACCGCAACGAGAGGATCGAGATACAGCAGTTCGGAGTGCAAGAGTTGATCGAACGGCGTTTCCAGCGGCCTGGTGAATCCCACGTCCATGTTCCCGTTGATCAACGCGGTCGACTGCAAACCTGGCACCATATCGGCGACGGTAACGCGTACGTCCGGGTGCATGCGCCGGAAGCTTTTGATGATCTCCGGTACGTCGGCGCCCGTGCCTCCGTTGAAAAATCCGACGGTCAGGGTCCCGATTTCGCCCCGCGACGCGCGCCGCGCCGTTTCGATTGCATAATCCGCAGCCGCCAGCACCTTTTTCGCTTCGCAAAGAAAAGCTTCGCCGGCGAGAGTCAGGGTGGTCTTTTGCTGGCCGCGAACCAACAACGGTATTCCAATTTCGTGCTCCAGATCAGAGATTTGTTCGCTGATCGCGGATTGCGAAACGCGCAAGGCCCGGGCAGTGCGGCTGAACCCCTGATGGGCCGCAACGGCGGAGAAATATCGCAAGTGACGAAGCTCCATGGTTTTAGTCTATCGGTTTCTCCGATCGCCTTACGCTGAATTAACTGTGATTCCTGCCGCCCCGCTGCCCATCCAATGAACCAGTTGAGAGGATTTTCAGCGTGTGGATCATCAAAGTTGCGCTGGACCGGCCGTACACCTTCCTGGTTCTGGCTTTATTAATCCTGCTGATCAGCCCGGTGATGATTTCGCGCACGCCGGCCGACATTTTCCCCAATATTAATATCCCGGTCATCGCAGTCGCTTGGACCTACACGGGTTTGAATCCGGAGGAAATGGAAGGACGCATCACCACCGTCTACGAGCGTGTGCTCACGACGCTAGTCGACAATATCGAGCACATCGAGTCGACCACGGTGAACGGAACCGCGGTGGTGAAGATTTTTCTGCAACCCAGCGCGAGCCTGGACACGGCGAACGCGCAGGTGACGGCGGCGTCGCAGACCATTCTACGGCAATTGCCGGCCGGCACGCAGCCGCCGCTGATCATCAATTTCAGCGCGTCGAGCGTCCCGATTCTTCAGCTCGCGCTGTCGGGCGACGGCTTGACCGAGTCGCAACTGAATGACATTGCTCTGAATTTTCTACGCACGCAGCTCGTGACCGTTCCCGGCGCCGCGGTTCCGTATCCATACGGCGGCAAACAGCGCCAGGTGATGGTTTCACTGAACCCTCAATTGTTGCAGGCGAAAGGACTCTCGCCGTCCGACGTGGTTTCGGCGGTGAATCTCCAGAATCTGGTGCTGCCTTCGGGGACGGCAAAAATCGATCAATTCGAATATGACGTCGATCTCAACGCCGCTCCGCGCACCGTCGCGGAGTTGAACGACTTGCCTGTGAAGGTCGCCAACGGCGCGACGATCTACTTGCGCGATGTGGCGCAGGTGAGCGACGGATTCGCGCCGCAGACCAACATCGTCCGCCAGGACGGAAAGCGCAGCGCGCTGGTTACGGTCCTCAAGGCCGGCAACGCATCGACCATCGACGTGGTGGACGGCGTGCGCAAGCTTCTGCCGCGTACCCAGTTAACGCTGCCGCCGGAATTAAAGATTCAGCCGCTGGGCGATCAATCGATTTTCGTTCGCGCGGCCGTCAGCGGAGTGGTTCGCGAGGCGATTATAGCGGCGTGTCTCACCGGCCTGATGATTTTGATCTTTCTCGGGAGCTGGCGCAGCACGCTGATTATCGCGGTATCGATTCCCCTATCGATTCTCTCTTCGGTGATCGTGCTGGGACTTCTGCACGAGACCATCAATGTGATGACGCTCGGCGGACTCGCCCTGGCGGTGGGCATCCTGGTGGACGACGCGACCGTCACCATCGAAAACATCGAGCGCTATCTCGAGCAAGGCTTCCACCTGCGCGACGCGATCCTCGAGGGCGCGGGCCAGATTGCGGTTCCGGCCTTGGTTTCGACGCTGTGCATCTGCATCGTGTTCCTCCCGATGTTTTTCCTCTCCGGGGTGGCGCGCTTTCTGTTCGTTCCGCTGGCGGAGGCGGTGGTGTTCGCGATGATCGCGTCCTATGTTCTTTCGCGCACGCTGGTGCCGACGCTGGCGATATATTTGCTAAAAGCGAAACATGGTAATTCGGGATCGCGCAATCCATTGGTCTGGTTTCAGCGCGGATTCGAACGGGGCTTCGAGCGTCTGCGCCTGGGCTATCAGCTTCTTCTCACTACGCTGGTATACCGGCGATCCATTTTTGTGCCAGCTTTCCTTGTAGTGTGCGCGGCCGCGTTTCTGTTGGCGCCGTGGCTCGGCCAGGATTTTTTTCCTAACACGGATAGCGGCGAATTCATTCTGCACCTGCGGGCGAAAACGGGAACGCGCATTGAAGAAACCGCGCGGCTGTGCGATCTGGTGGAAAATTCCATTCGCCGCGAGATTCCGCACGGGGAGATGCGGGGCATTTTCGACAACCTGGGGTTTCCGCTCAGCCAACTGAATTTCATGCGGTCCACCAACGGATTGATCGGAAACGCCGACGCAGATATCTTCGTTTCGCTGGATGAGCGTCATCATCCCACTGCAGGCTATATTCGCGACTTGCGAAAAAGCCTTCCCGCCGAGTTTCCTGGTGTGACGTTTTATTTTCTGCCGGCCGATATCGTGACGCAGATTCTCAATTTCGGGTTGCCCGCGCCAGTGGATATTCAAATCGACGGCGCGGACGTGGAGGCGAATCGCGCCGTGGCCGACCACATGCTGGAACAGATTCGCCATGTGCCCGGCATAGCCGACGCGCGCCTCCAGCAGGATTTCGATTACCCGAAGTTTCACATCGCGATCGACCGGACTAAGGCCGTCGAGGGCGGCTACACGCCGCGCGATGTCGCCAGCAGTGTGCTGGTTTCGCTGAGCGGTAGCTTTCAGGTGACGCCGGCATTCTTTCTCAACTGGCAGAACGGCGTGAGTTACAACCTGGTGGAGCAGACGCCGCAGTACTCAATTCAATCGCTTCAGGACTTGCAGAATATCCCGATTACGGCGCCAGCCGCGACACATCCCGAAATCCTGGCGGATGTTGCGTCGATCAAGCGCTCCAACGAAATGGCGGTGCTGAGTCACTACAACATTCGCCGCGTGCTGGACATTTACGCCACCGTGCAGGATCGCGACCTGGGCGGCGCCGGCCGCGAAATCACACGGATCGTCGATGCGAACCGCGGGTCGCTTCCGCGGGGCAGCTTTGTCACCGTGCGTGGGCAACTGGACACGATGCGCACGTCTTATATCGGTCTGCTGGCGGGATTGGGATTCGCGATCGTGCTGGTGTACCTGCTGATCGTCGTCAACTTTCAGTCCTGGCTGGATCCGTTCGTCATCATCACCGCATTACCTGCGGCGCTTGCCGGGATTGTTGTATTTCTGTTCCTGACGCACACCACGCTCAGCGTCCCAGCGCTGATGGGATCCATCATGTGCATGGGCGTGGCGACCGCGAACAGCATCCTGGTGGTCGCATTCGCCAAAGATCGCCTGGCGCATCACGGCGATGCCGTTGAGGCGGCGATCGAAGCGGGCTATACACGCTTCCGCCCGGTGCTGATGACTGCGCTGGCCATGATCATCGGCATGATTCCGATGGCGCTCGGTTTAGGCGAAGGCGGCGAGCAGAACGCGCCGCTGGGCCGCGCTGTGATCGGCGGCCTGTTATGCGCGACGCTCGCCACGCTGGTGTTCGTACCGGCCGTGTTTGCAATCGTGCACAGATCCCGCGCCCGCCAAGATTCAGCGGACATTCAGGAAGCGCATTCGCCTATGGACTGGAGCAAACCATGATGGTCCAAGAAATCCCGGACACGGAAATGAAACGGGAACAACGCCCGCACCGTTGGTCGCGATTTGTGCCAGCCGTTGTCGTGCTGGCCGCCGCCACGGCGCTGGGATTCGGAATCCACAACGGCATCCGCGCCCGCGCCATGGCGAGCGAGGCACTGACCCGCGCGACCGACCAGGCCGCAACGAGCATCGTCAAAGTGGTTTATCCCAAGCTGGCCGCGCCTGTCGAGGAGATTGTTCTGCCGGGCAACACGCAGGCGTTCACGGATTCGCCAATCTATGCGCGCACCAGCGGCTACCTGACACGCTGGTATTTCGACATCGGAGCGCGGGTGAAAAAAGGGGACCTGCTGGCGGACATCGAGACGCCGGAAATCGATCAGCAGCTTCAGCAGGCCCAGGCGCAGCTCGAAACGGCCGAAGCCAACTACGACCTGGCGAAGACGACGGCGGAGCGGTGGCAATGGCTGCTGAAGACCAACTCGGTTTCGAAGCAGGAAACCGATCAGGCGATTGCGAATATGACGGCGCAAAAGGCGGAGGTCGATTCGAACGCGGCCAATGTTCGCCGTCTTCAACAACTGCAATCGTTCGAAAAGGTATACGCGCCGTTCGACGGCGTCGTCACGGCCCGGAGCACTGACATCGGCGCGCTTATCGATGCCGGATCGGCCGCGCAAAGCAAGGAACTGTTTCATCTGGCAGCGATTTCCACGCTGCGGGTGTTCGTGCCGGTTCCGGAAGTGTATTCAAATGCTGCGCAGCCCGCCGGGACTGCCACGCTCACTCTCGACGAATATCCGGGCCGCGTATTTCACGGGCGGCTGGCGCGCAACTCCAGCGCGATCGATCCGGCTTCGCGCACGCTGCTGGTGGAAGTGGACGTGGATAATCCCGACGGTTTGCTCTTACCCGGAGCGTACGTGTCGGTCCATCTGAAGCTTCCGGCGACGATGCGCTCCTTGACCGTCCCGGCAAATACGCTGCTGTTCCGGCGCGAGGGATTACGAGTCGGGGTGGTTCGAGACGGCCGCGCCAGCCTGGTGCCGGTCACGATCGGCCGTGATTATGGCGCGACCGTCGAAATTGTGTCCGGTCTGCGTTCTACCGATGCGATCATTCTCGATCCCTCGGATTCGCTGGAAAGCGGCACGCCGGTTCGCCTGCAAGGAGGGGCTGTTCAATGAAGGGTCGCCTAACGCTTCTGCTGGTGCTCGCAGTGCTGCTGGGAGGGTGCATAGTCGGGCCGAAGTATGTGAAACCCGACACGCCCCTGACGCCCGCATTCAAAGAAGCGCCTCCAGACAGCTTCAAAGAAACGAAGGATTGGAAGTTTGCCCAGCCCGGCGCGCCGTCGCTTCCCGCGAAATGGTGGCAGGTGTACGCTGATCCGCAGCTCGCCGTGCTCGAACAAGAGGCAGTGGGCGGGAACCAGGATTTGAAGATCGCCGAGGCGCGCTTCCGCCAGGCGCGTGCGCTGATTCGAGTCAATCGCGCCGCGGAATTCCCCACCATTTCCACCGGGCCGGGCATCTCGTCATTGAGGGATTCCCGGAACCAGCCATATTTTTCGCCGCCCCCATCCTCTACCGGCGAGTTCGTGCTCCCTTTCGACCTCTCTTATGAAGTGGATTTGTGGGGACGCGTCCGCAGGACCGTAAATGCATCGCGCGAGGAGGCGCAGGCCGTTGCCGCCGATCTCGCCACCGCCACGCTCAGCATTCAGGCCGAGCTGGCGTACGATTATTTCGAGCTGCGTGCCGCCGACGCGCAGAAGCAGCTTCTGGACGATACGGTAAAGGCGTACGCGGATGCCCTTCAGCTCACCCGGAATCGATTTGAGGGCGGTGCCGCGCCGAAATCCGACGTGGCCCAGGCGCAGACGCAGCTCGATACCGCGCTCGCTCAGCAAACCGATATCGGCGTGGAGCGGACGCAATACGAGCATGCCATCGCCACGCTGCTGGGTAGACCACCCGCGGCATTCAGCCTGGCCGTGGCTCCGCTGCATCCGGAGCCGCCCACGATTCCAGTAGGGCTCCCGTCTCAGCTCCTGGAGCGGCGTCCCGATATCGCGGCCTCGGAACGGCGCGTCGAGGAAGCCAATGAGCAGATCGGAATCGCCCGCGCGGCTTTCTTTCCGACGGTCACGCTGGGCGCGTCAGCCGGATTCGAAGGGACTTCGATTCTCAACTGGCTAAACTGGCCGAGCCGCTTCTGGGCGGTGGGCCCTTCGCTGGCTGAGACGCTCTTCGACGCCGGCCGACGCCGAGCCGGTTCCGACGCGGCTATGGCCGGCTATGACGCTGCAGTCGCGTCTTTTCGCGAAACGACTCTCACGGCGTTCCAACAGGTGGAAGACAACTTGGCGGCGCTTCGAATCCTGGAGGATGAGGACCGGCAGCAGCGCGAGGCCGTCGCTTCCGCGCAGGAATCGCTTCAGATTTTCATCAATCGATATCAAGGCGGAGTGGACAACTATCTTCAGGTCATCACCGCGCAGACGATCGCCCTGACCAATGAACGCAATGAAATCGACATTCAGCGCCGGCGAATGGACGCGAGCGTGCTGCTGATCAAAGCCATTGGCGGCGGCTGGAGCACTAAGGATCTTCCGAGCCTGCCTTCGCTGCGAAAGGGCTGAAAAGCACGGCTGTTAAGGTCGCGCGACCGGCAGAGCGATTTCGACGATCAGACCGCCTTTAGGCGCGTTCGTCGCGCTGATGGTCCCGCCATGAAGATTCACCGCGCGCTCGGCGATCGCAAGTCCGAGGCCCGCGCCATCGGAGTTTCCATTCGCGACGCGGCGGAAAGGCAGGAACATCTCGGACACCATGGTTTCGGGCACTCCCGGTCCGTAATCGCGCACCCGGAGAAGCGTCTCTGAATTACTGTTGTGAAGGGAAATCTCGACTTCGCTTCCCTCCTTGGTGTGGCGGATCGCATTTCTTACGACGTTTTCCACGGCGCTGCGTAGCAGTTCTTCAAATCCGTCGATCGCGCAGGCATCGGCTTCCAGGATCGCTACCCGCCGATTGGAAACCTCTCGGCCCCGCGTTCAAGTTGTGATAATGAGAAGCGATGTACCGCCTTTCGGCCGCGATGATTCTTTCGTCGGTGGCCATCGCGCAAACTGAGCAACAAGCGGAGATCGCCCTCGCAGCGCAGTCACCGGTCACGCTGACACGGTATGTGGAGACGCATCGTACCATCGATTGGAAGGCCCTGAGGAGTACGCTCGGCCGCAAAGAGTCTGATTACTGGCTGGCTCCCTGCGGAAGCAACTTTCTCGCGGCGGAAGCGGGTTGTTCTGCTCAGACTGTAGCGGCATCGAACCCGGACCAAGCAATCCTAATCGTTCGAGGGGGCCAGCTCTCTTACACAGTTGAATACCTACGCTACCTGCGAGACACGAAAGGCGGCTGGCAGTTCGCCGGGGAGAATAACGCCTTCCAAAGAAATTCTCCCAGCCACCACAAGCTCATGCAGTTAGCGGACAAGCCATTTCTTGTAATTTCCAGCGATCATTCCGAAAACGGCGTGGCCACCCAGCAGGTGCGGGAGGATTGGTTTGACCCAACGCTCAGGAGCTTCGACCCTGTCTTCTCGATCACTGTTGACG
>Ga0209415_10004883_pt1 | contig 24390 bp, 20 predicted proteins | sample PeaSoiSIISIP2007_FD_187696 | JGI IMG/M metagenome (GOLD analysis project Ga0209415, IMG submission 187696) | Peat soil microbial communities from Weissenstadt, Germany - SII-SIP-2007 (SPAdes) (version 2) | ecosystem: Environmental > Terrestrial > Soil > Wetlands > Peat | place: Germany... | reverse complement strand
CAAAATGCTCGCGGCCGGGGTGCCGAGCAGCGGGGTCAGCAGCTCATGCGCCTGCTCGATCTCGACCACGGCGACATGCTGTTTGAAAAAAACCGCGGCCGCTAATACCAAGATCGCCGCGTTCACGATCAGAGCTCCATTCAGCGCGATGCAGGAATCGATCAGGTTGAAACGGCAGGCATCCCGCCGGTCCGCTACCGTGCGACCGATCCTGCGCGTCTGCACCAATGCCGAGTGAAGGTAAAAATTGTGCGGCATCACCGTCGCGCCGATGATGCTGACCGCGATATACAGGCTCTTATCGTTGAGGCGCGGAACGAGTCCTGAAAAAATTTCGTGAAATACCGGCTTGGCCAGCACCAGCTCGACTAAAAAACATCCCGTGATCACCGCGATCAGGCACAGGATCAGACCTTCAATCAGCCGTATGCCGTAACGCGACAGCCACAGCACCAGGATCGTGTCCAAAGCGGTCAGCAGGACTCCGGCCAGCAGCGGCAATCCGAACAGCAGACGCAACGCGATGGCCGCCCCCAGCACTTCTGCCAGATCGCAAGCCGCAATGGCGATTTCGCACAGCACCCATAGCGCGTTGCAAACCGAGCGTGGATACGCATCGCGGCAGGCCTGCGCCAGGTCGCGCCCCGACACGATCCCCAGCCTCGCCGCAAGAGTCTGCAGCAGGATCGCCATCAGGTTCGACATCACCAGCACCCACAAAATCTGGTAGCCGAAGGTCGAGCCGCCTTGCAAATCGGTGGCCCAGTTGCCCGGGTCCATGTATCCGACGCTGACCAGGTAGGCCGGCCCGGCGAACGCCAGCATGCGCCGCAGGAACGTCGTGCGCGACGTCGCAACGGTCGAATGGACTTCCGGCAGCGACGCCCCGGTCACGACTTGTGGCTTCAATCCCAAATATCACTATACCCGCGATTTGGCGATGTAATAATCCGAACCAAACATCGTCTACAGCGTAGAATGACTTTAAGGATGCTTATGAATACCCTCCGCCAAGCCGGTTTATTCTGTCTGACATTGGCTCTCGCCGGGACCGCTTCGGCCGCGGTTGATCCCGCTTTGCTGAATCTGGTGATGCCGGATGCCAAGATTCTCTCGGGAATTCAGGTGGATCAGGCTGCGGCGTCGCCGTTCGGCCAATATATTTTGTCGCAGATCCAGCCGACCGATCCGGAGTTTCTGAAGTTCGTCACCGCGACGGGATTCGATCCGCGCTACAACTTGAGCTATCTTCTGGCCGCGACCTCCGCGGATGCCACCACTCATAGCGGCCTGATTCTGGGCACGGGGACGTTCATACCCTCGAAGATCATCGCAGCCGCGACCACGGCCGGTGGAACCGTGACGCAATACAAGAACATCACGATTCTCACTGCGCCGAACAGCAAGTCCGGGCAGCCGGAGGGATCGCTGGCGCTGCTTGACGCGAGCACGGTTGCTATCGGAGATCTGGCCAGCGTCGAAGCCGCGGTAGACCGGCGTCTCAGCGGCGCGACGTTTACCGGCGCACTCGCCACCCAGGCCGTTTCCGTCAGCAACGCCAATCAAACCTGGTTCGCGACGGTCACCCCGCTATCGGATTTTCTGAATGGCAAGACCGGCAATCTCGGAAACGTCGGGCAGAATCCGCTATTCCAGTCCGTGCTGCAAGCGTCCGGCGGCGTGAACTTCTCGACATCCGGCGTCACTATGACCGGCGACGCGGTCACCGCTTCGCCTCAGAATGCACAGGCCCTGGTCGACGTGCTGAAATTCCTGGTGAGCATGGTTTCGACCAACGCCAATAACGCATCGGCCACCACGCTCGCCGACGCAGCGAATTTCACGGTCAACGGGTCCACCGCGCATCTGGTCTTGACTTTATCGGAGCAGCAGGCCGAGCAGTTGTTCACTCAATCGTCAGGCACGACCGGGCACGCTCGAAGGTCGCAACGCTAAATTACTGTTTTCCCTGATCGACGACCCCCAACCTCGTCGAAAGGATTCGGATTGTGCGTTCAAGTTGTTGAATTCTAGCTGCTTGTGAGCCATTTGTCTGGCGCAACCGTTGTATTTCGGCTTGCAGGTCCTGGCGCTCCTTTTGAACTTCGGAATCCTCTTGAGGATTGGGCGGCGGCGGTGCGGGCGGTGGCCCCAGGAATCTTGATGCTTCCTCCGTTTTCCCGCCATTGGAGTCCTGCACGGTCATGCGCACCGTGACTTCGCCGGTCTTGCGCACGTACGTGAAGCGGCCTGCGGCCAAATCCTGGCGATTCAGCTTGATGGCGCGCTGGTCGGTTCCATCTATGATTTCCAGCGTCCCAGTGCTTGCCGAGGAGACCGGTTTCGCGACATGATTCCACTGGATCTGCAACTGCCCGTCATGTTCCACAACTTGCAGTGCGATAGGTTCCGGAGGAGCGCCCGTCATCCAGAAACGCAAACCGAGGACCGCCGCTACCAGTACCACCGCCGCCCAGGCCAGCAAAACCGGCCATTTGCGTCGCAGCGGAGGCGTGCGCAGCAGCTGAGGTCCCGGAATTTCGACCGGCTCCGCGGCAGGCACCAGGTGCTGTTCGGGCGCGGGCGCGGCCGCTTCGGCGCGATAAACGCTCGGGACCGTTGGAGTGCTGCGGGCGCTGCGCTCGCGTGTAGGACGCTCCGGCGATCGATCCAGCACGCCCGCGAACCGGTCGGGAAAACTGAATTCCTGTAGACTGCGATCGGCCTGCACTGCGCCGTCGTCGGAGCGGACGAAGAAGCCGCCGCGCATGCTTCCTCCCCGCCCCGGACGAACCACCATGGTCACCTGCCAGGGAGCGGGAAAGAAGATCGAGAAAATCTCCTGATCGGTCTCGCTCAGCATGATTTCGCTGCGGGTATGCGATAGAAACCAGCCCACTGAGATCAAGCCTTCCAGATGTGGATCTTCCTGGTCGCGAACCAGTTGTTCGTGCAGCGCGGCTCGATCTCTATCCGAAAAAATGAACCCCGGCCCCCGCGCATGCTCGCAGGAAATGGGCCGCATGGCCAGGATGCGCACCGTCCGCCCTTCCCGAGTGCCGTACAAGGCCCCGCCTACTTCGATCCCGCCTCGCGACAGCCGCTGATAGCCCTCGGCCACGTCGTGCCGGATCTCTTCGATCACCACCAGCGAGTACTCGATGGATACCGGGCTTTCCGGAACCGTCCACAATCCGAATTTGACGTCGCTCATAAGTGAACCCACACAGGCGGTGCGGGCGCGGCGCTTACAGGCGAGCTGGCCACGCCAGGCTCGTCGGTCGAGTCGCTATCGTCATTCTCGTGCACATGATAATAATACGTCACTCCCGCCATCCCGCCGGCGATCATCAGCGCCAACAGCAGGCAGGCGATCGTTTTAGCATTCCATGCCCGATCGTGCGATACGGCCGATATGGTTCCGGCCACGGCGGTGAGCGCGAGCCCCAGGATCAAGCCCAGTTTCGTGTACCACGGCATGAGGTCCAGATGGCCTTGTCCGCCCACCTGGCTCCACAGCTCGAGAATGGCAAGCAGGGCGAGCAGGAACTCCGCCATATAGGCCAGCCGCAGTAAATAAGGGGGCGTCACGTTAATCCGAGACCACGCGAGGTCGCGATATCCTAATTGTACGGTGAACGGCGAAACGATGGACGATCTGCTCGCGTTTCTCCGCATCCCCAGCATCAGCGCTCTACCGGAACACGCCGCCGACGTTCGCCGCGCAGCCGAATTCGTGCGCGATTGGCTGGCGCGCGCTGGTTTCGAACGGGCGGCGCTGATCGAGGGCGAAGGCAATCCGCTGGTTTATGCCGAGCATCGGCACGCGCCGGGGAAACCCACGCTGCTGCTGTACGGCCATTACGACGTTCAGCCGCCAGATCCGCTAGAGGAATGGATTTCGCCGCCGTTTGAGCCGCAGATCCGCGATGGGAACATGTATGCTCGCGGCGCGGCCGACGATAAGGGTCAGCTCTTTATTCTGATGCAAGCCGCGGCGCGAACCTTGGGCAAGCTGAATATTCGATTTTTAATCGAGGGCGAAGAAGAAACCAACGGCGCACACATCGAGAAATATGTCGAGGCGCATCGTTATGAGCTTACTGCGGACGCGGCGGTAATTTGCGATACAGCGATGTTCGCGCCAGGACTTCCGACCATCACCACGGGACTCCGCGGGATCGTTTACGGCGAGATTCACGTGCATGGCGCGCGTACCGATCTGCATTCGGGCGACTACGGCGGCGCGGCTCCCAACGCCGTCGAGGCCGCGGCGCAGATTATCGCGGCGTTGAAAGATCGCGACGGGCACATTCGCATTCCCGGACTCTACGATCGCGTTCGGAAGCCGGGCGCGGCGGAGCTGGCGGCGTGGAAACGGCTCCCGTTCGATGCGGAAGCGTATCGCGAAAAGGAGTTGGGATCGACCGCGCTGGCGGGCGAGGTCGAAGTTCCAATCTTCGAGCGGCTATGGGCGCGGCCGACCTTCGAAGTCCACGGGATCCGCGGAGGATTCACGGGCGAAGGCTCGAAAACGGTGATTCCGGCGAGTGCGGTGGCGAAGATCAGTCTGCGGCTGGTCCCCGATCAGCGGCCGGAGGAAGTAGTGCGGCAACTCGAGGGCGCAATCGCGCAAGCTGCGCCGCGGGGCGTTATGGCGACGTTCAGACTGCTGTCTTCGAGCCCGGCATGCCTGGTGGATCCGGGACATCCGTTGATTCGGGCGGCTGCGAAGGCGATGGAACAAGTATTTGGGCGAGAGACGGTTTATGTGCGGTGCGGAGGATCGATTCCGATTGTAGGTCTGTTTCAAGAGGCGCTAGGGATTCCCAGCGTGATGATGGGCTTCGGGCTGCCCGATGACAACATTCACGCACCGAATGAGAAGATGTCGATCGAGAATTACCAGCGCGGGATCGAAGCGGTGATGGATTATTTCAGCGCCGCCGACTCACCCCGATCGGGTTAGCGAGCCGCGACCGCAGGAAGCGGTGGGTAGTCGTTCTTCGGACAGGCGACGCTGACTCGCTCAGCGCGCGACTTCGGCATAGGTGACTTGCGCGGACGGCGGAGGAATCGGGGTTCCGCCTTCGCGCATGCCGTCGAGATGAAACTCGATGGCTTCCTGAATGTTACGTTTGACTTCTTCCAATGTGTCTCCCGTCGACACGCATCCGGGCAGGTCCGGGACATAGGCGCAGTAATTGCTGTCGGGACTTTTTCGATTACAACGGCGTAGCGCGTTCGGGCCTTCACTTACCCATGACCACCAGAAATCCCGTCTCCACCTTGCCATCCACGATCCGATTCCAGATGACCCGGGCGCGGCCTTTGGCTTCGAGATGGGCGAATTCTACGATCTGGCCGGCAGCCAGCGGGGCGTAGCCGTGAGCCATGCGGAAGCCGCTGGAGCTTACGTCCATCAGGCGTCCTTCCACATCCTGCGGCTGCGGATCGGCGAAGCGCACGTGGACCACCCCGCTCGCTTCGCGGCGGTGCTCGCGGCGCTTTTCGGGCATGCTCATAGGCTCAGACGGAAGCCACGCCTTCGGATTCATACAGCTTCAATTTGCGGCTCAACGTCCGGCGGGAAATGCCAAGCCTGGCGGCGGCCATTTGCTGATGGCCCCCGGTAGCCTCGAGCGCCTCGAGGATCATGCGCCGTTCCATACCATCCAGACTAGTCGTATTCGCGTGGCCGTTCAATGACGACTGCGCAACACCGAGTGGAAGGTCCTCCGGCACGATCACGGAGCTTTGCGCAAGAATTGCGGCTTTGGTTACCACGTTGCGCAGCTCGCGGATGTTGCCGGGCCAGGAATGGCGCGTGAGCACGGCGAGAGCGGCGTCGGAAAAACGCATCTGCGGATCCTGCTGCGCCAGGAAATAGCGCGCCAGAGGAGCGATATCCTCCATGCGGGAGCGCAGGGCGGGAACGGTCAGTGTAATCTGGCTGAGGCGATGGTACAGATCGCCACGGAAGCGTCCTTCGGCCACGGCGGATTCGAGATCCTGATTCGTTGCGGCGACGACGCGTACGTCCACTGAAATCTTGCGCACGCCGCCTAGTCGATAATAGGCGACTCCATCCAGCACGCGCAGCAGCTTGACTTGCATTTTCGGATCTAACTCGCCGATTTCATCCAGAAAGATGGTGCCCTGATGCGCGAGCTCGAATAGGCCGGGCTTAGGTGCATCGGCGCCGCTGAAGGCGCCTTTGTCGTAACCGAAGAGCTCGCTTTCCAGCAGATGTTCGGGGAGCGCGGCGCAGCTCAAATCGACCCAGGGTTTGTGGGAGCGCATCGAATAATGGTGGACCGCGCGAGCGACCAGTTCCTTGCCGGCGCCGCTCTCACCCGTGATGAGAACCGTGGCATTGGAGCGGGCCACGCGCTCCACCAGCGAGAGGAGCCCGCGCATCGGTTCGCTGGCAATGATAGCGTGCATCCCGAGAAACACGCATGGGCCGGACATCCTTGGTTCAGTCATTTCTGATCAGTCAATTCCTACTCTATTTCGCCATCTTTGGGTTAAACATGCGCTCGGCCGAACACCCTAGTACCCTCTTTGAAACATACCCGGAGCTTGAGACACTTTGTCGCAAGACCCATGGATCTAAGGGGCCATTGTGTCTCGCGTTTACCGCGCAAATGATTCAAAACTCGGGTTGGCCCGGGGAGTGCAACATCAGCCGCAGATGAATCCCGCAGTCGACGCGCTGCCGACGAAGGCACGCGTGTATATAGCACTAACGGTGGCCCTAGCTAGCGGTGTGCTTGCGTGGAATCTGTCGAATTGGGAGTCGCCGGACCTGCTGAAATTTGGCAGTTTCCTGATGGTCGCGATTTTCTCCTCTGGGATGCGGATCAGCGTGCCGGGAATTACGGGAACGCTGTCGCTGACTTTTCTCTTCGTTCTATTCGGGGTGGTGGAGCTGACGCCGGCCGAAACCGTCGCGCTGGGCGGGCTGGTGACCATCGTGCAGTGCTATTGGAATCAGCCCAAGCGTCCCCGCCTCGCGAAAGTCGCGTTCAACGTCGCGACTATGGTGCTGGCAATCACGGGGGCGGAGTGGGTGTATCGCGCCTCCGCGCTGGCGGCGAATCAGGTGGATCCCCCGATTCGGCTGGCAGCTGCGACGTGCGCGCTATTTCTCCTGAATACGGCTCCCGTCGCGCTGGTGATCACGCTCGCGGAAGATCGTTCGCTTTTGACCACTTGGCGGGAGTGCTTCTTCTGGTCGCTGCCCTACTATCTGGGCGGCGCTGCGATCGCGCAGGGCGCGAGCCTGTTGAATCGTTTCGTGGGATGGCAGACCGTGCTGCTTACGGGACCGGTGGTGTATCTGATTTACCGGTCATATGGGTTGTACCTGGCGCGCCTGGAAAACGAGAAGAGCCACGCCGAAGAAGTCTCGAGCCTGCATCTGCGCACCATTGAGGCGCTGGCGCTGGCCATCGAAGCCAAGGATCACACCACGCATGGGCATCTGCAGCGGGTGCAGATTTACGCGACCGAGCTCGGTAAGGAAATGGGGCTGAAGCGCGACGAACAGGAAGCGCTGCGCGCCGCGTCGCTGCTGCATGACATCGGGAAGCTGGCGGTGCCGGAACATATCATCTCGAAACCGGGTCGTCTGACTCCGGAAGAGTTCGAGAAGATGAAGATCCATCCGGTGGTGGGGGCGGAGATTCTGGAGCGCGTGCAATTCCCTTACCCGGTGGTTCCGATTGTGCGGGCGCATCACGAAAAGTGGGACGGAACGGGGTATCCGTACGGGCTGGTGGGGGAAGACATCCCGGTGGGGGCGCGCATCCTGGCAATGGTGGATTGCCTGGATGCGCTGGCGACGGATCGCCAATACCGGCGTGCTTTGCCGCTGGATGAGGCGATGAAGATCGTCCAGTCGGAAGCGGGCAAGGCGTTCGATCCGAAAGCGGTGGAGTTGTTGACCAAGCGCTACGTGGAGCTGGAAAAGAAAGCGCAGGCGCGGCAGCAGGAGCAGGCGAAGCTTTCGGTGGACCTGAAAGTGGAGCGCGGCGATGCGCCGGCGGCAGGATTCGTGGGAACTTCCGCGCCGGCTCCGGAGATCGCGAGCAAATCTCAGTCGGTCGACTTTTTGACCTCGATTGCAGCGGCGCGGCAGGAAGTGCAGGCGCTGTTCGAAATTTCGCAGGACCTGGGAAACTCGCTGAGCTTGGACGAAACGCTGAGCGTGCTGGCCGTAAGGTTGCGCAAGATCATTCCGCATCATTCCCTCGCAATCTGGATCAAGCGCGAGAGCGTCCTGAAGCCGGATTACGTGAGCGGCGACGATTTCCGGCTGTTTTCGGCTCTCGAAATTCCGGTGGGACAGGGGCTCTCAGGATGGGTCGCGGAGAATCGCAAGCCGATTCTGAACGGGAACCCGTCCGTCGAGCCGGGGTACCTGAACGATCCCTCTAAATTCTCGACGCTGCGCGCGGCGGTTGCGGTTCCTCTCGAGGGCGTCAATTGCGTGCTGGGCGTGCTTTCGCTGTATCATGCCGAGCGGGATGCCTTCACCAAGGATCATTTGCGCATTCTGCTGGCGATCAGCGCCAAGATCGGCCTCTCGATCGAAAATGCCCTGCGGTTCCGGCAAGCGGAATCCTCGGCGACCACGGATTACCTGACCACGCTGCCAAATGCGCGATCTTTGTTCGTGCAGCTCGACGCGGAGTTGTCGCGCGGACACCGGAACGACGTGCCGCTGGCGGTCCTGGTGCTGGATCTGGACGGGTTCAAGCTGGTGAACGACCGGTTCGGGCATCTGGAGGGCAACAAAGTTCTGCACGCGGTCGGAACGAGGCTGAAATCGGTGTGCCGCGAGTACGACTACATCGCCAGGATGGGCGGCGACGAGTTCGTAGTGCTGCTGCCGGGTGCCGGGCCGGGCGACGTCCACACCAAGATCGCGCACCTGCGCGAAGCGGTGCAGGACGTCGGACGAAGCATATTTGTAGGAAACTCCCTGACGGTGAGCATCGGAGTCGCGCACTTCCCGCTGGACGGCACCGACGCGGAGCAGCTTCTCGCGGAAGCGGATCGCCGCATGTACAAGGAAAAGCGCGCGCACGAGCAGAAGGCCAAGGGGCTCGAGCCGGCCTGGAATCCCGACTGGGCGACTACGATTCAATAGCACGCGCGGCCGCTTGCTGACGAGCCGGGGTGATTAACCGCTCCCTTGCAGTCACGGCTCGCATAAGTTGCTGATCTGTGGAGGTGCCGACCCCGAGCCGTGACTGCAAGGAGCGGTTAATCGTCGGTTTTTCACACAACCTCTGACGCGCGCAACTCCGAATCCGCGATCCATATCAAGCCCCGCCAACAGGCTTCTAGGACGGCTCCGGTTGTACCGGACCGAATTCCGTAACCGGCGCGGCTTCTTGAACGGCAGTCTTCGGCGTCGACAACCGATGCAGCAGCATCAAGGCGGCAATACCGATCGCCGACGTACCCACGGAGATCGCGATCCGGGCCGAGCCGGGAAGCGCGAGCACGGACCCAAAGCGAAACGCGAGTAGCCACGCTACCGTCACGGTTCCTCCACCCACGCTGCACCACATCCGTACCGGACGGGCCAGCGATGGCATGAGCGCCGCTACCAGGCACACCAGAAGCGGCAGCGAGACCACAGCGTCCACCAGGTAATGCTCGCCGGATGCCAGGATTGCGGCGAGCGTGCCGGTCACGATCAAAATCGATGAAACGCGGAACGGCCATTTCCATTCGAAGGAGCAGAACACAAACAACAACGCCCAGGCAATATGGAGAGAAGGCATCGCGTTTCTTGCACAGGGCTCTAATAGCGCGGCGCCCATCGGCAAAGTCGACGGCAACGGCTCGGTCCATGGGAAGAGCCCGGCAAATCGATAAGCGGGGCCGGCCGCGGGGCAAAGCTGATACAGCAGGAATCCGGTGACGCCAAGTGCAACGAAACACGCCTGCCCGTTCCACACCCGGCGCGCCGGGTAGACGGTCAGCAGCATCCAGGAAAGCGTCGCCCACAGCGGCAGCGCATTGTAGACGACGCAGCACGCCAGGTACAGCGAGGGGTGACCGGCCATGAACCGTCCCAGCACGAACGCGGGAGCACCCAAGGCGTGATCAAAGTCATACAGCGTGTAGTCGTAAGTGTACGGGGTCCACTTAATAGCCGAGCCGACCGCGATGGTAGAGACGGTGCACAGCGCCGGGATCGCGGCCAGCATGACGACGGTTCGTTTCAGCGCGGCCGGATCGCCAAGCGACCAGAACCAGCGCAGCATGGCCAACATCACGGCGGCGAGGCCGAGCAGGCCGCCGGGATAAGCCATCCACCAACCTGGGTAATGATCGAGCGGGCCACCCATCATGCGATAGATGACGGCATAGGCTAGGGCTCCTGCCCCCACGAGCGCGCCTCGCCGGATCGACCAGCTCTTCCATATAAATCCAATCGCGCTTCCGGTAAGACCGAACGCGATATAAGGATTCGCCGGTACCTTGAACAGGTCCAGGAACAGCAGCGAGCCGAGAATCAGCGCTACGGTTTGGATGGAGCGGTACAGCACGTCTGTGCGCATCGGTCTGGTGGTCCCCATTATCGACCTTATTATCGGCGGATTCCCCGAGCCTCTGGATAAGAGATTCACCGTAGGCGCTGGAGGTTACGCGCGCGGGCGACGATAGAACAAGGGTGAGTCCTCAGGCCCCGCGCGTCGCTACCCTGGATGGCTGGCGCGCCGTCGCCGTTCTGATCGTCGTCCTGGGTCACATGATGCCGGGCTTCTATACGAGTGAAGCCGAATGCTACCGCGATAGCCTGTCGCGCTACGGAGGCTTCGGCGTCGACGTGTTTTTCGGCATCAGCGGCCTGATTATCACTAAGCTCCTGCTGGACGAATACCGGCAATACGGACGCATCAGTTTCCGGGGATTCTACGTGCGCCGGGCATTTCGCATCCTTCCGCCATGTTTTCTCTTCCTCGCCGTGGTGGTGCTGACGGTAGGATTCCGCACGCCGCTCGAATGGCTGGCGTCAGCATTCTTCTTTCGCAACTATATTCCGGATTCGATGGCGACGAACTTCACCAAGCATTTGTGGTCGCTGGCGGTGGAAGAACATTTCTACCTGTTCTGGCCGCTGCTATTGGCGGTGATTCTTCGCCGGATCGGCATCGAAAAAGCTCCGAAAACGATCGCGTGGATCGCGATCGGATGCGGGTTGTGGCGCGTCGCCGATGCGGCCAACGGAATTTCCGCGCACTGGATGCCGCAGGTTCCGCTGCATTTCCGAACCGATCTGCGGTTAGACGCCCTGCTGTGGGGCTGCGCCGCGGCGTTCTTTCTAACCGATCAGAAAACGTCCGAGAAACTGCGCCGGGGATTTCGTCCGTGGATGTTTGCGGGGGTCGTGGTGATCGCGCTTGCTTGTGTGGGGCTGTATTCGCAGTTGACGTCGCTGTGGCTCGCGATCCTGATTCCGTTGGCGCTTCTAGGGACGATTCTGCATCCGGAATGGGCTCTCAGCAAATTGCTGGACCACCCATGGGTGCGTTCGATCGGTCGCATTTCTTACAGCTTGTACCTGTGGCAGCAGCTTTTCATGGTCGCTGGGTGGGAGCCACATTCGAAGGTCCAGCAGTTCCCTTGGAATTTGCTCCTGACGGTCGCGATTGCCACGGCGAGTTACCGGCTACTAGAAAAGCCGTGCATGGAATGTGGCAGGCGGATATCGGCGCGCATACATGGTCGGACAGCTGTGGAATTCGCTGAGCCCGTCAGCATTTCCTCTTGACAGTCTTCGCTTTTTATTCTCTAATAGGAGAAGAGAAAGCGAACATCATCATGTCCACCTCCCCTTACATCGGACCGGCCGGCTGGGCATATCCGCAGTGGCGAGGACTTGTTTATCCTTCGGCCGGTCCACATCCGCTTGAAATGCTCGCGCGCCAGGTAGGCGTGGTCGAGATTAACAGCTCGTTTTATCAGCCGCTTAAAGCCGAGATCGTGAAGTTGTGGATCAAGAAGGTTCAATCCAATCCGCAGTTCCGGTTTACCGCGAAACTGCATCAGCGGTTCACTCACGCCCGGATTTTGGAGGATGGCGAAGTCAACGTATTTAAGGAGGGGTTGCGTCCGCTTCTGCGCGCCGGGAAACTGGGCGCGGTGCTGATGCAATTCCCCTGGTCCTTTCGGTTTACAGCGGAGAATCGCGAGTTTTTCATCAGGCTGCGGCGGGCCTTCAGCGAGTTTCCGCTGGTCGCCGAGATGCGCCACGACAGTTGGATGGCGGAGGAAGCGGTGGGCACGTTTCTCGACTATCGCGTCGGCTTCTGCAACATCGACCAGCCGGAATACATGCGCGCGATGCCGCCGACTGCTTTTCTGACTTCGAACGTCGGGTATGTTCGGCTGCATGGCAGGAATCCGAAGAATTCGCTGGGCGCGTATGACCGGTCAGCGGCGCGGTCCCGCCAACACGATTATCTGTATTCAGAGGCCGAACTCACGGAATGGACCACCAGGATCGAGCGCATCGGCCGTTATGCCGAATCCACGTTCGTGATCTTCAACAACGATGTGGGAGCGAAGAGCATGGTCAACGCGCTTCAGCTCCAGGCGATGCTGACGGGAGTGCACTCCGCGGCCCATCGCGACCTGCGGCGGAAATATCCCGTGGAGCTGGAACAGTTCGGGGCGCAGACTATCGAACAGCAGTGCCTGTTTCCAGCCGCGTAGCATCCTGAGTCCCTGCTGGGGCTATCATGGCCTTCCGACGCAAGTCGTTCCGAGCGGAGCGAGGAATCTGCTTTTCGTTCGGCCGTTATCAACGCTTTAAAAGCGGATCCCTCGCCGCGCTCGGGATGACGGGCGTCGTAAGTATGACTACGTTGGGCAGCACTAGCAGTTCCGTCGCACGTACTGGGCGAGCCTTGTACAATAGGTGCGCATGACACATCGATTCCTACCCTGGGACAAGGTTCCGCTCGAAACCATGAGCGATATGATTTCGCGGAAGGTGATCAGCGGCGACAAAGCTATGGTCGCGCAGGTTTTCCTGAAAAAAGACGCGGTTGTGCCCGAGCATAACCACGAAAGTGAGCAGATCACCTACATTATCGAAGGCGCGCTGAAGTTCGATATCGAAGGCCGCGAAGTAATCGTGCGCGCGGGCGAGGTTCTGCATATTCCATCGTTCGTGCCGCATCGCGCTGTGGCGCTCGAAGACACGCTGGACGTCGATATTTTTTCGCCCATCCGGACGGATTGGCTGACCAAGGACGACGCGTATCTGCGGCACGGTTTGCGGGAGAAGACTTAGTCGGCTTTCGGGAGAAAGTTTAATCAATGGATCTGGGATTGAAAGATAGAGTAGCCCTGGTGGCCGCATCCAGCCAGGGGTTGGGGAAGGCCGTCGCGCTCGGGCTGGCCCGTGAAGGCGCGAAACTGGCGTTATGTTCGCGGAATCCGGGCGCGATTCTGACGGCGGCTGAAGAGATCCACCGGCAAACCGGTGTCGACGTGATGGCGACTCCGGTGGATGTCACGAGCGAGAGCCAGGTGAAGGATTTCGTCACCGAAATCACGCGGCGATTCGGGAAGATCGATATTTGCGTCACCAATGCGGGCGGCCCTCCCGCCAAGCCGTTCGATGCGGTCACAATCGCGGAGTGGGAGCGCGCCATCGACCTGAACCTGATGAGCACCATCTTCCTCGCCCGCGAAGTTCTTCCCGGAATGCGCGAACGGCGCTGGGGCAGGCTGATCACGATCACGTCGTTGTCGGTGAAGCAGCCGGTGGACGGGCTGATCCTGTCGAATTCGGTGCGCGCCGCGGTCGCCGGGCTGGTGAAAAGCCTTTCGAACGAATATGCGCCGCACAATGTGCTGGTGAATAATGTTTGCCCTGGCTACACTGCGACGGACCGCCTGGGCGAGCTCTCCAGCGCGCTCGCAAAATCGGCCGGCGTTGCTCCCGAGGAGATCGAAAAGCGCTGGACCAGCCAGATTCCGCTGGGGCGACTGGCAAGACCCGACGAATTTGCAGATACCGTCGTCTATCTATGCTCGAATCGCGCCAGCTACATTACGGGCCAGTCGATCGCCATCGACGGCGGCTACGCTAAAGGCTTGCTGTAGCCGAGCCATCTGAACAATTGCGCAGCGAGCGTGTTCAGGCTGTTGGTCATGCGGTCGGTCTCGATGTCGAGCCAGGCGTTGCGGCCCTCGTGGCCCTCCTCCGAACGGACCATGCGGTTATGATCCTCGCGCAGATCGGGCAGGCTTTCAGGAGTCACGGCCGACCCTCGAAGGCATCCGGCGAGAAAGTAAAGGACCTTTTCGAGGTCGTGCGAGAAAGTTCGAAAGGCCTCGCCCGCGGGCGCCTGAGGACCCGCGGTCAAACCTGCTTCCAGCGCCATCGCGGCGTGAATGAACCGATGCGAACTGGCGAGCATGGCGTTGATCAGCCGTAGCTGCCCCGGATCCACAAAGGGTTCGGCGCTGAGACGGTCGACCGAAGTTTCGACGTTCGAGCGAGCTCGTCGGCCGTTGACGCGAAGACGATCCAGCTCATGCGGGGCAATGCTGCGTCCATCGATGTAGGCTCGCGAGATGGCCTGGAAATAGAGGCGATAGGCGTCGAGCATACTGGCCATCGCCTGCGGGACTTGCGTGCGCTCGCGCGTGGGCCAGATGAGGTAGATCGCCAGCGCTAATGCTCCGCCGATGGTGGTGTTCAAAGCGCGGGCGGCGATCACGTCCTTGGGCGCGACGCCGTTCAGAGAAAACAGAAAGACGATCAGGGCGCTGATCGCGGTCACCATGATTCCGTAATTCGCGCGGCCGTAGGAGCGCTGTAGGAACGCGAGGATTCCGATCCAGGCTACGCGGACGTAGGCGAAGGGCGAAACGAAATGGAACAGCACGGTGGCGACCATCAGGCCCAGGTAAGTTCCGGCGAGGCGGAGAGCTCCGCGGCTGAAAGTGTTGCCAAAATCGGGCTTCAGGACCAGCGTGACGGTCATCGGCAGCCAGTATGAACGTGGCAGCGAAAACGCGCGGGCGATCAGATCGCCGACCAGGATACAGAGCGCCAGGCGAATGGCGTGGCGGCAGGGGGAAGAATCGAGAGAGAGATTCGCGCGCAAAGTGGCCAGCCATCCGCTGAGTTGCAGATGCCAGGGCGTTCGAACCTCCCGCGCCGCGAAGTCCGCTTCCCCGGCGGGAGTGGTGCTGTGGGCGAGCTCGAGGGCGGCGCGCAACTGACCGCCCAGCGCATCGATCTGAAGCCGGGCTTCTGCGAAATTCGCTTTCTCCGGCGCGGGAATGTCCGGGTTCGCCTCGGATGCAAGAATCGCTTCGTCGGCGCGATCCACTTCTTGGTGCCACGCGAAAGATACTTCCTGGAACGGCTCGCCGCGCAGCGAGCGGCCGACGGAAGTGAGCAGAGTCGCGCCGAATTGGAGGAAATGATCGACCGCGGCAGTCGACGGGTCTGGTCCGATTTCACGGCGAATGCGCGCAATGACGCGGCTGAGCGCAAAAAGAGAGATGCGGATGCGCTCCGCCTCGCTGACCAGCAAGAAAAGTCGCTCCGATTCCACGCTGTGATCGCCCGAGAGCGACGACAAGGCTTCCTGCGCTTGGGTACTCTGCTGGCTGGCCAAAGGCGCGCCGTAGGGATCCGCGGGAACGGTGGCGGCGCGGGCGAGCTCCAAGTAGAAATCGCCGATGATGTTCCGCTCAGGCTGGCGGCCGCGGATCGGCCACAACGCGATGGAAAGACCGGTTTGCAGCAGGCCGGCTCCAAAAGCGATCAAGCCGGACCCGGCGGCATGCCACGGAGTCATCGACTGCGCGGTGTAAATGATGATCACCACCAGGCTGATCATGCCGATGTCGGCGGCGGTGGCGCCGAGGCAGACCACAAGTCCGGTGGCGAAGGCCCATAGAACGCGGACGCTGATCAACGCAATCTGGTTGCGCGCCGCAAGAGCGCCGATGAACACGGCCAGAGCGCCAATCACGCTCGACGCCAGCATGCGCGTCGCGCGGTCGCGGTAGGAATCGACACCGTCGGCGGCGGCGACGTTGAGCGCACCCGTGGCGCCTACCAGCCCCCCAGCGGGGTAACCGGCGTGCACACCGACCACCAGCGGAAGCACCACGCCGAGCGAGTTGCGAAAACCCATCCACAAGCTGATGCGCTTGCGATCGAACTGAGTCAGCGCGCGCCAGAAGGCCTGGAGAGGTCGCGGATGGACGTGCGCGTTAGGGCTGACGACGGGCGTCATCCCTGCTCTCTTCTGGAAGCCGGTTGAAAAAGGGGACAGACCGCTCTGTCCACGCCCGCGCTCCTACGCGAAATCAGCGGTTTGCGATTGGGGACAGAGTAGTCTGTCCCCTTTTTCAACCAGCCACTAGGCGGCATGGGCGCGCAAATATTTCTCAATCTCAGTTTGTCCCGCGTGAATCGCCCAGCCGAGAGGTGAACCCTGATGAATCGTGTCCTTGATGTCGAGCCTTGCGCCGCGCTCGACCAGCAATCGGACCACGGCGTCGTGCCCTGCCAAAGCCGCTTGATGCAGAGGGGTCGAATGTGCGTGGTTTCCTTTGGGGTTGTAGCGATTCGGGTCCTCGCCGGTGTCAAGCAGCAAACGGACTACCTCGACGTGGCCGTGCTGCGCGGATAACGCGAGGGCTCGATGACGGGTCTCTGCGTCGGCGGCCGGCAGCAACTCGCGGGCTAGGGCGACGCGTCCCAGTCCGGCCGCCGCAGCAAGATTATCTACCTTGGCTCCGCGTCTGGCCAACGCTTCGGCGGTGTTCAGGTACCCGAAAGCAAGAGCCGTCATCAGCGGCGATCCGCCGTGGCCTTGGATGGATGCGCCGAAATCGAGCAATGTTTCGGCCATGGCGATTTGCACGCCGGCTTTGGCGGGAGGGTCGCTCGAGACCAGCATCGACATAGTGGTTTGTGGACCACCGTACATATTCGCCAAAGCGTCCACTTCGGCTCCGGATTGAAGCAAGATCTTCGCAATTTCAACCGCGTTCGCGGGAGATTTCTGGCGATACTGCTCGACTCCGTTGGCCGCGATGTAGTGTAGCAGCGTGGCTCGGTGGGGGCGGGTAGAACGCGAGTGAATGAGCTCGGGAGTTGCGCGCAGAAGCGACATGAGCCTGGAGGTATCACCGGCAACCACAGCTTCAACAGCCGATTCGAATCGGTAGCCGAGAGAATCTTCCCGATTGACCGCAGCGGCATACTCGGCGAGCGCGGACCAATCTTCGAAGCCGTAGAAATGCGCTATCTCCATCTGCGAGCGATCATCAGCCTGCTCTTGATATTGGTCCAGAGTGGAGTGAAATGGCAGTGGAATGAGATTCATTCTTGTCGCAAAGCCTCCAGTGGATCGACGCGAGTCATGGTGCGCAGTGAATAGCGAACATCCCGCCACACAGTTTCCAGCCGCATCATCCTGGCAAGCATTTTACAAGTTTGTGCAGGGAACGTGATTTTTATGCGCCAGTCACGTAAGCGTCATGCGGCACTGCTATTCTCGCTTCCGCCGAACTGCCATTTCCCGAAAGGACTTCCATGTCGAAAGAAAGCGCCGATCACCACGTCAAAGCAGCCGAACATCACGAACATGCCGCTCGCCACCACCGCGCGGCCGCGGAACATCACTCCTCTGGAGATCATGAGAAGGCGGGGCATCACGCCCACGTCGCCGACGGCCACCATAACATGGCCACGCATCACGCCGAGGAAGCCAGCAAGCATCACGCCAACGAGCACGGAAATTAACCGCGGACCACTTCGTAAGGGCGCATCATTTCGTTGTCCTCGTGTTCGAGGATGTGGCAGTGCCAGACATACTTGCCGGGATAGCCGTCGAATTCCACGATGAAGCGCGTCACCATGTTGGCGTGCGCACGCACGGTGTCTTTCCAGCCGGATTCGGTGAGCTCGGGCGGCTCGGGCTCGCCTGCGTAATGGATCTCCCGCGTTACTTTGAACAGTTCGCCATTAAAGCGCCGGCGGTCGAGCACCTGGAAACGCACCAGGTGCAGATGAATCGGGTGCGAATCGTCGGTCGGATTCACGATTGACCAGATCTCGACCGAGCCAAGCGCCGGTTTCTCCGTGATCGGCATGTCCCAATGCGCGCCGTTCAGCAGCATCAGCATGGATTCTCCGCCGTGATCCATGTACTCGTCGATGCTGAGCATGCGGGTTTGAATCGCAGACGATTCTGAAATTTTCGGCACCGGGCGCAAAAGCTGCGGCAGCGAACTTTCATCGCTAACTTTGGCGCGGCTCACGCGAAACTGCATCAGCTCGAATGCGTCGCTGCGAAGGACGAACTGATCGCCGGCGTGATCCTTGAAATCGAGCACCAGGTCGACGCGCTCGCCTGGCGCCAGGACGAAGCTCGCAATTCGCCCCGGCGCAGGAAGCAATCCCTGATCCGTGCCGATCAAACGAAATTCCAGATCGTTTGAAAGCGAAAGATGGTAGAAGCGGCCGTTCGACGCGTTTAGCACGCGGAAGCGGTATTTTCTCGGCTCGACATCCAGAAACGGAAAGATTTTTCCGTTGACCAGCATCGCGTTGCCGAAAACTTCAGGCACCCACGGCGCGCCGGGACGGTCTGAAACCGGATAATCGAGCGAGCCATCGCGCCGCAGAAAACGATCGCAGATCACCAGGGGAATTTCGTGGAGGCCTTTCGGCAGATTGAGCCCGTCCTCGAACGCGTCGCGGATCACATACAGACCGAACAGGCCCGCGTAGATGTTCAGGCGGTTGATGCCCATCGCGTGGTCGTGATACCAGAGCGCGGCGGGCTCCTGTTCGTTCGGGTAGCGATAGGTTCGGGACTTGCCGGGCGTGTACCAGTCTTCGGGCCATCCATCGCTCTCCGGAGGCACTTTGGCGCCGTGGACGTGAACCACCGCTCGCACTTCGGGCTTGTTCGACTCCGCGCCGTGCAAGCTGTGATCGATGGGCAGGAAGTGGCGGTGCGGAAGATTGTTGATCCACTCAATGGCGAGCGGCTTTCCACTGCGCGCCTCTATGGTAGGACCTGGCACGCTTCCTCCGAAACTCCACAGAGAAGTAGCCGGGAGATCGCGATGCAGCTTGGCCTCGATCTGACGCATCGCGATTCGATACAGCGGGACTTCCCTTCCCCGGGCCGGGCGCGCTACCGGCAGGATCGGAAGAGGTTCGACGTACTTCGCAAGAGAATTAGGATCAAGCTGCGGAGCGCGCGCGGTTCTCGCGAACGCGACCGCAGCTTGAAGCAAACAACGGCGGGTGAGCAAATTTATTTCAGCTTCCCTGTGACCACTTGACCGCTGGTCTCGTCCAAAACGAATTTCTTGTTATTCGCTTTGCTGAAATCGAGCATGTTGGTGATGGAATTCGCGATCGCGTCGAACGATCCGTTACCGATCCGCTGGCCGTTCAACCAATTATCTTCGACGAAGCGAATGATGGAGCTCTGGTCGGTGACGGTATGATCGACGAAGTTCTGCTTCGACCACGGAGAGATCACCATAAACGGAAGGCGAGGACCATAGCCACAGCGGCCTTGTACGGCGGCTCCGTTGGAACCCGGACCTGGTAGCGCCGAGGTTCCGCTTCCGCATGCGCCTGCGCCGGTCAGGGCGTCGGCCGCGCTGGTGGACTGATTGACGATTGGGCCCATCTGATGGTCATACCAGCCGTCGGAATCGTCGTACGAGATCACCACGGCGGTGTGCGCCCAGTCTGCATTGGCCTGGAGGAAATTGATGACGTGAACGATGAAGGCCTGCTCGTCCAGCGGATCGGAGTAGCCGGCGTGCCCGTCCTGATAGCCGGGCGCTTTCAGGAAACTGACCGCCGGGTAATTTCCCGCCAGGATCGCATCGTAAAAATCATGCATGTCGTACTGATGATTCGCGGCGTCGTTGAGCCCCACGCTGGTGACGGACGTAGGCCGGGCGTGCGTCGGATTCGCGGTGGATTTGTAGTATTGGAACGGCTCATGATGCGGAATATAGTCCGCCTTCTTGGTGTTGGTGATCAGCGAAGTGGTGCTGCGGCTGCATCCGGTGGTTCCGTTGGCGTTCGTCACGCCGAGGTCGAAACCCTGCGTGAAGAATCCCCAGGATACGCCGGCCGCGTTCAGCAGGTCGCCGATGGTCTGGCCGGTCATGCTGAACAGTTCGCCGGTAGTGGTGGAGCATACGTCGCCAATCGGGTCGGCATCGCCGATGTCGCTGGTGCCGCCGTTCCCGTCGGCCACCACGGAACCGGTGCCGTTGATGTTCCCGGTGACGCCGTTGGTCTGGCCGGAGACCAGGTTGACCGCTCCCGGAGTGGATGGACCAAACGTGGTTTCGTACGAATTGTCGCTCATCGCGAAACGCTGCGCGTAGTTCCACAGCGCCGTCACGGTATTGCCGTCGTAGTAGCCCATGGTGAGCCCGATGTTCGTGAACGCGCTGCCGATCGGTCCGGGCGCGGGCGGCGGTCCGGCGACTCCGACGTTAGCCGGAAACGCGTCCATCAGTCCGGCGTGGAAAGCGGTTTGCTCCGGTGTATAGTTATGGTTCTGATCGGATGTCGCGGCCTGGCTGCGGTCCAGGCGGAACGGATTCACCGCGCCGGCCTTGTTCGCCGGGTTGGCCGCGTTGGCGTTGCGGGTCATGATGGCGTCGCTCAATCCATTTACGGCCGGAGTGTCGGCGACTGGTGTAAAGGCAGGCGAGCCAGCCGGATTGGCCGCGTTCGGATAGGTTCCGAAGTAATGATCGAACGAAACGTTTTCCTGGAAGATCACGACCAGGTGTTTGATGGGTGTGATCGAACCCGGTGCCGAGCTGGATTGCGCGCGGGCGGGCGTGGGGCTCATCAACAAGCCATAAATCAGGAACTGTGTAGTCAGAACTGCTACGAATGGGCGCATGCACTCTCCTCTTGTTGTTTTGGACGGCAGAAACAATTCGCGCTGCAAACCGGCCGCGTCTGAAGCTGCGTCACCAACCCGCGGCTTGTTTGCCTGACGAAAATCGTAAAAGAGACAATATCGCAGCTAAGTTGAAATTCGATGAAAACTTCGCCAATAACAGATGTCACCGTGCGATTCAGGAGCGGAGCGGGACGCTTTCGCCCGCTCCACTCGAATGGTGTTATTGAGTGTTACTGAATCGTAATCTGAACCGGATTCGCGGCCACTCCACCTCCTGTAAGCTGGAGGTTCACATTGCCTTTGCCTGCGAGCGATGCCGGGATCAGAACGTTCACCTGGTCTAATCCAGGAGAACCGCCCTGCGGACCTGCATACAATACCGTCGCGTTTACGCCGTTGATGGTGACTTTGGTATTCGCGATTCCCGCGCCTGCAATTCCGGTTCCGTATAGAATCAGGACCACCTGATCGGTAGCCGAACCGAGGCTGATCGGGGTCGCGGTGATCGCTCCGTTGGAAGCCATTGTGTAGACCACCTCGGCGGTTTGCGTGCCGGTCGCCGACACGCGATCCGCGTATGCCGTTGCCAGGCCGGAGCTGTTCAGCGTGAACAATCCCGGAGCCGTGGCAGCCACTTGTATATTTCCAGCCGTCTGGCTGACGCCATCGCTGGTGACGATCACTTTGGCGGACCCGGCGGCGACTCCGGCCGGAACCTCAAAATCCACTTCGTTCGGAGAGACGTAGAACATCGGCGCGGCAGTGGTGTTGCCGGCGGAATCGACGATCGAAACCGACGTGCCGTCGAACACCAGCGGCAGAATCCCGAAAATCGGTCCGGGGAAGCCGAGGGCCAGGTTCTGGCCGTTCGCGCCTGCCAGAGATCCAGGGGCGATCGCCTGCGCACCCGGATTTGCAATGGAGAGAATCTCCGGCACGTTCGACATCGTCGACGTTTTTGAGGGAGCCAGAGAAACGCCGCGCAGAACTTCGCCGGCATTGGCGGATTTGATCACCGTGAACGATTCGTTGGCTGCGCCGGCCGCGGTCAGGTTGGCCAGAACATCGTTGATCATCACCAGCTTGTTGGGATCGGCGCCCTGATCGCCATTCGCGCTGACCGTGGAGGTTACGCCCCAGATGGTCACGGTGCCGTCGGAATTAACGCGGCCGGTGATGTTGCGGAGACCGTCGGTGGAGGGATTCAGCGACGCGGGATAATTCGCAATCGTGTACGGTTGGCCGAGATTCAAGCCTTTCTGCAACACGTAGTCGAGCTGCCAGGTTCCATTCACCAGGCTCCACTTCTGCAAGCCGGCGTTCGGGGCATTGGCGGCGTCGGCGGCAGTTCCGTCGCCTTCATCGCCAACGTAGAGCGTGGTTGCGTTCGCGAACCAGATGCCGAAAGGGAACATGCTGGCAGCGGTCGTGGTCTTTGCGGATGCTGTCGGGAAGCCCGGCAGGATGGTGATCGGAGCGGTGGCCGCGGTGGCGGGCGTCGGAAGGGTACCCGCAGTCCCCACCTGATACACCGTGTCGATTCCGTTGCTGCCGCTTCCCTTGGTGATGTACATCGTGTTGTTGAAAATGGTCAAGCCGCGGAAATTGTTATCCTTGCCGGCCTTGTCGGCGGCGTAGGGCATGCCGGTGGCGGGATTCGTCACTTGCGTCACCGAAAAATTCCCGATCATGGTGGGAGCGGTCGTCGCCGGCTGACCGGGTGCCGCCATTTGCGCGCCGGTGGCGCTGGTCACGTTCGTCGGCGTGCCGCTGCCGTTATTCGAATTGCCGACCATGTAGTACATGCCACCCGCCAGGGCTGCCGCGCGACCATTATTACCGCTGTATGCGTTGGTCGGCGTCACTTGAATCGCACCGTTGGCGCCCACTTGCACCACCGCCCGATAGTAGCTTCCGCCGGCCGGGTTGGTGGGATCGTAAACGCCGGGAGTGTTGGAATTCGAAACGTCGATCGCGTTCATCGGGGCAACGTAGGCCATAAATGTCAGCGCGGTGCCGTCGTCCGATACATTGATCGCTAACTCGGATTTCGAGCTGAAGCTGGTGGTGACCATATTGGGCGGGATCGCCAGCGTATTGAGCACGGTTCCGGTGGGCGAGAGTTGATCGAGGAAAATCGGGGAGGTGACGCCAAAGCTTCCGTCGACCGTATCGTTGTTGAAGACATTGTTCGCATTAGTTGCGCTCGGATAGGTTCCGTTGGCGGTGGCTGTCGCGGTGCCGCAGGCGGCTGTCGAGGGGCAGACCGGCGGCAGCGGCTGGCCGATGCTGAGCGTGGTCGCATCGCCGGTATACACCGAGCGTGTCACCACCAGGTTTCCTGCTGTGAATCCAGGGAACGCGGACTGACCATAGGAGCTTAGGGGAAGAAGAGTAAGCGCGAGCGCGGTTAACACTTGGCGCGGCACTGGAGACGAGTTGCACTTGTGGTTCATCATTGAGTTTTCAGACGCTCCGCCCTTGGTTAAGGGTTTTCCAAGATAGCAGCGGGCCGTGAACAAGCCATTACAAATCGCCTAAAGGTCCGTTACAAACAGTCACCCAATTTTTGTCCGATGATACGGTGCTAGACTGAGCGGTGACTCTGATGCTGATCGAGCGGGTGCCTCATGACAATTTTTGAAAATTGTAAATTCTCCGCTTCGAGCAAAAGTCCAAAGGAGCGGCTTGAAAGTTCACTTGGTCAATCCAAGCGATACCTCGTTTGGGACCGCGGTTATTACCCCGCGCTGGCTATACGTGCTGGCGCAGGCGACGCCCAAGGCCTTCGGCGATCCAGAGATCTGCGATGAGACTCTGGAAAGCCTGGATCCTGCTCGGATCCAGCCGGGAGATGCAGTCGGAATCGGAATTCATACAGGCAACGCGCTGCGCGGTTATGCCATCGGCAGGATTGCGCGCGCGCGAGGCGCCTTCGTAATTTTTGGCGGAATTCACGCCACGCTCTATCCTCAGGAAGCTTTGGAGTTGGGCCACGCGCACTCCGTCGTCAAGGGCGACGGCGACTTGATCTGGGCGGAGGCGCTGCAAAATTGCCTTCGCAATTCGCCGCGGCAAATCTACGAAGGCGGTCGAGTGGAGCCGGAGGATCTTCAGGCCGCGCGTTGGGATCTGTTGCCGAAGGATCGCTACATGTGGGCCTCAGTGCAGACCGTGCGGGGCTGCGCCAAACATTGCTCCTTCTGCTCCGTGTGGCGAACCGACGGGCAGCGCCCGCGCCAACGAACGGTGGACGTCGTGATCCAGGAAGTAGTCGAGCTTCGCCGGCTCGGATTCCGGTTCATCGCGCTGGCGGACGACAATTTTTATCCGGTCTCGCTCACCGATCTGAAGCTCGCCGAACGGCAGGGCAATCAGGACAAGCTCAGAGGTCTTCAGTCGATCCGCAATGAAC
>Ga0209415_10004882_pt1 | contig 24392 bp, 24 predicted proteins | sample PeaSoiSIISIP2007_FD_187696 | JGI IMG/M metagenome (GOLD analysis project Ga0209415, IMG submission 187696) | Peat soil microbial communities from Weissenstadt, Germany - SII-SIP-2007 (SPAdes) (version 2) | ecosystem: Environmental > Terrestrial > Soil > Wetlands > Peat | place: Germany... | reverse complement strand
CTCCTCGGCATCGCCGCCGATCTCGCCGATGAGCACCACGGCATCGGTCGCCGGGTCGTCGCGGAAGAGGGTAAGGATGTCGACGAAGCTGGAGCCGACGATGGGGTCCCCGCCGATGCCGACGCAGGTCGACTGGCCGATGCGGGCGTCGGTCAGGGCCTGCACCACCTCGTAGGTCAGGGTCCCCGAGCGGCTGACGAGGCCGACCCGGCCGGGGCGGTGGATCGTGGCGGGGATGATGCCGACCTTGGCCTCGCCGACGCTCGTCACTCCAGGGCAGTTGGGCCCGATCAGCGTCACCCCGGCGGCGCGGACGACAGGCATGACCTTCAGCATGTCCAGGGCGGGGATGCGCTCCGTGATGCAGACGATGGTGCGGATCCCCGCGTCGATCGCCTCCATGATGGCGTCGGGGGCGCCGGGCGCGGGGACGAAGATGAGGCTCGTGTCGGCGCCGGTCTGGGCGACCGCCTGGGCCACCGTATCGAAGACCGGCACACGATCCTCCAGGACGCGCTGGCCGCCCTTGCCGGGCGTCATCCCGGCCACGATCGCCGTGCCGTAGGCGAGGCATTGCGCGGCGTGGAAGCCGCCCTCGCGCCCGGTGATGCCGTGGACGACGACGCGGCTGTGGCGATCGACCAGGATGCTCATCGCCCGGCGCTCACCTCGCAGGCCGCGGCAACGGCCTTCCGGGCCGCCTCGTCGAGGCTGCCGGCGGTCTGGAACGCGGCCGCCTGCAGGATCGCCGCCGCTTCCGCGGCGTTCGTGCCGACGATGCGCACGACCATGGGGACCTCACGGTGCTGCTGGGCCCGGGCCTCGACGAGACCCCGGGCGACCTCGTCGCCGCGGGTGATGCCGCCGAAGATGTTGACCAGGATGGCGCGCACGCCGGGGTCGTCGAGGATGAGGCGCATCGCCGCCGCCACCTGGTCGGCTCGCGCGCCGCCGCCGATGTCCAGGAAGTTGGCCGGCGCACCGCCGTACAGCTTGACGAGGTCCATCGTCGTCATGGCCAGGCCGGCCCCGTTGACGATGCAGCCGATGTCGCCGTCGAGCTTGATGAAGCTGATGCCCTCGGCCCGTGCCTGCGCGTCGGTGGGGTCCTCCTCGTCGAGGTCTCGCAGGGCCTCGAGCCCGGGGTGGCGCGTCAGGGCCGAGTCGTCGAGGGTGACCTTGGCGTCGAGGCACTCGAGCGTGGTGACCGCCTCGCCGGCAGGTCCGGTGCTACGGACCAGGCCGAGCGGGTTGACCTCCACGAGGTCCGCGTCGTTGGCCATCAGGCATCGCACCAGGCCCTGGGCGACGGCGACCGCATCGCGCAGGTGGGGACCGCCCAGGCCCAGCCCGAAGGCCAGCTGGCGGGCCTGGAAGTCGAGGAGCCCGAGGTGCGGATGGGCGTACACGCGCAGGATGGCCTCCGGCCGGGTGGCGGCGACCTCCTCGATCTCCACGCCGCCCTCCGCCGAGCCCATCACCAGGACCCGCTGCGCCGCCCGATCGAGGGTTGCCGCGAGGTAGTACTCGTGGGCGATGTCGGCCGCCGCGGCCACCAGGACCCGACGCACGGTGATGCCCTTGATGGCCATGCCCAGGATCGCCGCCGCGGCCGCCTCCGCCTCCGCGGGCGTCGCCGCGAGCTTCACGCCGCCCGCCTTGCCACGGCCCCCGACCAGCACCTGGGCCTTGACCACGACGCGCGCCGCGCCGGTCCCGAAGGCGGCTTCAGCCTGGGCGCGCGCCTGGGCCGCGGACGTCGCCACCTGCCACGGCGGGACGGGCAGCCCGGCAGCCTGGAGCAGCGCCTTGGCGTGGTACTCCTGGAGCTTCATGGGGCCTGGGCAGCATAGCCGGGCGGCGCCGGCGGCGTTCGCGCTAGGATGGAGAGGGCCGTCCCCGCGGGAGCCACCCGCCGCGCGCACATCCGGAGGTCGAGGGTTGCTGCTCCGCTACCGCGGTCGCGAGGGGATGCTCGCCTGGGCATTCCACCGCATCAGCGGCCTGGCCATCTGGCTCTTCGTGGTCATCCACATCATCGACATCTACCTTGCCGGTGACGACCCGAAGGCCTACGACACGATCCTCCAGGTGTACGCGAGCGCCCCCGGGCGCATCGGCGAGGTCCTCCTTGGCGCGGCGCTCCTGTACCACGCCCTCAACGGCCTGCGCATCGTCATCATGGACTTCTGGCCGCGGATGACCCACTACCACCGCCAGATGTGGTGGGCGTCGTGGGTCATCTTCGTGGGCCTCGGCCTGCCGGCGGCGTTCATCATCCTGAAGCCCATCTTCGTGCCCGGATGAGGCCCGCCCGATGACCCAGCGGATGAACCGCCCGCGCCCCCAGGGCGGCGGCCTCGAGCTTGCCGCCTGGTACCTCGTGCGCCTCTCGGGCCTGGGTCTCTTCGTGCTGGCGCTGGCGCACTTCAGCATCCTCCACTTCCTGTTCGACCCGTCACAGGAGACGTCGAACTTCATCTTCGGCCAGCGCTGGAACGACCTGGTCTGGCGCGTGCTCGACTGGGCGCTCCTCATGCTCGTGATCATGCACAGCTTCCTGGGGGTCCGGACCGTCGTGGGCGACTACGTCAAGGGTGGCGCGCGGACGGCCCTCATGTCCGGCCTCTACCTCCTCGCGCTGCTGCTCTTCGCCCTGGGCACCATGGTCGTCGTCGGCCTGCCGTCGCAGGTCCTCGCGCTCTGATGACGGACCTCGCCGCCAGGCCGCGCGTCGCCGTCCAGCACGTGTACGAGGCCCTCATCGTGGGGGCCGGCGGCGCCGGCCTCTGGGCGGCGCTCGAGCTCGCACGCGCCGGCGTCCGCACGGCCGTCCTGACGAAGCTGTATCCCACCCGCTCCCACACCGGCGCCGCCCAGGGCGGCGTGTGTGCCGCCCTGGGCAACCAGGAGGAGGACCACTGGGAGTGGCACATGTACGACACGGTCAAGGGCGGCGACTACCTGACCGACCAGGACGCGGCCGAGGTGCTGGCCCAGGAAGCCATCGAGCGGGTCATCGAGCTCGAGCACATGGGCCTGCCGTTCAACCGCACGCCCGACGGCCGCATCGACCAGCGCCGGTTCGGCGGCCACACGCGGAACTTCGGCGAGGGGCCGGTGCGCCGCTCGTGCTACGCGGCCGATCGCACGGGCCACATGATCCTGCAGACGCTCTACCAGCAATGCCTCAAGGCCGGCGTGCTCTTCTTCGATGAGTACCACGTCGTGGATCTGCTGGGCTCACCCACCACCGGCGCCCAGGGCGTGATCGCCTACCGGCTGGCCGACGGCGAGCTGCAGGTCTTCCGGGCGGCCGCGGTCCTGCTGGCCACAGGTGGCTTCGGGCGCATGTTCCGCGTCACGTCCAACGCCCACACCCTGACCGGCGATGGCGTCGCCCTGGCCTACCGCGCGGGCGTGCCGCTGGAGGACATGGAGTTCTACCAGTTCCACCCGACCGGCATCGTGGGCCTGGGCATCCTCCTCTCCGAGGCGGCGCGGGGGGAGGGGGCGTACCTGCTGAACGACAAGGGCGAGCGATTCATGGAGCAGTACGCCCCGACGCTCAAGGAGCTGGCCCCCCGCGACATGGTCAGCCGCTCCATCATGCTGGAGATCCGGGCCGGCCGGGGGATCGGCGGCAAGGACTACGTCTACCTCGACGTGCGCCACCTGGGCCGCGCGGTCATCGAGGAGAAGCTGCCCGACATCGCCGACTTCGCCCGCATCTACCAGGGCGTCGAGCCCCTCACCGAACCGGTGCCCATCCAGCCCACGGCCCACTACGCCATGGGCGGCATCCCCACCGACATCCACGGCCGGGTGGTCATCGACGCGGCCAACACGGTCATGCCGGGGCTGTATGCAGCAGGCGAATGCGCCTGCGTCAGCGTCCACGGGGCCAATCGCCTGGGCACCAACTCGCTGGTCGACCTGCTCGTCTTCGGCCACCGCGCCGGGCGGGCCATGGCCGATGACGTCCGCGGGGCGCTGGTGCCCGAGCCGCCGCCCGGGGCCCACGAGCGGGTCGCCGGCGAGCTCGGCGCGCTGCGCGACCGCCACGAGGGCGAGAACCCGGCCCACATCCGCCGCGAGCTGGCCGCGGCCATGATGGACGACTGCGGGATCTTCCGTTCCGACGCGGGCCTGCGCCGGCTGACCGTCAAGGTCCGGCAGCTCCAGGAGCGGTTCGCCAGGGCGCGCGTGCAGGACCACGGGACCGTCTTCAACACGGACCTCCTGGAGGCGTGGGAGTCGGGCTACCTGCTCGACTGCGCGGAGGCGACGGTCCACTCGGCCATCGCGCGGACGGAGAGCCGGGGCGCTCACTTCCGCGAGGACCATCCCGAGCGTGACGACGCGGCGTGGCTCAAGCACACCCTTGCCACGCGGGCCGAGGGGGGTCCGCAGCTGACCTACAAGCCGGTCTCCATCACGCGCTTCCAGCCCAAGCCGCGCACGTACTGAGGCCCGAGGCATCGATGCAGGTCGACGTCCGCATCCTTCGCTACGACCCCCAGCGTGACGCGAAGCCGCACTGGGAGGCCTACCAGGTGGAGGCCGAGCCGATGGCGCGCGTCCTCGACCTGCTCCACACCGTCAAGTGGGAGCAGGACGGCAGCCTCACCTTCCGCCGATCGTGTGCCCACGGGGTGTGCGGCTCGGACGCGATGCTGATCAACGGCCGCAACCGGCTCGCCTGCCGGATCCGGGTCGACCAGCTGGGCCGCAAGATCAGCATCGCCCCGTTGCCCGGCCTGCCGGTGCTCAAGGATCTCGTCGTGGACATGGACGGCTTCTTCGCCAAGCTGCGCAGCGTCGAGCCGTTCCTCATCAACGACGGTCCGCCGCCGGCGCGCGAGCGACGCCAGTCGCCTGAGCAGCGCGCCCGCTACGACGACACGACGAAGTGCATCCTGTGCGCCGCCTGCACCAGCTCGTGCCCCTCGTTCTGGGCCCAGCCCGGCTACGTCGGGCCGGCCGCCATCGTCAACGCCCACCGCTTCATCTTCGACTCGCGCGACGAGGCCGCCGAGGAGCGCCTGGAGATCCTGGCCGACAAGGACGGCGTGTGGCGCTGCCGCACGATCTTCAACTGCACGGACGCCTGCCCGCGCGGCATCAACGTGACGCAGGCGATCCTGGAGGTCTCGGCGGCCATCGTCGAGCGGCACGCCTGAGCGCCGCCCCGAGGGCCCAGGCGGACCCGGCGCGGCCCCTGCGGCTGGTCATCCGCACCGACGGGGCGGCCCGTGGGAACCCCGGCCCGGCGTCGTGCGGGGCGGTCCTGATCGACGCCGCGCGCCCCGATGCGCTCGACCCCGATGCGCCGCCCCTGGTCGTCATCGCGCGGGCGCTCGGGGTGCGCACCAACAACGTCGCCGAGTACGTCGGGGTGGTCCTGGCCGTGCGGGCGGCACAGCGCCTGGGGGCGGGGGAGGTGGACCTGCATCTCGACTCGAAGCTCATCGTCGAGCAGCTGAACGGCCGCTGGCGGGTCAAGGACCTCAAGCTGCGCGGCCTCTTCGACGAGGCGTCGCGGACGCTGGCGGGTTTCCGCCGCTGGAGCGCCGTGCACGAGCCGCGGGCCCGCAACCGGGCCGCGGACGCGCTGGCGAACCTGGCCCTCGACGACCCGCCGGCTGCGGCGAGGCTCATGGCGGAGGTCGCCGCGCGCTCCGGCCTGGCCGTGCCACTGGACGAGTCGGCGTAGGGGCGCGTAGCATCCACCGGCCAGCGAGGCGGCCGGACGGTCGCGGGCCGCACGGGTGACCGCGCGGCGCGAGGAAAGTCCGAGCTCCACGACGCAGGGTAGCGGGTAACACCCGTCCGCCGCGAGGCGAGGACCAGTGCCACAGAGACGAGTCGCCGTCGCGGCGTGAGCCGGGACGGCGGGTGAAACGGGCAAACTCTACCCGGAGCAAGGCCAAATAGGAGGGCTCAACCGTGGCTCCGGCCACGGGGAAGGGCGGCGTCGCCCGGCCCTCGGGTCGGCCGCTGAAGGCGGCGGGCAACCGCCGACCGTAGATGGATGACCGTCCACGTGGCGCACGCCGCTGGACAGAACTCGGCTTACAGGCCGCCTCGCTGGCGCCTTCCCGGTTCGTCGCCTCGGTCGTCAGTCCTCGTCGGGCCGGAAGATGTGGCCCGCGGTGCAGGCGTCGCAGATCGGGCGCGCCGACTCGAGATCGCCCAGGGGCAGCGAGACGGTGCGGTCGGGATAGAGGCATTCCACGTCGTAGACGGGCCGCGGCCCTCGCTCGACGGCGATGAGGCGACGGTACGTGCAGCGACGCAGATGCCGCTCGGGACCGGCGTCCGGGGCGGCCTCCGGCGGATGCAACAGCTTGAGGAGCGCCATGGCCCGGGGAGCCTAGCATCGGCTCCACGTGGTGAGCAAGCGCACCAGAAGTACAACGGGAACGAGAGGAAGTACGCCTGCTAGACTCGGCCGACGACGACGCCCATGGAGCGATGGTGACCATCCCAGCTCCCGTGCCCTCGCCGACCGGCGCTGCCGCCCGGCTTGCGCGCACGCTGGCCGACCTCCCCGGCCGGTCCGCGGACCCCCTCGTGTGCCCGTTCCTGCGGCTCGAGACGGACGATGGCATGGCGCCACCGGGCGCGGCCATGGATACGGGCCACCGGTGTGTCGCGCGGGCCACGCCCTATGTGCCGTCGCCGCTCCAGCAGCAGCTGGTCTGCCTCCGGGCGGGGCACACGGCCTGCCCTCGCTACACCAGGGCCAGCGCCGCGCTTGCGACCAGCGTGGCGCGCGACGGTTCGCGCGCCGGCCTGCCGTCGTCGCTCATGCTGGCCGCGCTGGCCGTCGTCGCGATCTTCGCCGGAGCGCTGGCATTCGGCGTCCTGCGAGGGACCACCGGCACGCCCGCCCCGACCCCGACCCAGCTCGCCCTGGCCTCTGTCACGCCCACGCCCGCCCCGTCCGTGACACCGACGCCGACCCCCAGCCCGACGCCGACGCCCACCTTCCCGCCCAGCCCGAGCCCCACGCCAGGCCCCAGCCGCCCCGCCGCGACCCCCGCGCCGTCGGGCGGCGGTGGCTCGATCGCCAACCCCTGGGCCGGCCTGCCCAAGTGCCCCAGCGGCCAGGCGTGCTACCTCTACACCGTCCAGCGCGGTGACACGTTCATCGGCATCGCGTTCGAGTTCGGGACCACCAAGGCCGGTCTCCAGGCGCTCAACCCCAAGATCACGAACCCCGCCCTGATCCACAAGGGCCAGGTGATCAAGGTGCCCCCACCGCCGGGTTGACCGCCTGACCGCGGGGTGGCTGTCTGGCCGGGGAGTGTGACAGCCTGGCATCTCCAGGCTCCTTGCCCCACCCGGTTCCCAGCGCGCGGTGCCGCTCACCCCCCAGATGTACATCAAGGGTGGCTAACGACGACGATCAGCCGCCGCAAGGCGGGTTCCGTCGCCAGGCCGTGCACCAAAGGTTCACCGCGGCGACGCAGCGCCCGCATCTTCGTCGATAGCCACCTTTGAGGTTGGTCCGGGCCTGCGTGCTTGGAGGTGGGTTCGGGCCTGCGTGCTTGGAGGTGGGTCCGGACCTGCGTGGTCCGGGCCCGCGTTGAGACGCCGGCCCTCCCCGCTCTCGCGGGCCCCGGACTTCCGGCGGGAGCGCCCTGACCGCTTTCCCATGCCCGAAGCGCAGAAACGCGTTGACGGCGGTGCAGCGCGGTGTATGATGCCGCCCACGTGGCCCAAAGTGGCGCGAAGTGGGGACTAGAGGTGAACCGGTCGCATCCGCGGGCCATCGCACCCCACCGGGTGGGGCGTGCAGGGGCCGGGACGCGGCAAGGCCACCCTGGACGGCTCTCGTGATCCGGCTTGTCCAGCCGGCGTCGAGCGGGCCGGCCGGTCCGGGCAGCGAGGTGCGAGGGACAGGTGTTCACCGGCGAGTATCGGCACACGGTCGACGCCAAGGGTCGCGTGGCGATCCCGGCGCGCTTCCGTGCCCGGCTCGACGGCGGCGCCTACGTCTCGCGCTGGATCGACGGCTGCCTGGGGCTCTTCCCGCGGAGTGAATTCGAGGACCTGGCGGCGCGTGTCGCCGCCAAGCCGGTCACGGACGCTGGTGCCAGGACCTTCTCGCGTTTCGTCTTCTCAGGGGCCTTCGAGGTGGACCTCGACGGCCAGGGTCGCGTCGTCGTACCGACCGGCCTGCGGGAGTGGGCGGGCCTTGAAGGCGATGCCGTGGTGGTCGGATCGCGTGACCACATCGAGCTGTGGGCCCCCGCCAGGTGGGCCGACTACAGCGCGGCGATGACCTCGCCCGATGTCCTCGCGGAACACCTCCAGGGCCTCGGCATCTAGCGCATCACACGCGTCTCCGGGATCCGGACGGATCCGCACGCCGATGGTCGGCGACCGATCGGAAGGGCACCTGCCCGTGATGGTGGAGGAAGTCATGGCGGCTCTCTCGCCGCATGCGGGCAGCTTCATGGTCGATGCGACCGTCGGCGGCGGAGGGCACGCCGTCCGGATCCTGGAGGCGTCCGCGCCCGATGGTCCGCTGCTGGGCCTCGACGCGGACCCCGCCGCGGTCGCCCGCGCCGCCGTCCGACTGCGGCAGTACGGCGCCCGTGTGACGCTGCGCCAGGCCAACTTCGAATCGCTCGGGACGGTCGCCCCGGCGGCCGGCTTCGAGGCGGTCGACGGCATCCTGCTCGACCTGGGCCTGAGCTCCTACCAGCTGGCCGATGAGGCGCGCGGCTTCTCGTTCCGTGCCACCGGGCCGCTGGACCTGCGTTTCGACGTGACCGCCGGCCGGTCGGCGTCGGCCATCGTCGCCGAGGCCGACACTGCCGAGCTGACCCGGGTCCTGCGCGAGTACGGTGAGGAACCCTTCGCCGGGCGGATCGCCCAGGCCATCGTCCGGGAGCGGGCCACGACGCCGATCAGCACGGCCGACCGGCTCGCCGCCGTCGTCGTGCGGGCGGTCCCCGCGCCCCGCCAGCGCCGGCGCATCCATCCCGCCACCCGCACCTTCCAGGCGCTTCGCATCGCCGTCAACCGCGAGCTGGAGGTCCTGCCGCGGGCGCTCGAGGCGGCCCTGGGCCTCCTGCGGCCGGGCGGGCGGCTGGCGGTCCTGAGCTACCACTCGCTGGAGGACCGCCTCGTCAAGCGGTTTGTGACGCGCGAGCGGCGCGGCTGCATCTGCCCGCCCGAGCTGCCCGTGTGCGTCTGCGGCCATCAGCCGCGCCTGCGACCCGTCGGCCCGCAGCCCGGCCGCCCGGCGGCCGCCGAGGTCGCGGCCAACCCACGGTCGCGCAGCGCCCGCTTGCGCGTCGCCGAACGGCTCGCCGCGTGAGCCCCATCGCGCGGGGTGGCGCCCCGCTGCCATCGCCATCGCAGCCCAACAGGAGGGTCGGATGAGCCGCCATCAGGCGAACCGCCGGCGGAACTACGGTCGCCGGCAGCACGAGATCCACGAGCGGGAGGTGCCGCCCGTCGACTGGCAGTCGGCCGCCGAGCCGGCGGAGCCGGCCGAGCCCGAGTGGGCTCGCGTGGAGCGGTCCTGGATGGAGGGATCGCGTCCCCTGCCCCTGGGCGACCTCATGGCCCACCCGCGGTGGCGCTGGACGGCGGGTCGCGGCTGATGGCCGTCTACCAGGCCGCTCACCAGCAGGTCATCGCCGTCCCCCGCCGCCGGCAGGGCGTGCATCAGCGCGCCCGCCGCGGCGCGAGCCGCGTGGGACTCATCCTGGGCGCGATCCTCGTCGTATTCCTGCTCGGGCTGTTCTACCTCACGCAGGCCATCGGCACGGCCACGGCCGGCTACGACACGGACCGCCTGACCGCCGACGGGGCCGGCCTGGACCGCCAGCTCAGCACCCAGCAGGGCGAGATCGCCGCGTTCGGCTCCGAGCAGAACGTCATCCAGGCGGCACAGGCGGCTGGCCTCGTGGACCTCGGCGACGGCCAGCCGCTGCGTGTGGCCGGTCGCTGATCGACCGATGCTGGGGCGCACCGACCGCCGGCTCCGCGTCGTCATCCTGCTGCTGGCGCTCGTCCTGGGGGCGGGTGCGCTGGTGGCGCGCCAGGCCTACTGGGCCATCGTGCGGGCACCCGAACTCGTCGACCTCGCCACGCAGCAGACCCAGGCCGACGAGACCATCGCCGTCCAGCGCGGCGCGATCTACGACCGCACCGGCAAGGTGCTCCTCGCCGGCACCGGCTACCGCGATGAGCTGGTGGCCTATCCCGACCAGCTGACGCTCGACCAGGCCTCGCAAGAAGCGGATTCGCTGACGACCATCCTGGACCTTGACGCCGCCGATGCGGCGAGCCTGCGGCAGAAGCTCACGAGCGGCGTCGCCTACGTCGTGCTCAGCCCGGCCCTCACGGCCGACCAGAGCGCCGCGGTCCAGGCCGGCATGGCTGCCGACGGCCCCAACCAGCTGGCCCAGCTCGACCTCATCCCCCAGCCCTACCGCATCTACCCGGACCCCGGCGGCGCCCCCGACACCACGCTGGCCAGCCAGCTGCTGGGCTTCGTGAATACGTCCGGCCAGGGGCAGTACGGCGTCGAGCAGTACTACCAGGACCAGCTGGCCGGCCGACCGGAGGTCATCGCCGGCGCCCGGGACGTGAACGGTCAGCCCATGCAGGGCGACCAGTCGGTGGTCGACCCCGGACAGGCGGGTGCGGACCTCCAGCTGACGCTGGACGCCAGCCTCCAGCTCCAGGTCGAGAAGGAGCTGTACGCGGCATACGTGGCCGACGGCGCCGCGTCGGCCAGCGCGGTGGTGATGGACCCCACCACGGGCGCCATCCTGGGCTGGGCGTCGGTGCCGGGGTACGACGAGAACGACTACGCGGCCGTTGCCAACACCGACCCGGGCCGCTTCGTGGACCCGGTGATCAGCACCATCTACGAGCCCGGCTCGGTGATGAAGCTGTTCGTCGCCGCGGCCGGCTACAGCAGTGGCGTGATCAAGCCGACCACCCGCTTCAATGACACGGGCACGTTGAAGCTCGCCAACGGCCGGATCTACGACGCCGATCGGCGTCCGATGGGCGTGCTCGCCTTTCAGGACGGCATCGCCTACTCCCGCAACGTCGTCGCCGCCCGTGCCGCGGCGACGCTGGGCAAGAGCACCGCCGCGGCGTCCCGTGCGCTCTACGCGACGTGGGCCGCGCTGGGCATCGGGACCGACACCGGCGTGGACGTCAGCGGCGAGGTGCCCGGCATCGCCACCGACCCGTCCCGGTCGCCGTGGACGCCGATCGACCTGGCCAACCACAGCTTCGGGCAGGGGGTGGCGGTGACGCCGCTCCAGCTGGCGACCTCGTACGCGACCATGGCCAACGGCGGGTTCCGCGTGCAGCCCCACGTCGTCGGGGCGGTCAACGGGCAGCCGGTCGCCGTGCCGGCCGGGGCGCCCGTCCTGTCGAGCGCCGTCTCGGCCCAGCTGCGGGCCCTCATGCTCCACGTCGTGACGACCGTGCCCTACTACCACGCCGGCACGTACATCCCGGGCTACACCGTGGCCGGCAAGACCGGGACGGCCCAGATCTGGGACAGCCAGACCAAGGACTGGGTGCCCAACACCTTCGACTTCACCTTCGTGGGCTACGTCGGCACGAGCGGGCCACAGGCGATCATCGTCGTGCGTCTCGATCACGTGCAGCCCAAGGTGATCGCCCAGGGCCAGTTCCAGCTGGCCATCACGTCCTACCAGCTGTTCCGCCGCGTGGCCCAGGACACCATCGTGGCCCTGGACCTCCCACCCCAGGCCGCAGGGGCGACCAGCACCGTCGCGCCGACGGTGCCGACCCAGCAGCCGGGCATGCCCGATGTCCCTGACGTGCCCCAGCCCTCGACGCGACCGTGAGCGGCCGCGTGGGAGAATGGCCCCCGACCGTGACCGAGGCGACGCGTCTTCCGCCGCCGAGCCCCGCGCGACCCGCCTTCGACGCGCCCGGCCTGGCCGCGGCCAGCGGTGGTCGGCTGCTGCGCTCCGGCCGACGCCCGATCCGTGGGGCGGCGGTCGACTCGCGGCGCGTCGAACCGGGCAACCTCTTCGTGGCCCTGCCGGGCGCGCGCACCAACGGCCACCGCTTCCTCGCCGGCGCCGTGGCCGCCGGCGCCAGCGCGCTCCTGGTGACCGAAGCGCCCGAGGCCACGACCCTCGCCGGACTCGGCGACACCACCGTCGTCCTGGTCGATGACGGCGTGGCGGCCCTGGGCCGCGTGGCCGCGGCCTGGCGCGCCCGCTTCCAGCCGCTCGTCGTGGGCGTGACCGGCTCCGTCGCCAAGACCTCGACCAAGGAGGCGATCGCCGCCGTGCTGCGCACGACACGCACGGTCCTGGCCAGCGAGGGCAACGAGAACAACGAGGTCGGCCTGCCGCTGACGCTGCTGCGCCTCACCCCCTCGACCGAGGCGGCGGTCCTGGAGATGGGCATGTACGTGGAGGGCGACATCGCCTACCTGGCGGCGCTCGCCCTGCCTCGCGTCGGAGTGGTCACCGCGGTGCGCGGCGTGCACCTGCTGCGGGCCGGCTCGCTGGCCGCCATCGAACACGAGAAGGGGCGTCTCGTGGAGGCCCTCCCGGCCACCGGCACGGCCGTCCTCAACGCCGACGACCCGCTCGTCGCCGCCATGCGCGCCCGCACACCGGCGACCGTCATGACCTACGGCTTCGCGCCCGGGAGCGACGTGACCGCCCGCGATGTCGTCGCACGCGGCACGGCGGGCATGGCCTTCCGCCTCGTCGCGCCCGGCGTGGATGTGCCGGTCGAGACGCCTGCCCTGGGGCGCCATAACGTCCACAACGCCCTCGCCGCCGCGGCCGTCGGCCTATCCGCCGGCCTCCCCGGCGCGGTCATCGCCGCGGGCCTCGCCGCACCGTGGGGCGCCCCGCACCGCAGCGCGCTGCTGCGGGCGGGCCCCTGGCTGGTCCTCGACGACACCTACAACGCGGGCCCCGACTCCATGGCCGCGGCGCTCGCCATGCTGGCCGACCTGCCCGGGCGGCGCGTGGCCGTGCTGGGCGAGATGCTCGAGCTGGGCCCGGCCGGCCCGGCCGCCCACCGCGAGGTGGGGCGCCTGGCGGCCGGCACGGCGGCCCTGCTCGTGACGGTCGGCGATGGCGCCCTGGAGATGGCCTCGGGCGCCCGCGCCGCGGGCCTGCCCGCCGGCGCCATCCACCACGCGCCGGACGCGGCGGCCGCGACGCGCCTGCTCATCCCGCTGCTCGCGGCGGGCGACACGATCCTGGTCAAGGGCTCCCATGATGTGGCGCTCGACGCCGTCGTGGCCGACCTCGCGGCGGCCGGCGCGGACAGCGGGCGGGCATGAACGTCCTCCTCGTGCAGGGCATCCTCCTCGCGTTCGCGCTGGTTGTGATCCTGATGCCCGTCTACATCCGCTTCCTGCGCTACGTGGGGCTGGGCAAGCGCATCCGCATCGACGGCCCCGACACGCACCTCGTCAAGGAGGGGACGCCGACCATGGGCGGCCTCCTCGTCATCAGCGTGGTCGGGGCGCTGGCCCTGCTGCTCAACCTCGTCGACGCCTCGACCTTCGCCCCTCTCGCCACGATCGCCCTCGTGGGGGCGCTGGGGGCCGTCGACGACATCCTCAACGTGCGCACCGGCGACGGGATGCGCGGCCGCTACAAGGTGATCTGGCAGGCCGTGGTGGCCCTCATCGCCGCCTTCAACATCCAGCGCACGTACCACATCACGGCCCTCGCGGTGCCCTTCATCGGCGCGGTCGCGATCCCCGCCTGGGCCTACATCGTCTTCGCCGCCTTCGCCATCGTGGCCACCTGCAACGGCGTCAACCTGACCGACGGCCTCGACGGGCTGGCCGGCGGGACGCTCATCTTCGCCTTCGTGGCCTACCTCATCATCGCCCTGGCGAATGCGCCGCTGGTGCAGCCCAACCTGGCCGTGCTGAGCGCGCTGATCATCGGCGCCCTGCTGGGCTTCCTGTGGTTCAACGTCCACCCGGCCCAGATCTTCATGGGCGATGCCGGATCGCTCTCCCTGGGCGCCACCCTGGCCGTGACGGCCCTCATCACCGGCCAGGTGCTCATCCTGCCGCTCATCGGCATCGTCTTCGTGGCGGAGGCCGGCTCCGACATCCTCCAGGTGGGCTACTACAAGCTGACCGGTGGCCGGCGCATCCTGCGCATGGCGCCGCTGCACCATCACTTCGAGCTCGGCGGGTGGGACGAGGAGAAGGTCACCCTCCGCTTCTGGATCGTCGGCCTCCTGGCCGCGATGCTCGGCGTCGTCTTCTTCCTGGCCACCGTGGACAAGCTGCGGTGACGGCGATGGCCCTCGATCGCCCCCGGCCCGACGCGGCGCCCCTCGACCTGGCCCGCCTGGACCTCGACAGCTTCGCCGGCCGGCCGGTGGCCGTCCTGGGCCTCGCCCGCAGCGGCGTCGCCCTGGCCCGCTTCCTGGCCGATCGCGGCGCCCGCGTGACCGCGTACGACCAGCGCCCGCGCGCCGACCTGGAGGCGGCCGTCGCGTCGCTGGAAGGACGGCCCGTGCGTCTCCGGCTGGGCCCGGAGGTGGACCCTGCCGAGGTCCTGCGCGGGCAGGCGCTCATCACGACGTCGCCGGCCGTGAGCAGCCGCTTCACCACGACGGAGCCGCGGCTGCGGGCCGCCCTCGGCGAGGTGGAGGCGGCCGGGCTGGTGCCGGTCGTGAGCGAGATCGACCTCTTCCTGCGCCTGTGCCCGTGCCCCACGGTCGGCGTGACCGGGACGAAGGGCAAGACCACGACCAGCGCCCTCTGCGCGGCGGTGCTCGGCGCCGGCGCCGCCCCGGTCCTCCTGGGCGGCAACATCGGGACGCCGCTCGTGGAGCGGCTGCCGACCCTGACGCCCGACCAGCGGGTCGTGCTGGAGATCAGCGAGCTGCAGCTGCCGACGCTGTCACGGGGCACGACGGTCGCCGTCTACACGCACGTCACGCAGGATCACCTGGACCGCCACGCCAGCGTCGCGGCCTACCGCGCCGTGAAGCGCCGCCTGGCGGAGCTCGTGGATCCCGACGGGGCGCTCGTCCTGAACGCGGAGGATCCGGTCTCGCTGGCGTACGCCGGCCTGGGCTCGGCCCCGGCCATCCTGTACCGGCGTGAGCCGCCCCTGCCGGGCGGCCTGGGCATCGTCGACGACTGGATCGTCGCGGCCGGCCTGGTGACGCTGCCGATCGTCGGCGGGCGACCCGCGGCGACCGGCCCGCACGGGCGAGTGATGCCCGTCGACGAGATCGCCCTGCCCGGCCTGCACAACCGCAGCAACGTGCTGGCCGCGGTCGCCGTCGGGCTGCTCTTCGGCCTCGCGCCGGACGGCATCCGTCGCGCCGTGGCCGGCTTCGCCGGGGTCGAACACCGCCTGGAGCTGGTCGCCGTCGTCGACGGCGTGCGCTTCGTCAACGACTCGCAGGCGACCCAGCCCGACGCCGTCATCGCCGGCCTGCACAGCTTCGAGGCCCCGCTGGTGCTGATCGCCGGGGGTCGCGACAAGGGCACCGACCTGCGCGAGCTGGCGCGGGTGGCCGTGGACCGCGCGGCGGCGGTCGTCCTGATCGGCGAGAGCGCGCCGCTCCTCGCCAGCGCCCTCGCCGCGGCCGGCCACCCCCACGTCACCCGTGCCGCCGACCTTGGCGCCGCCGTGACCGAGGCCGATGCGACCGCCCGCCGGCTGGCCGGAGGGCGCCTGGCGACCGTGCTGCTCAGCCCGGCCGCGGCAAGCTTCGACCAGTTCGTGGACTACGCCGCCCGGGGCCGCGCCTTCAGGGACGCGGTGGCGGCGCTGGCGCGGGATCGATCGTCATGACCGCCCGACCGGCCGCCGGTCCCGTCGTGCGCCGCCGCGCCCCGGCCGGCGCCGCGCGCCGCCTGCCGACGACGGCCACGCTGCCGCTCGACGGCCTCGCGCCGCGCCTGACCGGCCTGCTGGGGACCCTCGTCGCGCGTCCGGAGCGCGGCCGGGTGACGAGCATCCAGCGCCCGCGCCACGCCCCCGACTACGTGCTCCTGGTGGCCATCATGGCCCTCACCGCCATCGGCATCCTGATGGTCTACTCCAGTTCCGGCGTGCGCGCCTACGTCAGCCAGCAGGGCGACTCGATGGCCATGGTCGGGCCACAGCTGCTGTGGGCCTGCCTGGGCATCGTGGCCATGGTCGTGACGATGCGCGTCGATTACCGCTGGTGGCGCATGGTCTCGCTGCCGTTCTACGCCGTCGCCATCGGCCTCCTGGTGCTGGTCCTCGTCCCAGGCTTCGGCGTCGAGGTCGGCGGATCGGCCCGCTGGCTCCAGATCCACCCCCTGCCGGCGGTCCACCCGGCCGAGCTGGCCAAGCTGGCGCTGGTGGTCTACCTGGCCCACTGGATGGCCAACCGCGGGCGTCGCATCGGCAGCATCCGTGACGGCACGATCCCGTTCCTGCTGCTGGTCGCGCCGATCATCTTCCTGGTGCTGAAGGAACCCGACCTGGGCACGACCGGCGTGCTGACGCTCACCGCCTTCATCCTGTTCTGGGTCGCCGGGGCCAACCTGTGGCAGTTCGCCCTGCTGCTCCCGGCCGGCCTCGCCGCGCTGGCCGTCGTGATCGTCGGCAACGCGTACCAGGCCAGCCGCATCACGACGTTCCTTGACCCGTGGAAGGACCCCCTGGGGGCCGGCTTCCACACCATCCAGGGGCTGCTCGCCCTGGGGCTCGGCGGCGTCTTCGGCGCCGGCCTCGGCCAGAGCACGCAGGCCGGCGGCGTGGTGGTGCCCAACGCCTTCAACGACTTCATCTTCGCCGTCATCGGCGAGGAGTTCGGGCTCGTCGGGGGCGTCCTGGTGGTATGCCTCTTCCTCATCGTGGGCTACCAGGGCCTGCGCATCGCCCTCAATGCGCCGGACACCTTCGGCGGCCTGCTGGCCACGGGTATCACGGGCTGGTTGCTGGTGCAGGCCTTCGTCAACATCGGCGTCGTGGTCAACCTGCTGCCCATCACCGGCATCACCCTGCCGTTCGTGAGCGCCGGCGGCTCATCGCTCGTGGTGAGCTTCGCCGCCGTCGGTATCCTGCTCTCCATCTCCCGCGAGACCCAAGCCCGAGGCACCTGGAACGATGCGGATCCTGATCGCCGGCGGTGGATCCGGCGGCCACATCCATCCCGCGCTGGCGGTCGCCCGAGCCCTGCACGAGGGGCCCGCGCCCGTTGAGGTGGCGTGGGTCGGCGGCCGCCGCGGGCTCGAGCGCGAACTGGTGCCCGCGGCGGGCTTCCCGCTGACGCGGCTCTGGCTGCGCTCGCTCCGCTCGACCGACCTGTCGGTCCACGCCGTGCTCGATCCGCTCCGCCTGGGCGCCTCCCTGCCGCAGGCCCTGGCGCTGCTCACCCGCCTGCGGCCGGCGGCCATCTTCAGCACGGGGGGCTACGTGGCCCTGCCGGTCCTGGCCGCGGCTGCAGTGCTGCGGATCCCCACCCTCCTGTGGGAGGGCAACCTGGTGCCCGGCCGCAGCACGCGGGTGGCAGCCCCCCTGGCCACCGTCGTCACGCTGAGCTTCGAGGCCACCCGGCGGCGCCTGGGCGGCCGCGGCGAGGTGACCGGCACGCCGATCCGGTCCCTCGTGGGCATCGACCGGGCCGCGGCGCGCGAATGGTTCGGCGTCGCGCCCGGCCAGCGGTGCCTCCTGATCTTCGGCGGTTCGCAGGCCGTGGCGCGCTTCGACGCCGCCGTCGCCCAGGCCCTGCCGACGCTCATCGAGGGGGCCGTCGTGCTGCACCTCACCGGCGAGCCGGCCTACGCGGCAGCGCTCCAGCGACGCGAGGGCCTGGCGGCCGACCACCGTGACCGGTACCGCCCATACCCGTTCCTGCGGGCCGAGATGGGCCAGGCGCTCGTGGCGGCCGACCTGGTGGTCGGGCGGGCCGGGTCCTCCACCCTCGCCGAGGTGACCGCCGCCGGGCTGCCGATGGTGGTCGTGCCGTACCCCCACGCGGCCGGCCACCAGCGGGCCAACGCGCGCTTCATCGCCGAGGCCGGCGCGGCCGAGCTGGTGGATGACGAGGCGTTCGACGGGGCAGCCCTCGTGGCGGCCCTGGCCATCCTCGACGACGGCCCGCGCGTGGAGCGCATGCGGGCCGCCAGCCGGGCCCTGGGCCGGCCGGGCGCGGCCGCGGCGAACGCGGCCATCCTCCTCGCCCTGGCCGAGCACCGGCCGGTGCCCGAGGCCGCCGAGGTCGAGCGCCTCGCCCGACTCGCGGCCTGAGATGATCGTGGCCGCCTCGTCCGCCGACCGCCACCTCGACGCCGCCGACGCGGCCCGCCTGGGGACGGAGATCCAGCGCCGGCTGGGCCTCAAGACGTCACGGCAGGAGCCGCTGGCGCGCTTCACGACGATGCGCGTGGGCGGCCCGGCCGACCTGTTCGCGGAGGTCCACAACCTCTTCGAGCTGCGCGGCATCGTCCGCTTCGCCCGCGCGCGCGACATCCCCCTGACCCTCATCGGCCGCGGCTCGGACCTCGTCATCAGCGACGCGGGGGTGGCCGGGCTGGTGGTCGTGGACCGGGCGCAGGGGAGCCGCATCGAGGAGTCGCGGCTGGTGGCCGATGCCGGGCTGCCGATGGCCCGGGCGGCGACCCTGGCCAGGGCGGCCGGCATGTCGGGCCTGGAGTTCGGGCTGGCCATCCCCGGCACGGTCGGCGGGGCCGTGTGGGCCAACGCCGGGGCCCACGAGTCCGACGTGCGCGCGCAGCTCGAGGCAGCGAGCGTCGTGGGCGTCGACGGCACGGAGACCGTGGAGTCCGCCGTGTCGCTGGGCCTGGGCTACCGCGAGAGCCGCCTCAAGCACGGGCTGCCGGGACGGCCCGAGGTGGTCACCTCGGCGACCTTCCGCCTGACCCCGGCCGATCCGTCGCTCATCGACGAGCGGCTGGACGAGATCCGTCGCTGGCGCCAGGCCCACCAGCCGCTCGGGATGCCCTCCGCCGGCAGCTACTTCCGCAATCCGAGCGACGGTCCGTCGGCCGGGGCGCTGATCGATGGCCTGGGACTCAAGGGCCGCCGCATCGGCGGGGCCGTGGTGAGCGATCAACACGCCAACTTCATCGTCAACGACCGGGGTGGCACGGCCACCGACGTGCGGCGCCTGGGCGACCTCGTGCGACAGGCCGTGCTCGAGGCGACGGGCGTGACCCTCGAGCCCGAGGTGGTCTTCGTGGGCGACTGGGGCGCCGCGTGAGCGGGCCGGTCGCGGTCCTGATGGGCGGGCCGTCGGCCGAGCACGACGTGTCGCTCGTCTCGGGCCGCGCCATCGCGGCCGCCCTGGCCGGGCGGGGCCACGCGGTCACCCTCTGGCTCATCACCCTCGACGGCACGTGGTGGCGCGTGCCGTCGGAACCCGGCGGACCGCTGCGTCCGGTCGCGGCCTACGACGACCCGGCCGCCCTCGGCGCCGAGGGGCCGTTCACCGCCCCGGTCGCCCTCGCGCGGTTGGCCGGCGAGACGCCGCCGCCGGTGGTCTGGATCGCCCTGCACGGTCCGTTCGGCGAGGACGGCACGGTCCAGGCGCTGTGCGAGGCGGCCGGCCTCGTGTACACCGGCTCGGGCGTCGCGGCGTCCGCGCTCGGCATGGACAAGCACCGCTTCAAGCAGCTCGCGCGCGGGCTGGAGCTGCCGGTGGTGGCGTGGCGTTCGCTCGAGGCGACCGCCTACCGGGCCGACCCCGCCGGGTCCCTGGCGCGCCTGGAGGCGTTCGCCACGACCCTCACCGACCCGCGCCTGATGATCAAGCCGAATCGCCTGGGCTCGAGCGTGGGCATGATCATCGTGCGGCGGCCGGACGAGCCGCCGGAGCTGGAGGCGGCCCTCGCCGAGGCCTTCCGCTACGATGACCTGGTGCTCGCCGAGGCCTACCTGGCGGGCGCCCGTGAGCTCGAGGTGGGCGTCGTCGGCAATGGTCTGGCCGACCTGGCTGTGTTCGGGCCCGGGGAGGTCTTCCCCGGCCACGAGTTCTACGACTACCACGCCAAGTACGACCCGGGCGTCTCGCGCACGACCGCCCGCCCCGAACTGGACGAACGCGCCCGCACGACGATCCGCGAGCAGGCTGCCGCGGCCTACCTGGCGGTCGGGGCGACGGGGTTCGGGCGGGTCGACTTCCTGCTCCACGGGGGGCGGATCTACCTGTCGGAGATCAACACCATCCCCGGCTTCACGCCGATCAGCCTCTTCCCCCTGGTGTGGGAGACCGGCGGCGGTGACTTCGCGGACCTTGCGGAGCGCATCGTGGAGCTGGCGATCGCCCGGGCCGCCGGCCGGCCGCGGTCGCACCTGACGCGGGCCGACCTGCCGTGACGCGCGGCGAGGCGGCGCGATGAGCGCCCTGCCGGTGCGCGGTGGCGGCACGCGCGTCGCCCGCCAGCGGCCACCGATGCGCGCCTCGGCGGCCCATCGCGCCGCGGAGCGCATCGGCGCCACGGTCGTCCTGGTGGCCGCCGTGGTGGCCCTCGTCGGCCTCACCACGAGCGGTGCCTTCAGCCTGGCTCCCGGCGGCCTCGAACTCGTCGGCGCGCACTACACCGATCCCGCCGCGGTACGCCAGGCGCTGGGCCTGGACGGCACGGGCCGGGTGAACCTCCTGACGCTGCGCACCTCGTCCCTGGAGGCGGCGCTGCGAGCGCTGCCGGCGGTGGATCCTGCGCGAGCCGACGGGACGACCATCGCGGTGGAGCTGCCCGACCGCCTGGTGGTCACGCTGCAGGAGCGCCAGCCCATCATCACCTGGAAGGTCGGCGGCACGCGCTACCTCGTGGACGTCACCGGCACCGTCTTCGCGCAGCTGGCTTCGGACGCGCCCGATCCGGGCCTCCCGCTGGTGGACGACCAGCGCAGCGCGTCGGCCGGGCTGGCCGTCGGCGCGTCGCTCGATCCCAGCGACCTGGCCGCGGTGCGCCAGCTGGCGGCCATCACGCCGGCCTTCCTGGGCAGCGCGGCGAGGGCCCTGACGCTCACCGTGACCGACGAGGAGGGGTTCACGATGGACGCCGTGCCCGACCTGTGGCACGCGGTCTTCGGCGTCTATACGGCCACCCTCCGGCCGCCGACGATCATCCCGCTCCAGGCGCAATGCCTGGCCAGCATCCTGCAGACGAACCTGCCCACGGTGCACGAACCGAGCCTTGACGTCATCCGCCTCGCCCCCACCGACGTGCGGTGCGGGACCTACACCCTGAAGACGGCCCATCCGGGCCCCACGCCGACCCCCTCGGGGAAGCCCTGAGATGACCGCTGAGCACGAGGAGCCCGGGCCGGTGAACGCCCGTGGTAGCCTTCGCGGGCAGGCAGACGGAGGAGGTGGCGCGGCCGTGTGGATCCCCCTGGCGGGACTGCTCCTGGGCGTCCTGCTGGGTCTCGTCCTCCAGGTCAGCATCAGCTTCGAACTCGCCCGCTACTCGGCCGTGGCCATCCTGGCCGCCTTCGACTCGGTCCTGGGAGCCATCCGCGCCGAGCTCGACGGCACGTTCAACGACCGCATCTTCCTCTCCGGCTTCATCGTCAACGCGCTGGTGGCGGTGCTGCTCACGTTCCTCGGCGACCAGCTCGGGCTGGACCTGTACCTGGTCGCCCTCATCGCCTTCGGCCTGCGCATCTTCAACAACGTGGCGCTCATCCGGCGCCACTTCCTGTAGACCGCGCCGCGCGCGTTAGAAGAGGACTGCCACACGGTGGAGAGAGAAGCGGTGCTGGTCGCCATCGACGTCGGCACGAGCAAGGTGGTGACGCTCATCGGCGAGCGCACGGCCGACGGCGGCCTGAACATCCTGGGCAAGGGGGCGCCGGCCTCGTCGGGCCTCAAGAAGGGCGTCGTCATCAACATCGAGCAGACCGTCGGCTCGATCACGGCGGCCATCGAGCAGGCCGAGCGCACCTCGGGCTACAAGCTGGAGGAGGCCTGGGTCAGCGTCGGCGGACGCGAGGTCTACTCCGAGAACACCCACGGTGCCGTGGCCGTGAGCGGTCCGCGCAAGGAGGTCGGCCACGACGACATCGTGCGGGCCATGGAGGTCGCCCGGGCGGTCAACATCCCCTCCAACCGCGAGATCCTGCACGTCCTGCCGCGCACCTTCATCGTCGACGGCCAGGAAGGCGTCCACGATCCGGTCGGCATGAGCGCGGTGCGCCTGGAGATCGAGACGCACATCGTCCACGCGCCGGCCACCGCGGTGCAGAACCTGACCAAGTGCATCCACCAGGCGGGCGTGCGCATCCACGACTTCGTGGCCGCGCCGCTGGCCTCGGCCGAGGCGGTCCTGTCCGACACAGAGAAGGACCTGGGCGTCGCGGTGGCCGACATCGGGGCCGGCACCACCGGCCTGGCGCTCTTCCTGGAGGGCTCGCCGTTCCACACCGCGGTGCTGCCCCTCGGGGGCAACAACGTGACCAACGACGTGGCCATCGGCCTCAAGACGAGCCTGGAGATCGCCGAGGACCTCAAGATCCGGCATGGCACCTGCAACCTGGCGGCGGTGGCTCCCGAGGAGCTGGTGACCGTCGAGACGTTCGGCGACGGCGACGCGCGCACGGTCCAGCGGGCCGAGATCGCCAGCATCATCGACGCGCGGATGCGCGAGGTCTTCGAGCAGATCGGCGAACAGATCGGACGGGCGGGCCACGGCGGCATGCTGCCGGCCGGGCTGGTTCTGACCGGCGGTGCCTCCCAGCTCGCCGGCGCCGCCGAGCTGGGCCGGGAGGTCCTCCAGATGCCGGTCCGCGTCGCCTCGCCCTCGGGCGTCGGCGGCCTCACCGACCACCTCCTGACGCCCGCCTTCAGCACGTCCATCGGCCTCCTGCGCTGGGCCTCGCGCGCCATCGACGAGGACCCGGCCCACCGCTACGAGTCGGCGCCTGCCTACGGCGGCGTGGCCCGCCTGCGAGAGTGGGTGCGCGGCCTCTTCCCATAGATCGACGGCGGTCGCCGATGGCGACCGCGCGGTGCCGGTGTGCACCGCCGCCTGCGCCGGTCATGTGAGGAGGGGTGCGCAGCGGAGATGGGCCGTTATACTGGCCCGACGCCCGGGACGTCCGTGCCCAAGTGCCCGCTGAAGGCGGCCCGGCTGAAGGTGACCATATGTACCGGCCAGCACCGGAGGAGACGTCGATGCCGCTGCGGTCCGATTCCGAGAATTTCGCGCTGATCCGCGTGGTCGGCATCGGCGGCGGCGGCAGCAACGCCGTCAACCGCATGATCCGGGCGGAGCTGATGGGCGTCGAGTTCATCGCCTGCAACACGGATGCGCAGGCGCTCCTCCAGTCGGATGCCCCGCACAAGATCCGCATCGGCGACAAGATCACCAAGGGCCTCGGCGCGGGCGGGGACCCGGGCATCGGCCAGCGAGCGGCAGAAGAGGACCAGGAGAAGATCTACGAGGCCCTCAAGGACTCGGACATGGTCTTCATCACCGCCGGCATGGGCGGCGGCACCGGCTCCGGCGCGGCGCCGGTCATCGCCGAGATCGCCCGCGACCTGGGCGCCCTGACCATCGGTGTCGTCACCAAGCCGTTCTCCTTCGAGGGGGCCAAGCGCCGCCTCAACGCCGAGAAGGCGTGCGAGCAGCTGCGCGACAAGGTCGACACGCTCATCACGATCCCCAACGACCGCCTCAAGGACGTCGTCCAGAAGAACACCTCGATCGTCGACGCGTTCCGCGTCGTGGACGACGTGCTGCGCCAGGGCGTGCAGGGCATCAGCGACCTGATCACCGTGCCCGGCCTGATCAACCTGGACTTCGCCGATGTGCGCGCCATCATGAAGAATGCCGGCTCGGCCCTGATGGGCATCGGGCGCGCCAGCGGTGAGAACCGGGCCGTGGAAGCGGCCCAGCAGGCCATCGCCAGTCCGCTGCTGGAGATCAGCATCACGGGCGCCCAGGGCGTCCTGTTCAACATCACAGGCGGGCCGAACCTGGGCCTCTTCGAGGTCAACGAGGCGGCCGAGATCATCCGCGCCACCACGGACCCCGAGGCCAACATCATCTTCGGCACGGTCATCGACGAGCGCATGGGTGACGACGTGATGATCACCGTCATCGCCACCGGCTTCGACGCCAGCCGCCCGCGCGACATCGGGCGGCTGGACAGCCCGCACGAGGTCGCCTCCGGCCTCCGCGCCGGGCGTGACAACCGCGACTTCCTGGCCGCCCTCGCGGCCGACCGGCCGCTGACCACCGCGGGCACACCGGTCATGGAGCCGGCCGAGCGCCGCGAACGCAGCACCGAGCGCACGGAGCGGAGCGAGCGGGTGGAGGCGCCGCGTCGCCCCACGTTCGAGTCCGAGGACCTCGACATCCCGGCCTTCCTCCGCCGCAACAAGTAGCCACGGGCCCGACGGTCACCGGCGGG
>Ga0209415_10004881_pt1 | contig 24393 bp, 24 predicted proteins | sample PeaSoiSIISIP2007_FD_187696 | JGI IMG/M metagenome (GOLD analysis project Ga0209415, IMG submission 187696) | Peat soil microbial communities from Weissenstadt, Germany - SII-SIP-2007 (SPAdes) (version 2) | ecosystem: Environmental > Terrestrial > Soil > Wetlands > Peat | place: Germany... | reverse complement strand
GCAAAAGCACGGTGGCCAAGCTGTTGCAGGGGCTCTATCCGCTGCAAGAAGGCGTCATCCGCATCGACGGCGTCGATATCCGCGAGTTCGACCTGGGCTATCTGCGCCGCAATGTCTGCGTGGTGCCGCAAGACACCTTTATCTTCCGGGGCACGGTGCGGGCCAATATCGCTTTGTCCAACCGCACGGCGACCCTTGAAGACATCGTGGCGGCGGCAAGGCTGGCGGGAGCCGACGAGTTCATCGAGCGTCTGCCCAACGGCTATGACACCGAATTGGAAGAGGGCGGGCAGAACCTATCCGGCGGCCAGAAGCAGCGCCTGGCCATCAGCCGCGCCTTGTTGTTGCGCCCACCGATCCTGATTCTCGACGAAGCCACCAGCGCCTTGGACCCCGACAGCGAATCCATCTTCCTGGACAATCTGTCGGGCATCGCCCAGGGGCGCACCACCCTGATCATTTCCCACCGCCTGAACACTCTGGTGATGTGCGACGCCATCATCGTGCTGGACCAGGGGCGGATCGTCGATGGCGGTCGCCATAGCGAATTGCTGGAACGCTGCGAAATCTATCGTCATCTCTGGCAAAGACAGAATCGGCATCTGTGATGGATAAAGACTCCCTCAAGGGGCAACTTCCCGACGACGCCATCGACTTTCTGTCGCCGGCCGAAGCCATTGCCCAGCGTCCGCCGTCGCGGATGGCCCGCTCGACCATTCATTTTATGGGAGCAGGGCTGGCGGTGGCGGCGCTGTGGGCCAGCCTGGCCCAGGTCGAAGAAATCGTTTACGCCCACGGCAAGATCAGCAGCGTCGAGCGAACGGTGGTGATTCAGCCGCTGGAAACCTCGATCATCCGCGAAATCCATGTGCGCGAAGGCCAGAAGATCAGCAAGGGCCAGCCCCTGATCACCCTGGACCCCACCTTCAGCGGTGCCGATCTCGCCGATGGGGAAAACAGGGTGAAGACCCTGAGCAGCGAGAAACGCCGCCTGGAAGCCGAGTTGGCCGGGCAGCCTTTTGTCGTTCAAGGCCCGGAAGACGCCACCCAGATGGGGCTCTATCAGGAACGGCAGCGCAATCACGAGGCCCGCCTGCGCTCTTACGAGGCGCAGAAGGCCAAGGCCGAGGCCGAACTGGAAACGACCCGCCGCTCGGTAGAGCTTTTGGCTAAGCGCATGAAGACCATGCTTGAGGTGGAGGCCATGGAGCAGGAGCTGTACAAAGAACAAATCGGCTCGCGCCTGCGCTATCTGGGCAGCCAGGATCAGCGGCTGTCGGTGGAACATGATTATTCGGGCGCCAGCAACCATATCCAGGAGCTGAGCCACACCATCGCCAGCGCCGAAGCCGACCGCGACGCCTTTTTGCAGGAATGGCGGCAAAAGCTGACCGAAGATCTGGTGACGGCGAACCGCGACCTGGAACAGGCCCGGGAAGCCACCGAGAAGGCTCATCTGCGCCACTCGCTGTCGGTCATCACCTCGCCCACCGATGGGGTGGTGCTGGAAGTCGCCAAGCGATCCGCTTCGTCGGTGGTGCGCGAGGCCGAGCAGCTGTTGACCATCGTGCCCTCGGATGTGCCCCTTGAAGTCGAAGCCCAGATCGACAGCGCCGATGTGGGGCAGGTCAATGTGGGAGCCGCCGCCAGGGTCAAGGTGGACACCTTCCCCTATCAGAAGTTCGGCACTTTGGCGGCGACGGTGCGGGTGATCAGCGTCGATTCCTTCGCCCATGATTCCAGTAATGGAACGCCTAAAAGCGAAGGCGGTTCGCCGTCCTACTTCATGAGCCATCTGGAGCTGGGATCAAGTCGCCTGGGCAGCGCCGAGGCTCCTGCCGTGCTGGTGCCTGGCATGAGCGTAACGGCTGAAATCATCATCGGCCATCGCTCGGTGATGTCCTATCTGCTGCGGCCCTTGGCCGGCAATGTGGACAACGCCCTACACGAGCCATAGGCGGTTTGCTCGGCGAAAGCCCGTTACCGGGCTCGTTCAAGCGCCACGGTCATTTCAGCGATGACCGGCCCCCATTGGCGGGCGGTTTTCTGGCGGAACAGCCGCAGGCTGGGATACCAGGGGGAATCGGTGCGCGTTTTCCCCCAGCGCCAGTCGCAGGAAAAGGGCAGCATGGCCCAGACCGGACGCCCCAGGGCGCCGGCCAGATGCACCACCGAAGTGTCGACGGCAATCACCAGATCGAGATTTTCCAGCAAAGCCGCGGTGTCGGCGAAGTCGGACAGTCCTGCCGACAGCTCTTGGATGTTGAAACGGCTCAGGATGGGCCGTTCCTCCTCCCGAATGTCGGGGTGCAGGGCATAAAAGCGGCAGTTCGGCTGGCTCAGCAGCGGTTCCAGCATCTCCAGCCCTATGGAGCGCAGATGGTCGCGCTTATAGGTGGGGGAGCCGCGCCAAGCGATGCCGATGCGTTTGACCCCATCGCCATCTTTCAGCCGTTCCCGCCAGGCCAGCACCGCTGCGGGGTCGTTGCGCAGATAGGGGATGGGGCGGGGAATGGCGGCTTCGCTGTTGGTGCCCAACAAACGGGGCAGGCTCATCAGCGGCACCTGGAACGGCACCGGCGGGATGGGATCATCGTAATCAATGACGGTGACGTCGGGCAGGCTGGCCTGGACCAGCCGTTTCAGCGAGTTCTGCACCCTGAGAATGATGTTCGAGCAATAGGGCGCCAGCATGGGCACATAGCGCAGGAACTGCAAACTGTCGCCCTGTCCCTGTTCAGTGGTGACCAGCAGGGCGTTGGCTCCCAGGATCTGCCCCGCCCATACCGGCGGCCCGCCCATCATGCGGTGGAACGGCAGACGCCAGCGCCATTCATATTCCTGCCAACCCTCGGCCCATTGTCCGGCATAGAGCAGTTGCAGGCCCAGGCACCAATGGGCGTCCACATTGTTGGGCTGTAGGGCGACGCTGCGGCGGCTATAGGCGATGGCCTCGTCCAGCCGCACCAGTTCCTGGCAGATGATCGAGGCATTGTTGTGGGCCAGGGGGCTGGCGGGGTCCAGTTCGACGGCACGGCGGGCAGCGGCCAAGGCCTCTTCGACGCGGTCAAGCTTCAGCAACATGCTGGCCAAGTTGGTGAAGGCCTGGCCGTGATGGGGGGCCAGGACTGTGGTGCGCAGGAAGGCCTCGGCCGCTTCTGCCGGACGGTCCAGGGCGGCCAGCACCCGGCCAAGCAGATTGGTGGCCTCTACATGACCGGGATGATGCGCCAGCAGTTGGCGCAGCACCGGCTCGGCCTCGGCCTGACGATTCAAAGCTTCCAGGGTGGTGGCTAGACCGAACAGGGCGGTTTCCAGGTCGGGAACCGTCGCCAGGGTGCGGCGAAAGGCTTCGGCCGCATCCTCGGCCCGTCCGCAGCCATGCAGGGCAATGCCCCGGTTGGCGTGCAGAAAGGCAAAGTCGGGATGGCGGGCCAGGCCAAGATCGGCGGCCTCCAACGCTTCCACATGGGCGCCGATGGCGCAGAGCAGGGCGGTCAGGTTGTTGGCGATTTCCGCCCTGGACGGATCGCGCCGCCAAGCCTCGCGCATCAGCGCCACCGCCTCGGCTGGACGCTCTTGCCGCCGGGCGGCGATGCCCAGCAGATGCAAGGCCTCGCCAGAGCGGGGGGCGGCCTGCAAAGCCTGACGGCAAAGCTGCTCCAGAAGCGCCAACTCGTTGCGCTCCAGGGCGGCGTAGGCTTGGGCGAACAGAGTCTCGGTCATGGCGATATGCCGACAACGTCACGGATGAACCCCTCGAAAATCGTCGGGCTTCCCGTTTCGACAAACAGGGACGAGCAAAAATCAAACAGGGTATCCTTGCGCAACAGTAACAAGGCGCCATCCGCCAGAAATGGGCGATATAAGTTCGGATATGTCTTGATGACCTCAAGCGCCACCTCAAGGGGATCCTGGCATTTGGCGATGCGAATCAAATCCGGCAGCCGGCTGGGGTCAAGCAGCCTGTTCAGGTCATCGCGCCAGGTCGGACGATATTCGTAATCGGTTATGGATTGCCGGTTTTGGCAAAATGCCTGCAACTTGGCCGCAACATCTGGGACGCCTTCGACAGGAGCCTCAAGGTAGCTTGCCACGTTGGCCGACTGCGCAATGGCCGCCTGAATGGCAATGCGCGTAGCCCGGATTAAATGGCCCTGAGACTCGGAAATTTGCAGTGGGGAGGACGGCGCCTGTCGGGAAGGGGTATTTCTCGCCAGCGCCTCCAGATCGGCTTTGACCGCCGAAATCACCGGAGCCCAGTCGCCGAGATGCGTCTGCTGGTAAATGTGCAAGGTTGGATACCAGGGAGAGTCGTTCCGTCCGGTCAGCCATCGCCAATCGCTGTTGAGACGCTGGAATAGCCAGACGGGCTTCCCCAAGGCGCCCGCTAAATGGGCGACGGCGGTATCGACCGCAAGCACCAAATCCAGTTCAGCCACAAGAGCCGCCGTATCGGCGAAATCGCGGATGCCGCTCATCAGGTTCAGCGGACGGCGCTCGTCGGGAAACTCCGCCAGGGCCGAAGCGCCATCCATCTGCAAGCTGACAAAATCAATGCCTGGAATGCCCAGCAGCGGTTCAAGAAAATGCGGAGGCAGATCACGATGAGGGCCAACCATTCCCTTGCTGCTATTGCTGTCGCCGGCCCACACCAATCCGACCTTCAGTCCTGAACATTTACTCAGGGCGTCGGCAAAGCGCCCTTTGTCGGAGGGAGCTGGTTGCAGATAGGGCACCTCGGACGGAATCGTCTCAAGGGTGGTGGCAAGAACCCTGGGAAGACTCATCAACGGCAGATGCAGATCAAAAGGCGGGAAGGAGGCGTCCAAAGGCAATGCCTCGGCGACACCGGCCATGGTCGAGGCCAGGCGAACCAATCCTGAATGAACAACCACGATGACGCGGGCGCCTTGGGCCGCAAGGAGAGGCACGTAGCGCAAAAATTGGATGACGTCGCCGTGTCCCTGCTCGCCGTACAGCAAGATCGTCCGACCGGCCAGATTTTCTCCCTGCCATTCGGGGCGGTTCCATCTGTCACGGGTGACGCCTTGGCAAGCCCAGCGCCATTCGACTTCACGCCACCCAGTGGCAAAGTCGCCAAGCTTGAGCGCCATCAGCCCGATGTTGGTTCGCAGGGCCGGTAAGTCCGGGTTGATGGCCAGAGCCCGTTGGTAATAGGCGTAGCCATCCTCTACCATATTGCAGTCACACAATATTTTGCCAACGTCGCCCAGGGTGAGGGCGTCATTTGGGGCAAGCTCGACAGCTCGTTGGCCTGCGCTGATGGCTTCGTCGCATTTGCCCAGATTCGCCAGGGCCGACCCAAGCAAAGTATAATTTGTGGGGAATTCGGGATGCAGCTGGATGGAATATTGTAACATGCGGATCGCGTCTTCCTGACGATTCAGGGCGCTATAAATCCGCGCCAGATCGTTCAGCCCCAAGACCTCGGCCGGGGCCAATTCAAGGCGGCGCAGGCATGTTTCCAGAGCTTCCTCAAAGCGTTTAGCCGACATCAGAAGCTGCGTCAGGTATGTAAAGAGTGCAATCGCCTTGGGGGCGCGGCCGATGCCCAGGCGGCATATCTCGATAGCCTCCTGCGGCCGTCCTGTCTCATTTAAGAGTTTCCCGAGATTAAGCAGCACCGCCTCATTTCCTGGAAATGATGCCAGTGCCTGGCGGGCAACGGCCTCGGCTTCAGCAAATTTCCCGGTGGCGAATAAGCAATTCGGCAGGTTGATCAGGGCGCATTCTAAGGTCGGCTCAAACTGAAGGGCGCTGCGATAGAAATTGATGGAACTCTCAAGGTCCCCATTTTTCTGCGCGATCATGGCAAGGTTAGACAGGGCAATCACATTGTTCGGGTAAGTTTCTATCGTCTGCCTGGAAACGGACTCGGCGTCAGAAAGATTTCCCGTAATGAACAGGCAGCTGGATAGATTGCTGAGGGCCGTCTCTAAATTCGGCTCAAGCTGAAGGGCGTTGCGGTAGGCGGCAATCGCCTCCTCCCAGCGTCCCAACTCTTTCAGGGCAGAGCCCAGGTTATTATGAAGCTCGGGGATCGCCGGAGCCCGGCCAATCGCCTGGCGCAACCTGTCTGCCGCAAGGTCCAGGGCTCCGCTTCGGAAAAAGCGCATAGCCTCGTCAAATAACCGACCCACTTCAGCGTCGGCGACGCTGCCGGTCTTGCTGCGAACCCGGCGCTGTTTGCGGTTCATGCTACCGTTCCCCTCTGCAGACATTGCCCTGGCTCGACGCCCCATATTTCGCTCTCGTCCGATATTCACCGACTTGAGCGGCCTATCCCCACTGGGGGAGGTGGCAGGGTATCTCTACTTTGGGCCAACCGGAAGGTGGAATGGCGAAGCAAATTCGCCCAATGACGTTTGTGAAGCGGGCAATAACAGATGATCTCGAAGCCCGTCCCGACAAAGCGTCAGGCTTTTGCCGTCAACCCCAGCAATGGTATTGGTCTGGGTCTTTTATTCCCGGTAGCGCAAGGCGTTGACCACCAGATTGAAGGCGGGGGATGACTGCCGTCGGCTTGGGTAATAAAGGTGATAGCCCTGGAACGGGGCGCACCAATCATCCAAGACCTGGATCAACCGCCCTTCGATGATGTGAGCCGCTACCATGTCTTCCGGGACATAGGCGATGCCAAAGCCTTTCAGAGCCGCCTGTAGAATCTGATCGCTGGAGCTGAAGGTAACCTGGCCCTCGACATGGACGTTCAGTTCCTTGCCGTCTCTCTCAAATTCCCAGATCAAATTGCTATCGTAAGTCGGCAGACGCAGGTTGATGCAATTGTGAGAGAGGAGATCCTGCGGCGTTCTGGGAACCTCCCGGCCGGCAAAATAAGCCGGAGCCCCGACCACGGTGATGCGAAAATCGGGGCCGATGCGGACGGCGATCATGTCCTTGGCGATCTGTTCGCCCAAACGTACCCCGGCGTCATAGCGGTCGGCAACGATGTCACGCATTCCGTAGTCGGTAATGATCTCGACCTTGATGTCGGGATAATTGGGCAGAAATTTTTCCAGCTTCGGCCAGAGAATGGTTTGGGCTGCATGGGCGGCGGCGGTGACGCGGATGGAGCCGGCGGGTTTTTCCCGCAACTCGCTCAAGGCGGCCAGTTCGGCGTCGATCTCGTCGAATTTGGGGCCGATGGAGAGAAGCAGCCGTTCCCCGGCCTGGGTGGGCGAAACGCTGCGGGTGGTGCGGGTCAGTAGACGAATACCCAGTCGTTCCTCGAGCAAACGGATCGTATGGCTGAGGGCCGATTGCGAGACTCCCAACTTCGCGGCGGCCTTGGTGAAACTGCGCTCACGGGCTACGGCCAGGAAGACCAGGAGATCGCTGACGTTTTCGCGGGCCATTCATGAGCCTCCCTCATAAGTCCATGCAAGCCTTAGCATCTAATGGTCCTGTCACGCAGCTGATAACTTTTGATCAAGGCGCATTCAGGGAGCTGTGGCTCCCGTCTTGGAAAAGGTTTGGCATCATGGAAATCAAGCGCAATGGCTCGCAGCCGTCCTGCAAAGGACCCGATGACTATTTCACCGGGACGGTCCGCATCGACCAGCCGTTCCAGGGAAGCGGTGACGCCCGTATCGGCGGTGCTGTCGTCACCTTTGAACCCGGCGCGCGCACGGCTTGGCATACGCACCCGCTGGGGCAGACCCTGATTGTCACCGCCGGCAGCGGCTGGGCTCAGGGCGAGGGCGGCCCGGTCATGGATATTCGTCCCGGCGATACCATCTGGTTCGCCTCCGGCGAGCGCCATTGGCATGGCGCGTCCGCCACCACGGCCATGACCCACATCGCCATTGCCGAAGCCCTCAATGGCAAGGTGGTGGATTGGATGGAAAAGGTCGCCGACCACCAATATCAGGCGTAACGGGAGAGCGATCATGCAAAAGCGTATTCTGGCTGGTCGCCGAGGCTTCGCTGAAGCGGTTGAAGGCCGACGTCATTGACCTGTTCTATCAACATCGCGTCGATCCGAACGTGCCGATCGAGGATGTCGCCGGAGCGGTCAAGGAACTGATCCAGGCCGCCACTCCCGCCCAGATCGCCCTTGCCTGGCTGTTGGCCCAGAAGCCTTGGATCGTGCCGATCCCAGGCACCACCAAGCTGCACCGCTTGGAAGAAAATCTGGGGGCGGCCAGTGTCGAGCTGACCGCCGAGGACTTGGGGCAGATCAATGAAGCCGCCTCGAAAATTCCGCTGCAAGGCGCGCGTCTGCCCGAATACGCGCTGGCTATGACCGGACGATAAGGAAGAAACCGATGGCCCCGAACCCACAAGCCCAGAAAAACCATGACGCGCTGTTCCCCGGTCATGTCTCCACCCTGGCCGGGACCGATCCAGAACTGATCGAAAGTTTCGATAATTTTGCCTTCGACGAGGTTTTGCGTCATGGTGCTTTGGATAGCCGGACCCGGCTGATGGTGCAGCTGGCGGCGATCATCGCCTGTCAGGCGGTGCCTTATGTGGGCATCGCGAAGGTCTTTGATTTCCTGCACGCCACCAATGAGGTGCTGACGGAACGGGGTGTCGCCCTGCCGTTGCCGGGTCAATCCACCACGGCGCCCGAGATCCGCATGGAAAAAGGGCTGGCGGTGCAAAAGCAGATCATCGGCGATGGTGTGGTGGAGAACCTCTATGCCACCTCGCCCGACGACATGCTGCATTTCCAGCACTATCTGTCGGCCAACTGCTTTGGCGACACTCTGACGCGGAGCGGCATCGATATCCCGACCCGCGAGCTTCTGACCTTCGGCATGTTGGTGGCGCTGGGCGGTTGCGAGCCGCAGGTCAAAGGCCATGTCGCCGCCAATCTGCATGTCGGCAATGACCGGGCTAAGCTTATCGAGGTTCTAACCCAACTGCTGCCCTTCATCGGCTATCCGCGCAGCCTCAATGGTTTGCGGGTCGTCGATGACGTCACCAAGCCGCAAACGCCTTAAGTCCTGGGGACATCCAATGACACAGCGCACATGGTTCATCACCGGCGTCAGCAGCGGCTTTGGCCGCCAACTGACCGATCAGCTTCTGGAGCGCGGCGACCGTGTGGTCGGCACGGTCCGTGACGCATCGAAAATCACCGATCTGACACACCGCTATCCCGAGAGCTTCCTCGCCGAAGTCCTCGACGTGACCGACAGGGATGCGGTTCGCAGGGTTGTCGAACACGCCTTCGCCAGGCTTGGGCGCATCGACGTGGTGATCAGCAATGCCGGCTATGGCCTGTTCGGTGCCGCCGAAGAGCTGTCCGACCAGCAGATCGACCAGATGATCGCCACCAACCTGACCGGCTCGATCCAGCTTATTCGCGCCGTGATCCCGCATCTGCGAGCGCAGGGCGGCGGTCGCGTCATTCAGATATCGTCTTATGGCGGGCAGGTGGCCTTCGCTGGGAATTCGCTCTATCACGCCACCAAATGGGGCATCGAGGGCTTCGTGGAATCCGTGGCCCAGGAGGTCGCCGCTTTTGGCATCGGCATGACCATCGTCGAGCCCGGGGGCGCCCGCACGGAATTCCGCTACGGCAGCGCCCAGGTGGCGACTCTGACGCCGCTTTACGACGACACGCCGGCCCATGCCTTCCTGCGGATGCTTGATCCGAAGAATGGCCTGGCTCCCGGTGATCCTGCCCGTATGGCCGCCCGCATCATCGAGAGCGTGGATACCGAGCCTGCGCCCATGCGCCTCGTGCTCGGCTCACAGGCGTTGGAAAGTACGATTGTCACCTTGCGCAAACGGATTGCGGGCTTTGAGGCGCAAAGCGAGTTGGCCGCATCCACGGACTTTCCCGCAGGGATGTGACGTCGCCCCTTGTCACGTCCCGAAGAGCCTGCCGTGGTTTTCGCACGGCAGGTTTTTTCATTCCAGCCTGTCTGGCAGGATGGTCGACCGTCTCTAAGGCTTCGTCAACCGGACCCGTGAAGGTCTTCTTATACGATGCCACAACATGCTTGTATGCGCGCATAGCCTGGTGGTCGATCCGTGGAGGCGGCGGGATGAGGGGCGAGGCTTAAAGCGCCTTGCCTCCTGCCCACGACAAGCGGTGGATAAGAGCCAGGCGAACAATGGCGATACGGCCCTAAGGGACCGCAACCATCAAACCGCAGAATTCTGGGATTTTTTAGGACGTCAGGGACGCGAGCGAACGTCCTTGAACAAGTAATTGGCGGAGAGGGTGTCCGCTTACAGGCCATGAAAACAGCCAGTCTTGTGGAAAGTGATTTAATAACCCATCAAACCACCCACCATTTTTGTTGGGATGGTGGCGAACAATCGCGAACGAAAAAGCCGCGATATGCGGGCCAGACTGTAACGGTTGACGTTACGTTTGTAACGGTGTACGGTACGTCCATGATCAAGACCTTCGCAGATAAGCGGACCGCTGCTCTCTTTGCCGATCAGGCTCCCAAGGGCATTCCCGCCGACTTGCGTAAACGCGCCTTGATCAAGCTGCTGATGATCGACAGCGCCGCTGACCTGTATGATCTCCGCAGCCCGCCGGGCAATCGCCTGGAGGCGCTCAAGGATGACCGTACAGGCCAGCATAGCATCCGCGTCAACGACCAGTGGCGGATTTGTTTTACCTGGACGGATGGCGGCGTTCTGGACGTTGAATTTTGCGATTACCATTGATGGAGGATGCCATGACCATTCGCCGCGAAGACCTTGATGCCGGTCGTGTTGACCTCTCCGAGGCTGTTGACGCCGATGCCTCGCCGGTCGGACTCATCCATCCCGGCCTTATCCTGAAAGAGGAGTTCCTGATCCCCCTGGGCATGAGCGCCTCGGCCCTGGCCATAGCCTTGAAACTGCCGCGCACCCGGATTAACGACATCGTGCTAGGGCGTCGGACGATCACCGCCGACACGGCCTTGCGCCTAGCCCGCTATTTCGGCACTACAGCGCAATTCTGGGTGAACCTGCAGACGGGTTATGACCTGAAGAAGGCGGCAGCCGAGGTCGGTCAGCAGATCGAGCAGGATGTGTCGCCTAGGGCGGCGTGAATATGCCGGCGTGGATAATAGCGGTTCTCAGGCAGCCCACCTCGCCGAGATGCTCTCTGCCTGTTCCAGCACCGTCCGCACAGCAGCGTCTTGCAGATCCGGCGGATAGCCGTATTTCCGCAGGATACGTTTGACCAGCACACGGATACGCGCCCGAGCCGGTTCCCGGTGGGTCCAGTCAACGGTGACGTTCTCCTTCAGGCTCATCAGAAGCTCGTGAGCGATCACCTTCAACCTGTCGTCGCCCATGACTTGGATGGCGCTCTCGTTTTCGGCCAGGGCGTCGTAGAAGGCAATTTCCTCCTCCGTCAAGCCAGCCTCTTCACCACGGCTGCGAGCGGCGCGGATGTCCTTGGCGATGGCGATGAGTTCCTGCAAGACCTCCGCCGTGGTCAAGGCGTTGCTGTGATAGCGGGCGATGGCCGCCTCAAGCCGCTCTGAGAAGGCCCGCGTTTCAACAACATTGGTTTTGCTGCGTGACCGGATTTCTCCGTTCAGCAGTTTGCGCAACGCCTCCAGGGCAAGGTTCTTCTTCTCCATCCCCTGAACCTCTGCCAAGAACTCGTCCGAGAGGATGGAGATATCCGGCGTGGTGATCCCCGCCGCCGCCAGGATGTCGACGATCTCGGTTGAGACCACGGCCCGGCTGACGATCTGCTGGACGGCGAAGTCGCGCTCAGCTCCCGTCTTGCCGCTGCCGGGAATGCTCTTCACCAAGGCCGCGCGTACAGCTTGGAAGAAACCTACCTCGTCACGGATTTCCCGCGCCTCATCACTGGCGCTGGCGAGAGAAAAGGCCTTGGATAGGGCCAAGACGGCATCGTCATAGCGTCGGTGAGCCTGCTTTTTGGCTTCTTCGGTTGTCTCGCGGGCAGCGTCATGTTGCTGCATGTCGAGAACCCACTCGATGGCTCCCGCCATCGCCGCCAAGCGTTCGACTGCTGATCCCAGCAAGCCGGGGCGATAGTCAAAGCCATGAAACATGTCACGGACGACCTCGTATTTCTCTATCAACACGGCAACGGCTTCGGCTTCGTCAATGCCCGTCTCACGGCGGTCACCGGGCGAATATTGGCTCAGTGCGTTTTTGAGGTTTTGGGCGATGCCGATGTAATCGACGACCAGCCCAGCCCCCTTGTCACGGAAAACGCGGTTGACGCGGGCGATAGCCTGCATCAGGCCATGCCCCTGCATTGGCTTATCGATATACATGGTGTGCATGCAGGGTGCGTCGAACCCGGTCAGCCACATGTCGCGGACAATGACCAGCTTCAGCGGGTCTTTCGGGTTTCTGGCTCGCTTTGCCAAGCCGTCGCGCCGTGCCTTGTTGCCGATGTGCTGTTGCCAGCCTTTTGGGTCAGAAGCGGCTCCGGTCATCACAACCTTGATGGCCCCGGCGTTGTCGTCTGCGCTGTGCCAATCGGGGCGGAGCTTGGTGATAGCGGCATAGAGGGCCACGCAGATGCGGCGGCTCATGCAGACGATCATCGCTTTGCCGTCAAGGGCGGCGACGCGATCCTCGAAATGCTGAACGATATCCTCGGCAATCAACTCCAGGCGTTTTTCCGAGCCAACCAAGGCTTCGACTGTCGCCCATTTTCGTTTGAGGCGTTCTTGTTCGTCGAGAGCCTCGTCCTCGGTCAGCTCGGCCACTTCCTCGTCGAGCAGGGGCTTTTCCGTTTCGTCCAACTCGATACGCGCCAGCCTGCTCTCGTAATAGATCGGGACGGTGGCCCCGTCCTCGACCGCGCGGCTGATGTCATAGACATCTATATATTCGCCGAACACGGCGGGGGTATTGACGTCGGCCTGCTCGATGGGCGTTCCGGTGAAGCCGATGAACGAGGCGTTGGGCAGGGCTTCGCGCATGTATTTAGCAAAGCCATAGCTGATGTCGCCCGTCTTCCGATCCATCTTGGCGCGGAAGCCGTACTGGCTGCGATGTGCCTCGTCAGCCACCACCACCACGTTGCGACGGTCGGTCAGGGTCGGATAGACGGTTTCCCCGGCCTCTGGCGCAAATTTCTGAATCGTCGTGAAGACCACGCCGCCGGAGGGGCGCGTCAGCGCTTTCTGCAAGTCCTCCCGACTTTCAGCCCGCACTGGCATTTGGCGCAACAAGTCGTGGCAGGAGGCGAAGGTATTGAAAAGCTGTTCGTCGAGGTCGTTGCGGTCGGTCAGCACCACGAGGGTTGGGTTTTCCATGGCGGGGTGCTTGATGACCTGTCCGGCATAGAATGCCATTAGCAGGCTTTTCCCCGAGCCTTGGGTGTGCCAGATGACACCGACCTTGCGGTCTCCCCGAGGGAGGGAGGCCACGATGGTTTCCTCAACAGCGTGATTCACTGCATGGACTTGATGGTAGCCCGCCACCACCTTGGCCACGCCGTCGCCGAGATCGCGGAATACCGTGAAGTCTCGAACCAAAGACAGCAGTCGCCCCCTGTCGAACACGCCGGCAATGAGCGTCGCCAACTCCGGTGTCCCTTTCGGGGCAACCGCCGCGTCGTCCGTCGTTCGCCACGGCATGAACCGTTCGACATCGGCGGTCAGGGAGCCGATGCGGGCGAGCAACCCGTCAGACGTCACCAGCACCGCATTGGCGCGGAACAGCGACTTGATCTCGTCCTTATAGGTTTGCAGCTGGTTGAATGCACCGTGTAGGGTGGCGTTCTCGTCGCCGGGGTTCTTCAGTTCGATGACGCCAAAGGGCAGGCCGTTGACGAATACCACCACGTCGGGGCGGCGGTGGTGGCCACCCTCGATCACGGTGAACTGATTGATTGCCAGCCAGTCATTGGCGCTCAGATCATCGAAATCGACAAGCCGGGCAATATCGCCGCCAATGGTGCCGTCAGGCCGGGTGACTTCGACAGGCACGCCCTCCACCAGAAACTTGTGCAGGCGGCGGTTTTCCTCCACCAGTGACGGGGTTTCGGATTGCAGGAGCCTGCGGACGACAGTGTCGAGAAGGTCGGAGTCGAAGCGGGGATTAAGCCGCGCCAAGGCATCCCGCAGGCGGCCAAGGAGCAGGACGTCGCCATAGCTGGCCCGCTCTGGCGCAACTCCGTCCGGCGAGATGTCGGGGCCGTGGGCAATGGTGTAGCCGAGGGCTTCCAGCCAAGTCAGCGTGGCTTCTTCGACGTGATTTTCGGCAATGGCCACCATTTACTTTCCCCTCCACTCATTCCGACTCAGGCAACTAAACTGGTCATCACCATGTCTCGCTGCCCCCAAGGAACCGGATTGATGCCGTAGGACTGCAACGCATCCATGACTGCCGACGAAACCAAGCGTTCATTGTCATTGAGAAAAGCGTAGGCCACTGAGTTTTCGGGACGGGCCTCGCGCGTATCCAACCAGGCCAGAATAAGATTCTGTGCCGCATTTCGATTGGGGTTGTTGATGGCGCGGATAATGCGCTCCGGTTCGTGTCGCGATTTCGGAATAGCAAAGTCAAACATATGGTCGAACCCTGTCTTTCCCGAGAATTTGACTCGTGGGGTGTAACGAATATCGTTCTCGTCCATCCATACTGCGACATCTTCCACGAAGATGGCCTCCACCGTTGGTGCAGCAAGAAAGAACATGTCGTTCACCGCTAGCATCGCCTGTATAAGGTTATGCTTGCGCAATGCGAAGTTGTCCGCTGTGGCATGGATCTGCAAGCTGCCTGTTTTGTTTTCCACTCCGAAGCCGTTGAGAATGGTTTTCAGGATTTGCTGACGCTTCGGACTGTCTAGGCTACATCCGGAATGCACCAGATCCTGCAATGTCCCACCGTCGTCTGTGAGAACAAACCCGCCATTCGAGGATTTTGCGTAAATCTGGATATAGTCGTTGTGGCGGTCGAGATAGGGTGTCGTAATTTCCACCCAATCTCTTACCTGCTTTAGGGCTGTCTTATCCCGAAGCCATCGCCAATACCCATCAACCATCAATTCAATTTCGTTCATGTGAACAGTCCCCTTTCAAAATGAGGAGGACGGGTAACGTTGCAGTAATTCAAAAAATCCATCAGCGTTTGCCAGGAATCTTCGAGACTGGAGAAGCGGTCAGCGGGTACGGGCACCGCCCATTTATCACCGTAGCCTTCGCGATAAAGATGGAGATGGGAACTGCCGATTTCCGCTTCATCCGGGTTGCGATGGGGTGGGCCGCCAAAATCGAGGCGAGCCAGGATCAGCGTTGTCCGTCCGCGAGACTGAAGCGTGCGTTTAGCGAGCTTGATGCGTCCGCGCGTTACGTCAAGATGAAATGCCTCCGTTCCATCCGGCGAGGTTAACGGAACGACAATGCCTCCACCAAGATCGGGCAGACGCCAAGTTTCTTCGTCGGCTCGATGTTTCTCCATGGCGAGCAGAAAATCTGCTTCCGTTTGAGATATCCATGCGCTCATGCAAGCCCCTTGGAAAAAATCAGCATGAAGACTGTCGGCTTCGGAATGTTGATATCGGAACTCACGATCCCCCCTCCGGACCAAAGTCAGCCCAATTTTGCCGAACAAAGTCCGCCATGCCACGGGCCGGGGCGTAGGGCGGATAGAGCTTTTGGAAATGGGCTAGGGCCTCGCCGAGGTCTTGCCCGGAAAAGGACGGGGTAAACTTCGCCAGATAGAGAAAGGCAATCGTCGGGGAGCGAGAGCGGCCTAGGTTGCAATGAAGCAAAACCTTCTGCGAGCCAATGTTTTCGGCAATCGCCTCCAGCGCGGCGTCGATAATCTCCCGCCGGATATAGCCGACGTTGTCGGCGTCGATCAGGTTGAGGATCAATCGGCCAGGACGGCGGGCGATCAAATATTCCGGATGCCCTTTCGGTGCTCCGTTCCCCGTGTAACCAAGGGCCTGGCGATGATAGGGGACTTTGCAGGCATGGATGATGAACCAGCCCTCTTGACCGCGAATGGTCTGTTCGTCAAGTTGAGATCCGACGTGAAGGTTCGGGCTGACCTCGATCATAGCGCCGCCTCCACCGCCTGCTCGGCATCCTTCAACCGGATTTCGCCGGACATCAGCTTGGGCAGCAGGAGGTCGCGGAGTTGGGTGAGGGTGCGGGATTCCTCGACGTTATAGAGAATCCTGAGGAAAAGCGGCTGCACTAAATGCTCGAACGCATCTAAAACGTCTGCTCCTGCCACAATAACGCTGCCCTGTTCGATTGTCTTTGTTGTGATCGTGTCGAAAACAGACCCATGGGCAGCATGAACAAGTGAACCAACCAGACTATAGAAGGCTAGGTTGAGCCAGAATGGGCGGCCAAATTGAGAGTGCAGACCATAGCAGGTCTGATTCATGGCGATGTCTCGCCCAAACATACAGAAGCGCCCCGTAGTCGCGCCTCGTGCCACAACGACAGTAGCATAGCGGGGAATAATTTTCGTGGAGCTTTCATCTAGACCACGCCGGGTTATGGTGCGTTCCGTTTCTATCAGAAACGTCTCTGCGCACTGGCTCACATCCTTGGCGCTAGCCCAGGCGATGTCTCCGCTCCAATATTCTGCTCTATCCGTCTTAGGCGTTCCCCCTGATATCAACTTTGCATGTCGCAGAATAGCCTCATGGTTCCAACCCACGGGCTTATCCTGGTCATCGAGGGCATCGGGGAACAGGGCGGCGATGTCGGGAGATAGCCCTGGTGGCTGGCGGCCTTCGGCCTTGGCGCGGACTGGGCCGAAGTCGACGAACCAGTCCTTGAAGACCGCGCGGGCCATCGCCTCCAGTGTCTCATTCATCTGACGGTTCAGGTCGATCTTATCGTCGAGAGTGCCGAGAACAGTTGAGATCTCCTGTTGTTCCGCAGGTGGGGGAATCTTTAAGTCCCGAACGTAAACAGCAGCACGAGTCGTCGATGGAATTGGTGAGCCATCATCAATTTCGCCCAACTTATGATAGACAATTGCATAATACAGCCAGCGCATGTCCAAATTGGATTTAGGAACGACGTAGTAGGCCGTGTCGATTACGAAAAATGGCTCTTTGGAAAACTGCACACCGCGATATGCGCCTTTTCGGCCAAGAATGACACCTGGCCCGTGGGAAAGTATCTCTGAAGTCCAACCGATTGGGCCGTTTGACCCAAAAACACGATAGGGGCCTACAGCATCAGCATAGCCACGAATGCCTTTTCCGTATTCAAGGCTTATTTCTTCACCCCAAGTGCTTTCGCGCCACCCAGCAGCCCTTTCGCCTCTCTTTCCCAACGATTGCACCACTACCTTATCCCGCGCGATGATTTGCCGGAACGTCTCCGTCGTCACCGCCCAATCGACAACATCCACTTTCCACGGCAGATCGGATTCGGAAAAATCATCCGCCAGGGCAGCGCTTTCGCCCGAGGGGAGTGGGGCCTCGGTAATGATGGCGAGGTCAAGATCGGAGTAGGGTTTGGCCGTCCATTTGGCCCGAGACCCGAAGGCCCAGACCTCGTATCGCGGGACGTGTTTTTGCAGAATATCCCGCACGATTTCCCAGTGATCCGGGCGAATGTCGATCAGCGGAATATCAGTGGCCTGGGTCATGCTCGTTGCCGCAACTGATCCCGAAGGAAGACCACCTCGGCCAAAAATGCGGGAACAATACCGACAACCTCAAGCGCCTTGGTTTCGTCATAGGTGTGGCTGGTCTTGCCGCGCATCTCGCGATATTTCTTCCAAGAGGGCCAATCGCCCAGCAACAGGCCCTGTTCATTGCCCGAGCGGATCAGATCTTGAAACGGCATTCCGTCATAGAGATCCGGCGTCGCCGAGGCTGATTCCAGATAGCGTTTCAAGATTTTGTGGCTGAGTTCATAGGTAAACTCAAAGCGCTGAATCAGGCCGTCGCGGATCTGGTCATCGTTGATATCCTGCTGATAGCGTGCAAGCCCCTCGGTCAATCGAGTGACGGCCTTCTCGAAAGAGCTGATGTCGAGCGTCAATGTGTTTCTCCCACGGCATTCCTGAGTTTCTTCAGATTTTGCCGGATAGCGTCCTGCAAGCAATCGCTCTTCTGAAATTGCTCTTCCAGCTTTGCCGTCAGGGCCGAAAAACGCTCAATAAACGGCACCTCGTCCTCGTCAGCATCTGCCGCGCCAACATACCGACCCGGTGTCAGCACATGCCTGTGCCCGCGCACTTTCTCCAGCTTCGCCGCCATGCAGAAGCCCGCCACGTCGGTATAGGTGCCTGCTCCCGGTTCGCCACGCCAGGCATGGTAGGCGTCGGCAATCTGCTTGATGTCGTCTTCCGACAACTCCCGGCGCGTGCGATCGACCAGATGGCCCAGCTTGCGGGCGTCGATGAACAGCACCTCGCCGCGCCGATCCCGCCAGCCATTGCCGGGATTCTTGTTGCGGGCCAGGAACCACAGGCAGGCGGGGATTTGGGTGGAATAGAAAAGCTGACCGGGCAGGGCCACCATGCAGTCGACCACGTCGCCCTCGACCATGGCCTTACGGATGTCACCCTCGCCGGACTGGCTGGAGGACATGGAGCCGTTGGCCAGCACAACGCCCGCCGTACCGTTGGGAGCAAGGTGGTGCAGGATATGCTGAAGCCAGCCGAAGTTGGCGTTGCCGACGGGCGGTGCGCCAAATTGCCAGCGGGCATCTTCGCGCAGGCGATCGCCGCCCCAGTCGGAGATGTTGAAGGGCGGGTTGGCCATCACAAAGTCGGCCCGTAGGTCTTTCAGTTCGTCCTTATGGAAACTGCCCTCGTTGTTCCAGCGGATATCGGCGTCGATGCCGCGCACAGCCAGGTTCATTTTGGCCAGCCGCCAAGTGGTGTAGTTGGATTCCTGCCCATAGATGGCGATGTCGCCTAAGCGTCCGCCATGCTCATCGATGAACTTCTTGGATTGAACGAACATGCCGCCCGAGCCGCAACAAGGATCGTAGACACGGCCCTTATAGGGTTCCAGCATCTCGACCAACAGGCCGACGACCGAATGGGGGGTGTAGAACTCGCCACCCCGCTTGCCCTCCGACCCGGCAAAGCTGCCAAGGAAATATTCATAGACGCGCCCGAGGATGTCTCGCATGGCCAAGATGTCTGGGCAGGACAGGATGTCGTTGTCAGACAGATTGATGGAGCTGATCAGATCGACCAGTTCGCCCAGCATCACCTTATTGAGGGCCGGACGGGCGTAATCCTTGGGCAGCACGCCCTTCAGGGATTCGTTGTCGGCCTCGATTGCCAACATGGCGTCGTCGATCAGCTTGCCGATGGTCGGCTGCCGGGCATTGGCTTGGAGGAAGGGCCAACGGGCTTCCTGGGGCACCCAAAAGACATTGTCGGCCAGATATTCGTCCCGATCCTCTGCCGCAGTCGGGTCTTCCGCCAGAAGAGCGTTCCGCTTTTCCCCGAAGGCGTCGGAAATGTATTTGAGAAAGATCAGGCCGAGGGCGACGTGCTTATAGTCAGATGGCTCCATGTTGCCGCGTAGCTTGTCAGCGGCTTTAAACAGCTCTGCCTCGAAGCCGAGATTGGCGCCGTTGCCATTGGCCTTCTGACGGCGGGCAGGGGCTTTGGGTGCCGAAGCAGGGGCCGTCTGTTCCTTGATGGTCTCGACGTCCTGCGGGACGCTGCTGGTTTCCTTAGGAAGGGCGTTCTTCAGCTTGACCGAACCACCACGGCCTCGGCCTGTGATGATTTCTCCCTCGACGATCAACTCGGCCTTGACCTGTTCATAGGTCTCGTTCTGCCACCCCAGCATTTCTTGGAGGCGCTGATTGCCTGCGCTCCCACCCATCTCCGTCAGAACGTCGACAAACCGCTGCAGGAGATCCGCTCGTACCATGCTGTTCAAAATCCCAACCATTTCCCGGCTACTTGCACTGAAAATCCGCTATCACCGGGGCGACCATTCAAAGGCGTAAGAGGGTATCCGGTTTCGCTTTGGTGCGCCACCGCTTGTCAGCGGTGGCGGCATATCTATTCGCGGGTGGGAATGATGGCAGGAAAGGAGGAGTGAAGGGGCTCAGGGAGGCGAGCAGTGGATTGAGAAGCCGTTAATTCATCAGGACCGAAAACTTATTTGATCACCCAGCCGTTATCGGACTCGATCAGGGTGACATCCACCTCGGCATTAGAGGTGAATTCCTTCTGATAGTTCTCCAAAATGTCCTTATTGGCGTGGAAATAACCGCCGAGTACGCCGCCGAAGGCAATCAGTTTGCAATCGTGGTTGAAAGCTTCCTCGATCTTGTCCCGGTATGACATGGAAAGAGTGAGGACCTGATTGGCCAGAGCGGGTCTTTCGTTGAAACGCTCTTGCCAGTGGTTCTCTGCTGCGAAGTCATCAAGGGTCTTTTTTGCATCCTCACATTCTGGATTGCCGGTCTTGTTGTCCCCGCGAGTCGAGCCGCATTTTGCCGTCCGGTCGTCGAAACGTGTCTTAATTTGTGGGGTCAAATCCTCGAGAATGGCCTTGTTCTCTGCCACCCGCGCATCCAACTCGGCTCGCTTGCTTTTGTACTCGTCAACCAATTGGCTGGCCTTCTCCGACGGGCGAAGTTTCAGGGTGTATTTCACCGGTACAACGTAGCTGCCGTCCTGCTGGAGAAAGCCGTTAACCTTCTTGAAGTCATGGACAGTCATGAGCCCGCAGGATGCATAGTGCTGCTTTACCTGCTTCTCCACCGTCGATTCCGAGGGGGAGGATTCATTGCAGCCCAACAGAGAAACAGCGGATATCACGATAAGCGACACGCCAATCATTTTCGTTTTACGCATTTTATCCTCGCTCGTGCAGACGAATAGACTGATTCTCAACCCATATTTCCCAGATGGGCGGGCGTTTTCCCCATCGCCCCACCCATGATCTCCCCGATGAAATCGCCGAAAATGGTCGGCGCCCCCGTATCGACGAAGACGGAGGAGCAGAAGTCGAACAGCGCGTCCTTGCGCAACAGCAGCAGCACTTCATCCGCCAGAAACAGGGCTCCTGCCTGGAGAAAGCGTATCGCCTCGTCACACAAACGAGCCATCTTCACATCGACAATGCCGCCAGCCTTGACGGTGGCGCGACGCTGTTTGCGATTCATGCTTCGATCCCGTCGTCAGCCACCATCTGTGTGGATGGTGGTGTCCAATTCACTATCTGGGATAAACGGCTATCACTATACGTGATTATTGTAAATCACCATAAGTGTGTGGCGCAAAAGAGGCCGGCCGAGTGTCATGCTCGGCATGGACAGAGAGAAATTTGGCGAGAATCTTCAGAAACGAGCCCGGGAGCTTGGCCTCTCGGATGCTGAGGTTGCCCGCCGCCTTGGTTTGGGGCAGTCGCGGTACGCCAATTACGTTTCTGGCGCACGAGAGCCGGATTTCGCGACATTCACGAAAATCTGCCAAGTCCTCGACATAACGCCGGACCAGTTGCTTGAGTTCACGGCATGGCCGGAAATCGGTACGGAGGAAAGCTCCCTCGTCCAGCGCCTTCAGGCAACGGTTAAGGTCTTGAACCTTACGTCGCTTCGCACTGCTTCAATGGTGCTGGAGGCACTGGCGATCAATCAGACGAACGGCGAAAAAGAAAGCAACTGAGTGCGATCACCCCAGTAGCTTTGATTGGCGTAACAACTGACCGCTTTTCATCGCCGTTCAGGCATATATCATTCCCCTGGACATGAATGGGTTCGTCCCGTTTTTCAGCCCCACTCGGCACCGAGGAGGGGCTTTTTTGTTGGCGAATGACGCCGCAATCCGTCGCTCTCCTTTCCCCATCCCAGCCTGATTCCCCTTCACCATTGGCAGCATGAGAGGGGGCGCACCTTCAGAAAGGAACAAAGCATGAATATTGCTATCGAAGCCTCTTCCTTCAAGGTTGATCCCAGCCGGGGCCAACAGGTTAGCCGCGTCTCGTCGGAATGGTTTTCCCGTCCCGCCGATCAACGCTTCCTCAGCCTCGACGACCTCCACGCCTCGCTCCAGCGTCGCGCCACCAACTCTCGCACCCGCGTCGTGGATAGCCGGGAAATTCGCATCGAGGCTTGTCCGGATGAAGCCGATGCCCTGGCGGTGATCGTGCCGGGCTGCAAAACGCCCTTGCAGCCGACCCATTGGGCTTTTGGTCAGCTCTGCACGCTGGTCGGGGCTCCGGCAGGCTATCTGCGCGAAATGCCGGAGATGTTGGCTGGCATTAATCTCCAGTACGGCCTGTCCAAACGCCAGAGTGAGCAGATCAAGATCCTCGAACTCGAAGATGATCACCACGAGTTGCGGGCGGCCACCGGTCCTGACTATGGCCGGGTTTTCGACTATGAGCTGGTCGAAGCCGTTCGTCAGATCGCCGGCAATGGAACAGGCGATACCCGCTGGAAGGTACCGGGCGTTTTGGACTGGGCAACCTCGATCTATAACCCTCACGTCGATGTTACCCAGGAGACCACGACCCTTTACGCCAGTGACCGGGACGTCTTTCTGTTCCTGGTCGATGACACCCATCCCATTGAAGCCGGGAAGCTCCCGGACGGGTCTCCCGATCTGTTCTTTCGGGGATTTTATTGCTGGAACAGCGAGGTGGGGTCAAAGACGCTGGGCATAGCTTCATTTTACCTCAGAGCGGTTTGCCAGAACCGAAACCTCTGGGGCGTGGAAGGCTTCGAAGAGATCGTCATACGGCACCGCAAATATGCCAGCAACCGCTTCGCCCAGGAGGTGGCGCCAGCGCTGGAAAACTTTGCCAACTCCAGCCCATCCGGGTTCATCGCCGGCATCAAAGCGGCACGGCAAACCATCGTCACCCACAACGACGACGACCGCCGGGATTTTCTGAAGGAGCTCGGCTTCAGCAAGGCAGATAGCTGCGGCATCGTGAGGGCTGTCCTTGAGGAGGAAGGACGTGCTCCAGAAAGCATCTTCGACTTCGTCCAGGGCATTACGGCCTTGGCCCGACGTCGCGATAACCAGGACGCTCGTGTCGATCTTGAGCAGCGGGCCAAGCGTCTGTTGGATCGGGTGCGGCAATGATTTCGGCCCAGACCATCGCCACCTGTCCGCATTGCGGCTCCACCAGGACCGTCCGTATCGATCAACTCTCGCAGAAAAGCATGCTGGCCGGAGGCATGCTGGGGGCGGCTTACATCGTCATCAAGCTTGCCAACAAACCCTTCCCCGTCCTGGCCGCTACCCTACTGGCTGGGTGTGCGATGGGGCTGCTCTGGGGAGCCCAAGCAGGTCGGAGCATCGGCGGAGCCATCGAAGCGGTCTTCGCTCGCCATCGTTGTCGCGATTGTGGGGAGGAATTTGGTGGGTGAGGTGGGGCGGCTTCGGTCGCCCCACTTCCAACAATGGGAATGTCTTTTTTTACTCATCAGGCCATTAAAGCCCGTGTTTCCTGGGGAATTTTCAATATAGGCTTCGGAAACACTGTGGAAGTGAATTTGGGTTTTAGCAGTGTTTTATTATTATAATAATATAAACATTACTCATAGTATGTCTGTCTTTAATTGGCTATATGCAAAATAAATTATTCTTTATATTTGCAGATATAGTATGGGAGTTAATTTGAATATGGAGATATTTCATGCCCAGAGTTCAGGTCCAAAACTATGAAAACTATCCATACCGTGTCGATATCTACAACGCGATCAATGACCGTCTCGACAGCATGGTCGATCGTCATTGCAAGGTCTTTAATCCACGGTTTAACCTGCAGTTTCCTGAGGGGTACAAGCATAACGGTGGCAATGCGGAAATCTCTCAGGCAATGAACATGACAGCCGCAGCTCTAAGGAAGAAAGGGATCGACTACGAGCAAGTATGGGTGCGAGAGAAAAGTAAAAAAAGCGATAATCCTCACTATCACATCAGTGCTATGCTGGATGGTTCCAAGATGAATAATGTTTGGGCCTTCAAGAAAATTGTTGATGAGCAGTGGTATAGTGTACTTGGTATACCTGTTGATGGGCTGCAGCATATCCAGAATCCCGACAATAACTACGAGAACACGATGATCAGGCGTCCTTCTTCGAAGGCCTCCGATGAGAAGCTGAAAGAACAGGAGCGGCAGTTTGATTATGCCAAGGCAGAGGCTCTGAAGGCGGCTCGTTACATGGCTAAAACCCATACTAAAGGCGACGCCCCTGCCAATGTACGGGAATGGCAGGGTTCTCAAATCAAGAAAAAGGTGTGAGGCCATGACCGGCATGAAGTGCACTTTTACTGGAACAGTTGCGTCGGATGTTCAGATGAAGCCGACCAAAAGCGGGCAGGTGACCAGCTTTACCGTTGAGTACTCCGAGTATGACGGCTCTACCAGCCGTTGCCAGGTGGCATGCTTCAACAAAGTGGCCGAATTTTCTGCTTATACCAAAGTGCATTGATCAGTACCCATGCGCCCAATATCGAAGGCCGATGGACATGATGCGCCACGGCTGATCG
>Ga0209415_10004880_pt1 | contig 24393 bp, 20 predicted proteins | sample PeaSoiSIISIP2007_FD_187696 | JGI IMG/M metagenome (GOLD analysis project Ga0209415, IMG submission 187696) | Peat soil microbial communities from Weissenstadt, Germany - SII-SIP-2007 (SPAdes) (version 2) | ecosystem: Environmental > Terrestrial > Soil > Wetlands > Peat | place: Germany... | reverse complement strand
GCGGCTTCTTGTGAAGCATACGGACCTCCTGGGCCTCGTAGTATACGGCATGAGAGGAGAAGGCGAAAGGTGGCTGAGGGTGCAAATTCCGGCTGTTGGTAGTTTTGGGGCTAGAAAGGTCCCTCCCAGCGCGTGGTAAACTACCACTGGCAAAAATCTCGAAGCTGGGAGGGAAAGGACAATGGATTCTCTGGTAACGCAAATCCTTGAAAACTTCAAGGCAGCATATGGGCTGAAGATCACCGACAGCAGCGACATGTTTCTGACCGAGAAGAACCTTCTGGAGTTCCTCATGAGACTGGGACGCGCAACCATGGGCGCCGTCTTCGAGCAGTTGGACACGGGCTATGAGGGAGCCGTCATTCGCAAAGACGCTCGGAAGTACAAGTTCGTAGGCTACCGCAGGACCAGTCTTCACGGACTATTCGGGATGGTCGAATACCGGCGAGCCTACTACTTCAGTAAGCAAGAAGGCGGTGGGGGATACTTTCCCCAGGATGAGAAACTGGGAATCCAGATGCGACACACTCCCGGCTGCCAGTACTTTCTCTCCTCCTTTACAGGGCGGGAGGCCTATCAAAAGAGCCTGGATCGGTTTCACGAGATCTTTCGCCCTGATGCAACGGAGCTGATCTCCTTGAGGAAGTCCTTGGACATGGACGCAGAGTTGGGCGAGCGTCTGGAGGGGCTGCGACAAGAGGAGATCGCGCAGGTCTTCGACAAGAGGCAGCTCATAGCCAAAGAGAATGTGATCAAGGAGCGGATGGCAGTGTCGGTGGATGCCACGAAGCTTCGCCAGCGAGGAGAGGAAGAGCGAAGTGTTGATGGCAAAAGAACTTGCCCGACCGTGTGGCGCGATGTGAAGGTGGGGGCGGTCTCCTCGATTGGCTGGGACGAAAAGCAGCAGGAGGCGTTTTGCACAGCCAGCAGCTACGTCAGCGGCATCGAACACGCCGATGAGTTCTTCAAGCGCTTGACGGTGGAGGTGCAACGCCGAGCGGAGGATGTGAAAAAGACGCGGCTGGTGTTCCTGGCTGATGGGGCGAAGTGGATCTGGGATCGTTTCGTTGAGCTTGCTCCGCCCAACAGCACCTTCATTCTGGATTTCTATCACGCCTGCGAGCACGTCTCGGAGCTGTGCAAGAAACTCTATGGCGAACAGACTCCCGAGTACTGGAAACATTTCAAAGCTTGGAAAACCACCCTCTGGGAAGGAAAAGTCGAGACGTTCCTCCAAGAATTGCATGTGATTCGTGACATGGTTGAGCACAGGGACTACCGCGACCTCATCCAAGGGCAGATCGACTATTTCACCGACAACAAAGAAAGGATGCAGTATGACGTCTACCGTGGTGCCCGCCTTCCCATTGGCAGCGGCACCATCGAGAGTGCCTGTAAGAACGTCATCGCGGGCCGAATGAAGCAGGGAGGCATGACGTGGTCGGAGACAGGGGCAGACGGGATGCTGCAGATCCGCAGCTCCATTGCAAGCGGCCGCCATCTGCAGGATTTCCTGGCCACGCTGGACCGGGCAGCGTAAATCTACCTACTTATTGAAATCGCTCCCTTCTGGTACCAATGGAGGAGCTCTCAAACAAGACGCGGAGGCTCTCAATGCAGGAAGAATCGGACAATAGAATACTGGTCATCAACTGCGGAAGCTCTTCGTTGAAGTACGAAGTGTGGAAGATGCCCCAGCGGGAAAGCCTGGGCCGGGGGATCGTGGAGAGAATCGGGGAGCTCAAGGGAAGGATATCTCAGAAGACGCCCCGGGGGGATGTGCTGCGGGAGGTCCAGGTCCCCCACCACAAGGCGGCCATGGAGCTGGTGCGGGAAGCCCTCACGGACCCCGAGCGGGGGGTCCTGCGCCGCATGGAGGACATCACGGGAGTGGGGCACCGGGTGGTCCACGGAGGAGAGCAGTACGCGAGCAGCGTGATCATCGATGAGGCCGTGGTGGCCGCCGTGGAGAAGAACGCCGAGCTTGCCCCGCTTCATAACCCGCCCAACCTCATCGGCATCCGTGAGGCGCAGGTGGTGCTGCCGGGGGTGAAGCACGTGGCGGTGTTCGACACCGCGTTCCACCAGACCATGCCGCCCGCGGCGTACCTGTACGGCTTGCCCTATGAGCTGTACGAGAAGTACAAGATCCGCCGCTACGGCTTTCACGGAACGAGCCACCGCTACGTGGCCTCCCGCGCGCTGGAGCTGCTGCGACGTTTCCCCGAGAACACGAACATCATCACCTGCCACCTGGGCAACGGCGCATCGGTGACCGCCATCGAGCACGGGAGGTCCGTGGATACATCCATGGGCTTCACTCCCCTGGAAGGGCTCATGATGGGGACCCGCAGCGGAGACATCGATCCGGCCATCGTGGACTTCCTGGAGCGCCGGGGCTACACCTCCGCGGAGGTCAATTCTCTCCTCAACAAGAAGAGCGGCCTGCTGGGTCTCTCGGGAATCTCCAATGACCTCCGGGACCTCGAACCGGAGGCCGCCAAGGGCAACCAGCGGGCCACCGAGGCACTGGAGGTCTACGCGTATCGGGTCCGCAAGTATATCGGCGCTTACGTCGCGAACCTCGTCAAGGTCGACGCCCTGGTGTTCACCGGCGGAATCGGCCAGAACGGCGTGCGGATGAGGGAGAGGATTTGCCACCGCCTGGAGAACCTCGGTATATTCATGGACTACGCAGGGAACGTGTCACGGGGGGCGGAGGAGGGGATCGTCTCAGCGCCCTACTCTCCGATCGCCATCCTTGTCGTGCCCACGAACGAGGAGCTGCAGATCGCAATCGACACCTACGGCCTCATTTTCGGTCGGGAGGTGGGCTTCCGGCGCAGGCAGACGGACATCTCTTTATGAAAGGGGTTTCTTCCATGGTAGAGCTGGATTTCACCAAGCTGGACGGACTGGTCCCCGCAATAGCGCAGGACTGGCAGACCGGCGAGGTCCTCATGGTTGCATTCATGAACCGCGAGTCCTGGGAGCTCACGCAGAAGACCGGGGTCATGCACTATTGGAGCCGGTCGCGGGGCAAGCTCTGGAAGAAAGGGGAGAGCTCGGGCAACGTCCAGGAGGTGAAGGAGCTGCGCATTGACTGTGACGCGGATTGCGTCCTTGCCCGGGTCCGCCAGATCGGGGACGCGGCGTGCCACACCGGCTACAGGAGCTGCTTCTACCGCGTCGTTGAGAAGGGCGGCGAACGGGTGGATGGCGTGAAGGTCTTCGACCCCGCGGACGTGTACGGAGAGAAGAAATGAAAGACCACATCATCAAGCTCGGCGTGCCCAAGGGGAGCCTGGAGCGCGCCACCATAGAGCTCTTCCAGAAGGCCGGATGGAAGATCACCACGTCGGAGAGGTCGTATTTCCCCTCCATCGACGACCCCGAGATCACGTGCAACCTCGTGCGCGCCCAGGAGATGGCCCGCTACGTGGAGAACGGCGTTCTGGACGCCGGCCTCACCGGGCTGGACTGGATACTGGAGAACGAGGCGGACGTGGAGATCGTCACGGACCTGATCTACTCGAAGGCGAGCACCAGCAAGGCAAAGTGGGTCCTGGCCTGTCCAGCCTCCTCCCCCATTGCGCGCCTGGAGGATTGCGCCGGAAAGACCATCTCCACCGAGCTGGTCGGTTTCACCAGGCGCTACTTCCAGGAGCGGGGAATCCCCGTGAAAGTGGAGTTCTCCTGGGGCGCCACGGAGGCAAAGGCGGTGGACGGCCTGGTTGACGCCATCGTGGAGGTGACGGAGACCGGGACGACGCTCAAGGCAAACGGCCTCAAGATCGTGCATACGCTCCTGGAGACCAACACGAAGCTCATCGCGAACAAGGCTGCCATGAAGGACCCGGCCAAGCGGCGCAAGATCCAGCACATGGCGCTGCTGCTCCGCGGGGCCCTTGCCGCAGAGAACCTGGTCGGCATCAAGATGAACGTCCCCGAGTCCAGCTTCGAGGAGGTTGTCGGCCTCCTTCCCAGCCTCACCTCCCCCACCGTCGCTCGTCTGCATGACTCCGCCTGGTTCTCCGTGGAGATCGTGATCCGGGAATCCGTGGTGCGTGAGCTGGTGCCCCGGCTCATCGAAAAGGGAGCAACGGGCATCATCGAGTATCCCTTGAACAAGGTGGTCAATCGCGAAGACGCGATATGAGGTGACGCCATGAAGCAGTACCTGGAGCTGTGCAGGAAGATCCTGGACTCGGGCGTGGACAGGCAGGACCGCACCGGAACGGGGACGCGCAGCATCTTCGGATACCAGATGCGCTTCGACCTCACCAAGGGGTTCCCCCTCCTCACCACCAAGAAGCTCAACACCCGGGCAATCATTCACGAGCTCCTGTGGTTCCTGCGGGGGGAGACCAACATCAGGTCCCTGAACGAGGTCGGGGTCCACATCTGGGACCAGTGGGCCGGCCCGGACGGAGAGCTCGGTCCCGTGTACGGCAGACAGTGGCGCTCATGGCCGGCCCCCGACGGAGGCACCATAGACCAGATCTCAACGGTGGTGGACGGGCTGCGGAGGGAACCGTGGTCGCGCCGTCACGTCGTCTCCGCATGGAACGTCGCGGAGATTGACGCAATGGCGCTTGCCCCGTGCCACTGCCTCTTCCAGTTCTACGTGGCGGACAATCGCCTTTCCTGCCAGCTCTACCAGCGCAGCGCGGACGTGTTCCTGGGCGTGCCGTTCAACATCGCCTCCTACAGCCTGCTCACCCACCTGGTGGCGCAGGCCTGCGGTTTCTCCGCGCAGGAGTTCGTGCACACGCTGGGGGATGCCCACATCTACAGCAACCACATCTCCCAGGTGGAAACGCAGCTCACGCGGGAACCGCGCGCTCTTCCCCGCCTGTCTCTCAACACGGCCGTGAAGGGGATATTCGATTTCACGTTCGAGGACATTGCAATAGAAGACTACCAACCGCACCCGCCCCTGCGCGGGGCCATAGCCGTCTGACGGACCTCTCCCATGCCGGTCTCCCTCATCGCGGCGGTGGCGGCCAATCTCGTGATCGGAGACGCGGGGAGGCTCCCCTGGAGGCTTCCGGACGACATGGCCCGGTTCAAGCGCCTCACGCTGGGACACGCCGTGGTCATGGGCCGCCGCACCTTCGACTCCATGGGCAGTCCGCTTGCGGGACGGCTGAACATCGTCCTCACCCGCGACGCCCTGCTCACCATCCCCGGCTGCCGGATGGCGCATACGGAGGATGAGGCAATCTCGATTGCCGGTGAGGGGGAGCTTTTCGTCATCGGCGGCGCCGCGGTCTATGAGCTGTTCCTCCCTCGCGCCAGACGCATGTACCTCACGCACGTGGATGCCGTCTATCGTGGGGACACCTGCTTTCCAACGGTGGACTGGAAGCAATGGCGCGCTGTCAAGGAGGAGAGGGGCCGGTCAGGCCCGGCGGGGGCCCCGGCGCACAGGTTCGTGGACTACGAAAGGATTCCCTCATGAGGAATGCGCGGCTTGCCGATGCGCTGCCCGCCCTTGTGCTTCTCCTCGCAGCCGGCCTTGCCCGGCCTGTTTCGCTCCCCGCGCAGTCCCTGCAATGGGAGCAGGCTGAGACCGAGCATTTCATCTTCATTTTCGAGCCGAGGGACCGGGCTTCCGTCAACGAGCTCCTGACGTTCTGCGAGCCCATCTACCAGCGGATCACGGGATTCTTCCACTCCTATCCGAAGAAGGTGCCCGTCATTGTGCGCGGCAGGGTGGACCAGGCCAACGGCTTCAGCACCTTCCTCCCGATGCACATCGAGCTCTACCTCACGGCTCCGACTGACCACTTCCTGGGGGCTCGAACGGAGAGCTGGCTGAAGGTCCTGCTGACGCACGAGCTCACCCATTTCGTGCACGCCTCAATGGACCGGGGGTTCTTCTATTCGCTTTCCCGCGTCTTTGGAGCAGACGCTGCCGGCGCGCATTTCGCCTTCCTGCCTGGCTGGATGATCGAAGGGCCGAGCACGAACGCTGAAACCATCTTCACGTCCGGCGGGCGCGGACGCAATCCGTTGTTCGAAATGGAATACAAGGCCCCGGTGGAGGAAGGGAAGCTCTTCAGCCTGGAGCAGGCCGCCTATGAGTCCGCGTTCCCACCCTCCGGACGGATCTACGTGGGTGGCTACATCCTTGTGGACTTCCTCCTCTCCACCTATGGAGAAGACACTTTTCAGCGCGTCATGGATGCATACCTGGGCTTTCCCTTCCTCGGGCCATGGGCTGCAATTCGGAAGGTCACCGGAAAAAGCGCATCGGAGATCTTCGCCGATCTGGAACGCCACCTGGAGGCGAAGTATGGGCAGTACCAGTCCATCTCCTCGGGAAAGGTGATCACTCCGGCCCGGCCGGGCAATTGGATGCACCCCGTGCTCACGGACCGGGGAATGTACGTGTTCAGCTCGCCGCAAGACCATTTTCCGGCTATCGTCCGCTATGATGCCTCGACCTCGACAGAGGAAGTCATCCAACCGGTCATCAACGACGGACTCTCCTTCAGCGCGCCGCGCGACGGCGCGGCCCTCTACTATTCCTCACTGACGCAGACGCTGCTCGACCCGGGAGACGTGGAGGTTGTTTCCGACCTGTACAGGCTGGACGTGATGACGCGCGCTCACACTCGGATCACGCGAGACGCGCACCTCTGGCAGCCCTGCATCTCCCCCGACGGATCCACCCTGGTGGCGGTCCAGGGGGCAGGTCCCTATTCGCGGCTGGTCCTTGTCGACGCGGCATCCGGGGCCCTGAAGACGCTGTTCTCCCGCGCGGAAGGAAACGTGTACACACCAGCCTTCTCCCCGGACGGGAAGCGCCTCGCGTTCACATTCAACCTGCGCGGCTTCCAGGACGTGTACGTGGCGGGCTACCAGGCCCTCCTCCAGGGATCCATGGATCTGTCGGACAACCGGGCTCCCGTTGAAGATGTCAACGTGAACGCCGCGACGCCGGTCCTGGGACCGGATCCCTCCGGCGAATATTTCCCCTCCTTCCTGGACAACGCGTCGCTGCTGTTCTCCTCTGACAGGGGCGGAAGCCTGTCCCTCTACCGAGCCGACCTGGCCAGCGGAGAAGTCTTCAAGGTCCTGGACGACCCGGTTGCCGCAACCTCCGCCGTGGCAGACGGTGACTCCCTGATCTACTCGAGTTACTCCAGCAATGGCTGGTGCCTGAAGAAGGTTCCGCTTTCCAGCCTCGCGGCCGTCCAGCTGCCGCCACATCAGGAAACGAAGCAGGACTACCCCGAGCCGTACACATGGACAGGGGCGTCGGCTCCTTCCCGAGCGTACGCTGACTGGCCCGCTCCCCTGCTGTGGCTTCCGTACCCAATGGTGACGCGGACCAGCCCGGGCTCCCCGGGGATCGAGCTTGGCCTTGGCGCCGCGGTCTACGGGGCATCTCTTCTGGGAACCACGACGTGGCTGGCGGATGCAGGCTGGTCTTTCGCGTCACAGCAGCCCTTTGCGGGTCTTTCCCTCACCACCGTGCTGGGGCCGTTCCTCGCCTCGCTTTCAAGCCAGCTCGCGTACCAGTACACCGACATGTATTCACAGACAGTCGAATCGAGCATGTCGCTGGGCCTTCCCGTGATCAACGACGCGAGCCTCGACACCAGTCGGAGCCTCTCCGTGTCCCTGGGCCTGGAGCATCTCGCTGAGCTCGACTCTTCCGTGCCGTTCACGTTCGCTGATGCCCTGGGGTCGCTGACGGGAGGCTGGCAGAACAGCCTTTTTGTGACCAGCGGGATATCGTGGCAGTGGCTTCGGACAGGGGGCCCAATAGACTTCAATTCCCCGCTTGCCGTGAGCGTGAGCATCCAGAACGCAACCCGGTTGCCTGTCCTGTACTCCCCGGTGCCTGAGAGCAATTTCTCCCTGGGAGCGGCAGTGAACATCCCCTCTCTCATCCCTCATCACGTGATCATTCTTGCCGTGAAGTCCACCGACGTGCTGGGGGGACCATTCAGCAGCTATGTTGATTCCTATGCCGTCCCCCGCGGCTTCCCCGGCCCGGATGTTCGAAGCGTTCCGGGGCAGGCCCTCGCCAGCGTCGACTACGCCATCCCGATCGGCCTCTGGGACCAGCCCATTGCGTTCAGCCTTGCGGCAACAGGAGCGAGCTTCGCTGTCCACGCGGAGAGCCTGGCCAACTGGGGTGACGAGCTCCAGGGATTCAGCGTCCAGCCGTTCCTGTACGTGGGAGGAGATCTGACTTTCCAGATGGCCTTCAACGCCATCCCGTTTGCGGTCCTTGTGGGTGTTGCAGGGAAAATCAATACCTCTGTGCCGGGATCCTTCGATCCGGGGACGGATCTGGGAATCTATCTCACCATCGGGTCAGCGGGACTGGGAGGCGGCCTGCGACCCGGCCTTTCCCCGAAGCCCCCGACAGACCGCCTGACAGTGCAGGCCAGGGAGGGAGCGTCTCAGCGGTCCACGACGTTCCAGTCTATCTTGTAGCCGATGGCCGCTGCCACCCGCTCCAGGTCTGCGTCCGTGTGATACAGGAGGGGCGCCTCTGTCAGCCGGGGCGCTCCGCCTGCCGCCTGGATCCGAGCCCCGTTGTGATGGCTTCCCGCGAGCTCCTTGAGGAGGCTGCCGTCGGACCCGAGCACCTGCACCACTCCGTTGCACGCGCAGACATACGTGCTCGTCGGGCTTTCGACCTTCATGAAGAAGCTCGTGCCACGCACCCCGGCCACGGCGCTGGGGGTCCGGATCAGGAAAGCCGGCCCGCTTTGACCGGTAGAGATCCGTTTCAGCACGAGGGTGAGCGCGCCCTTCCGCAGCTCGCTCCCGGTCTGGAGATTTCGAGGGTTGAAGACGAAGGTCGTGTCCTCCGAGAGCCTGATTGCGTTGCGGGTGTTGAACTCGATGTCGACGAGCGATCCGGGGAACGTCACGATGACGGCCCCCAAGGGCACGGTGTCACCGATGCGGGCCTCCGCCCCGTCTATGGTGGCGGTCCCTTCGAGATAGGTGATGGTGGGAACCTGCGCGCCCGCCTGCCCCGTCTGCGCAAAGCCGACGGCCCCCATGACGAGGAGCCCGCAAGCCGCAATCATGATTCTCCGCATCTCTCTCACCTCTCAGGTCAGTGTAGGGAGAGAACGGGGACGTGTAAAGCGCGCACGGCTTCCGCGGACGGCTCCGTCGTGTTACTATAGGAACGATGCCAGGAGAAACGATCCTTGTCGTGGAGGATGAGCCATCGGTCGCCCGGGGGCTGGAGTACGGGCTCAAGGCGGAGGGGTTTACCGTCGTGATCGCCGGGGATGGGAAAAGGGCCCTGGAGATCGCCCGGGGGAAGAACCCCAAGGAGCTTCCCCACCTCATCCTCCTGGACATCCGGCTCCCCGACATGAGCGGCTTTGACGTTTGCAGGACGCTGCGGGAAGAGGGCCGGACCCTGCCCATCCTGATGGTGACGGCGCGGGACGAGGAAGTGGACAAGATCGTCGGCCTGGAGCTCGGAGCCGACGACTATATCGTGAAGCCATTCAGCTTCCGGGAGGTTCTCTCCCGCGTGCGCGCGGCGCTGCGTCGCGCTTACGGCGAGCTTGCCTCCACCGCAGGCGCGGAGAAAGTGGCGTTCGGCGACGTTCGCGTGGACCTCCGAGGCATGCGCGTCGAGCGCGGGGATCACGGGGTCCCTCTCACCCCCACCGAGTACAGGCTGCTCAGCCACCTCGTGACGCATCCCGAGCAGGTGTTCAGCAGGGATGCGCTCCTGGAGCTGGTCTGGGGTTACGAGAACTCGGTGGACTCGCAGCGCACGGTGGACGTGCACATGCGGCACCTGCGGGAGAAGCTGGAGGAGGACCCCGCGAACCCGCGCTGGCTCATCACGGTGCGAGGCACCGGATACATGTTTTCCCAGAGGCGCAATGTTAACGAAGTTTAACCTGGCTTTAAAGCTGCGGTAATCCTTGGGTGGTAGCTTACAGCCGGAGGTATGGGAACTCATGACGACACGTGCATTCGTACGCCGCGCGTTTCTTGTTGCGGCTGTCCTCCTGGGGGCGACAGCGGCCCTGGGTTTCTCCCAGAGCGCTTCTGACGCCAACCCCGGCCACCCGTCCGAGCCAGGAGTCCTCGTGGTCTCAGTTGAACCCGGAAGCCCCGCTGAAAAGGCGGGAGTCGTCCGTGGAGACATCATTACCGACGTCAACGGCGCGGCAGTCAACAGCCAGGCCGACATCCGCCAGGCAATTGCCTCTCACAAGCAGGGCGACACCCTCTCCGTGAAGGTGCGCCACGGTGACGAGAATAAGACCCTGTCCGTGGCGCTCGGGGAGAAGAACGGGCGCCCGTACATGGGCCTGCTCCTGTTCCCCGAAGGACAGGGGAGGCTCGGAATGCGTCGCGGAAATGAGCAGGGCTGGCCCTGGGCGACTTCCCAGGGCGCAATTGTAGCGCGCGTGGCCTCGGGGGGTCCGGCCGACAAAGCGGGCATCAAGAAGGGGGACGTCATCCTTTCCGTGGACGGCGTCCAGGTGGACACGGATCATGGTCTGAGCGCTCTGATCCAGGACAAGAAGGTCGGCGACACGGTGACCCTTTCCGTGAAGGCTCGCACCGAGCCGGCGGACAAGGCCCCCCGGGACCTGAAGGTCACCCTGGGCAGCACCCCGGACAAGAAGAGGCCGTGGCTCGGCGTGGAATACAGGCAGGGGTTCCCTGCCGCGTTCATGCCGTGGAGCGACTTCCCGCCTGCTGCCCGCCTCCTCACGCCGGACTTCGGGCAGCCTCTGGACATGCCGGCGATGCCTGAGGGGCCCTCGGCGCCCGGGCTGCGCAGGCCGGACGCGCCGGCGCCCATGGTCTGATGAACGCCTCCCTCCGGTGGAAGCTGGCCGGGAGCTACGCGCTCCTGATCCTGCTTTCAGTGACTCTCATGGGGGCGCTGGCGTTGTACTTCGTCCAGCGCTACATCGAGAGCCAGGAGGGTGATTACCTGCGGGCGAACGCGAAAACGGTCGCCCAGCAGGCCCAGAGATTCCTCCAGCCGCAGCTGCGCCGCGTCGCGCTGCAGAACCTCGCGTTCACGTCCGCGTTTCTCGGGGACTCGCGCGTTCGCATCCTTGCTGCGGACCGCACCGTGTACGCTGATTCGGGTGACCCCGGTCTTCCGGATGAGTTCCTCTGGCTGATCCCTTCCGGCCTCGCGGAGATAGAGACGCGTCCGCGGCCGCCGGCCCCGTTTATCTTCCCGATCCCGCAGGCCCCGGAGAGCGCCCGGCCCGTTCGGCCGCGGGATCTCCTGCCGATGTTCCGGGACCTACCCCTGGGGACCTCGCACATGTACGCGCGAAGGGTCCTGACCCCCTGGGGAAGGCGGTTCGTCTTCGAGCAGGACTCCGCGGAAGAGGCCGCCGGCGCCGCCGCGGTGCCTCCCCGGCACGTGCTGACGGTGACCCTGCCCGTTGGCAGCGCGCAGGAGCCCATCGGGTTCGTGCAGATGTCCACCCCCTTGAGCCTCAGCTCGGAAGCCATTGGCACCATGAGGAACGCGGTCCTGTTCTCCGGCCTCGGGTCCCTGCTCTTCGCCGTCGCGTTCGGGCTCATCATGGGCAAGGCCCTGTCCGACCCCTTGCGCGCGCTGGCGGCCACCGCGCGACGGATGTCGGAAGGAGACCTGGCCGCGCGGGCCGTGGTCGGACGCCGGGACGAGATCGGGGCGCTCGCCGGCCAGTTCAACGCGATGGCATCCCACCTTGAAACGAGCTTCCAGGAGCTGCGCTCTGAGCGGGATGCTCTCAAGAGATTCATTGCGGACGCCTCCCACGAGCTGCGAACGCCGGTCACTGCGCTTGCGACTTTCAACGAGCTTCTCCTGGGAAGCGCGGCGTCGGACTCTGCCGCGCAGCAGGAGTTCCTGCAGGAAAGCCAGGCGCAGATTGCCAGGCTGCACTGGATCACGGCGAACCTCCTGGATCTTTCCCGCCTGGATGGCGGCATCGCCTCTCTCACCATTTCCGCCCACCCTGCCGCCGAAATCCTGGAGTCCGTCGCTGCCGGCTTTCGGGCCCGGGCAAATGACAAGGGCGTCTCCCTCGAGGTCGACGTCCCCGATGCGGAGCTCATGCTCTCCTGTGACCGCAACCGCATGGAAATGGCGCTCTCGAACCTCATCGGCAACGCGGTGAAGTTCACCGGGAAAGGCGGGACGGTCCGCGTGAGCGCCGCCGCGGAGGATTCCATGGCCCGCTTCGAGGTGAGGGATGACGGGGCGGGGATTTCTCCGGAGGACCTGCCCTTCGTGTTCGAGCGGTTCTACCGCGGGAAAGGCGCGACATCCGAGGGTGCCGGCCTTGGGCTGGCAATCGCCAAGAGCATCGCACGGGCCCACGGCGGCTCCATCTCGGTGGAAAGCGAGCTCGGAAAGGGGAGCCGGTTCACGCTGCGGGTCCCGCGTTCCTTCGGCGGAAAAACCGCTTCCCACTACGCTTGACTCCAGGCATGGGTCCTTTCTATCCTTGATAACGGGAGGGAGCCTGGAGACGACAGGAGAGGATGCCATGCCTCGCAACGGGCCCGCTCTGGTGGCTTCCCTTTTTACCGTCCTTGCCTTGACGGCATTCTCTGCAACGGCTGGGGCGGACGCGCAGTTCCTCGGGCTCGCCGTGGCGCAATCCATCACTCAAGACGCGGAGGGCAGGACGTTCCTCAGCGGAATCCACCATGCCTCATCCGTCGACGCGTTTCCCCACGAAGAGAGCGTTTGCGTCTATACCCGCTGGAGCGGGTCCGGGACGCACCAGATCGGCATTTCGATCTGGAACATGGAAACCGAGGAGACCGTGTCGGAGGCAGCGCAGGACGTCGAGTTCTCCGATGATTCAGTAACGACTTTCGTGCGGACGTTCCCCCACGCGAGGTTTCCAGTTGGAGGAACCTATGCCGTGGAGGTGACGCTGGACGGGGACCTCGCGGCGGAATACTCGCTTTTCGTCAACGTGGATGACTCTTACCCCGACGAGCCGGAGCTTGTCCTCTCCGTTCCGGCGGAGAATGGTGTCCTGGACAGGGCGGGGAATGCCTCTGTTTTCGGGATCCCTGACACCTTCTCGGTCCGCGGCTTCCCCGCTCACGACAGCTTCGAGCTGGTGACGCTGTGGTTTTCCGGAGAAGGGAGCCACAGGCAGCGGCTGGAAATCCTTGACCCCACCGGCGTTCCCATAGCTTCTTCTCCCACCCGGGAGATCGGGGCAGACTATGGAAAAATGAAGATGCTGACCGATTCCTTCCGGAATGTCCCGATTGCCGCGCGCGGCACCTACACCGTCGTCCTCTACCTCGACGGCGAGGACGTCTTCGAGTACCCGCTCCCTGTCCGAAGGAACTAGCCCCCAGGGCCCTGACCCTTTGCCCTCCACGCGCCGCGCGGGGTATCATGCCTCCCCAGGGAGGTGTTTCATGAAAAACCTGATCATACCCGCGCTGCTTGTGTGCGCTTTTGCGGGCGCGGGGTTCGCGCAGGCCGCACCCGCCCCCGCTCCTGACGCCGCCTCCAGCGCCCCGGCCGTGCAATCGCCTGCGCCGGCTGCCGGCGCTCCTGCCGCAGGCACGCCTGCCGCGAGCACACCCGAAGCCAGCCCGCCCTCGTTCATGGAACAGGAGATCGAAGCCGCGGCAGCGGAGCTCTCCTCAGCGCAGGTCGGCACAATGACGGTGGACGATCTGGAAAAAATCGCCGCTCATCTTGCCATCGCCGTCCAGAAGGAGCGATACGTGGAGCGGATCCGAAACGCCTCATTCATGCTGCCGGGCGTCGGGCAGTTCATGGCCGGCGACACGCTGTCAGGATGGCTTTTCGTCGCATGGGACCTGACCGTGCTGGCCGGGACAATCGTGAGCGCATACTTCGTGCTCCCGGCAAACGTCCAGTTCGGCTCTCTCGACTATCTCAACTCCCCCCTGTCCGCCATCCAGACGGCGTGGGGATCGAACAGCCTGCTCGCCTATCTCCCCCTCGCCGGGGTCATCGCCGGCGGCGTAATCCTGGAGACCGTGCTGCGCTACGTCTCAGCGGACAACGCGGCAAGGACGGCGCGCAGGAATATCGCGGACGGAAAAGTCACGTTCCAGCCCACCCTGGAGCTCTCGGACGGGAACCTTGGTTTCGGAATGAGAATGCAGTTCTGACCAGCGGGGACCCCCGCTATTCCCTCGCGCGATAGCTCAGGCGCTTGTAGTCATCCACGAAGCCGGAGTCGATGAGCGCCTGCCGATACGGGCTGGTACCCACCGGCTCGCCGTTGACGGTGAGGACGCGGACGGCCGGCAGCGGCTGCTGGTCCCTGCCTGTCAGCGTCTTCACGAAGCTCATGTAGTCGGGGATTCGCGGCTCTTGTGGAGGGACGCGGAACTCCAGGTCCCTCCCCGTCCGGCGGGAAACCAGCACCACCCTGGGCCCGTGGAACACGAGGTGGGTCGTGGGGAGCCGTGACGGGAGAAACGACTTGAGCGCATCCAGGTCCATCCCGCACAGGGACGCGGGATCAGCGGCGTTCATCCAGAAAACGACATCCTCCCGGGGCGGGGAAACCAGGGACTCGAGGGCCGAGGGAGAGGCGAACTGGAGCCCTCGCACGCCGTCGAAGAACCTGCCGGCCACCACTTCCCCCGAAAACTCCATGAGGCGAAGGCTCCGAAAAAGGCGCGACCATCTCAGGGGAGGCAGCTCTTCCTCGAGGAGCTCCCGAAAGACGATCCCATAGCGCTGCAGCGCCTGCCGGATGCGCTCGCGCGCATTCTCCTCTTCGTCCAGCGCGTCACGCTCGCCGGCTCTTTCCGGCGGCACGCGAAACCAGGACCCCGCGGAGGGCCGGGAAGACTGCCACCTGGCAAAGCTCCCCCGCGCGCCCCGTCCCTCCCGCGCGGATTCCTCCGGTCGAAAGCCGGTGGCAATGCCCCTGCGCACGGGTTGGAATGAATCCGCGGATATTTCTCCCTTCCAGGCAAGATCCCAGAGGCTCCTCGTGAGCGCGCCGGAGTCCATCTTCGAAAAGTCGACGAGCTCCCAGAAGCCGTGCTTCCCGGACCTTCCGGGAAAAATCGCATCCGCCGCTTTCGATGCCCCTTCAATGTAGAGCTCGGCATCCGGGCCGAAGCAGAACCCGACGCGCTCCTTGCCCGCGCCGAACCACAGAAGGCCGGCTTCGCCGAACAGGGTGTCCAGCCAGCGCGGCGAGTACCCGTCCAGCCGCGCGGGAAACACCTCCTCCTCCCAGAGCCGGGCGGGCAGACAAAGCCCGAACAGCCGTTCCCATCGTTCCTTCATGTCCTCCAGTCCCGCTCCCCGCCGCACAAGGCCCTGGTGCGCGGCGATGAACCACGGCAGCCTCTCCGCGGGAAGCGGTTCGACGGCCGGGCGCCCCTGGGCCCGGGAGATCCGCAGGAGGGCTTCCAGGTTCTCCCTGTCGCAGATGAGCAGGTCCTCGGAGCCGGCAAGCAGGCGGTCAAGGACCACCACTTCCTCCTGGACCAGGTCGTCCAGGATCGCATCCAGGCGTTCGCGGCCCACGCCGAAAACCAGGGAAATCCGTGAGGGTTGGATTGGCCCGTAATATCGCAGCCACTGGGCGACCAGCTCGCCCAGCACCTCGTCGTCTTTTTCCAGGGCTTTGCGCAGACGGGGCTCCACCTCCGCGGCCGTGACCGCGTCTTGATCGCCGAACACCTGTTCGCTTATCCGGGGCGCAAGCTCCTCCTCGAGCCGTCCTGTCCCGCGTCCTCCGGCATCCCGCGCGCTTGCGGCCAGGAGCTCCCGCCACTCCGCGGCGGGCAGGATGACCCTGTCCTTCAGCCAGTCCAGGACTTCGCGCGAGTCCCGGGGCCCATAGCCTTCCGCCGTCCTCTGCAGCTTGGCCTGGAAAGCCGCGGCGAGGAGCGGCGAGACGCGGGGACGCAGCTCCGCGGAGAGGGCCAGCTCACGGACAAGGTCTGCGCGGGCCCGCGCGGTTCCCCCGGCGGCACCCGCGGTGGGCGTGTCGTCCTGGTACATGAGGACATTGGTCTGCTTCCACGCAACGCTGCCGCAGAACGGGGACGGGGCCGGGGTGGCGGCCTCATCCACCAGAATCGCCGCCGCTGCCAGCTCGCCCAGGACAATCCCGAGACTTGGAAGGTCGAACTCTTCCTGGAGGCACGTCCTCCAGGCCTCGAGCACGAGGGGAAAATCCTCGTAGCGGTTCACGGCTGCAAGCAGGCTCTTGGCCCGCAGCCGCGTCACCCACAGGGGCGTGCGGCCCCGGGCCGAGGCCCGCGGGAGCAGGAGGGCGCGGCCGGCCGCTTCGCGGAACCTTGCGCCAAAGAAGCCGCTTCCCTCCAGGCGGGCGCGCATGAGCCTGTCAACGTTCCCGACGGTCACGATGGACAGGATCTGGCTGGCGGATATCTCCTCGGGGACCATCAGCAGTATGGTGTCGTCATCCTGGAACATCTGCGGACGGTATCCGAACTTCTCCTCCCAGCCCGCCGACAGCGCGAGGCTGTACGGCCTGTTCACCCTGCCTCCCCACAGCGTGTGCAGGATGATCCGCGCCTCCTCGCCCCTTCCCTGCGGATCCCGCGTGTGCTCCACCAGGAGATGATGACGGTGGGGCAGGTCTTTCCCGGTCACATCGCGCTGCCTGGCCAGGAAATCGATCATGGCCCGAGCCGCGCCGGGCTCCATTCCACGCTTCTGCGAAAGCTCGCGTGGGAGGGAGGCGTCCTTGAGCCGTCCGTTCCAGCCTTCCAGGGCGCGCGCGATCCTGTCCGACAGGTGGAATGTCCTGTTGCGTTCTTCCGCCTTCCAGAACGGCGACATGGCGGTGCGCGCCTCCACGGGGACAACCTCCACGCTCTGGTGGTCTATCTTCTGGATGCGCCAGCCCTGGGTACCCATGATGAAGCTGTCCCCGATGGCGCGCTCCCAGACGAACTCCTCGTCCAGCTCCCCAAGGAGCGATTTGGAATCCGCGGTGCGCAGAGCGAAGTATCCCCTGTCGGGGATGGTCCCGCCGCCCATGGCCAGGCGCATGCGCGCAGCGCCTCGGGCGCTTACCTCGCCGGACAGCTTGTCGAAAGACACCATGGGGGAAAGCTCGCGCACCCTGGTCTCCTCGAACCTTCCCGCCAGCATTGCGAGGACCAGGTCGAAATGACGCCGCGGAAGCGCGTGGTAGGGATGGCTTGCCCTCACCCAGTCGAAGAGCTCCTCCACCTTCCAGGTTTCCGCCGAGGTCATGGACACGATCAGCTGGGCAAGGACATCCAGCGGGCAGAGCACAGGCGTCATCTCTTCGATATCCTGCTCCTGGACACAGCGCGCCATGACGGCGGCATCGACGATATCCTTTCCGTGCAGGGGGAAGATGACGCCCCTGCTCGGCTCACCGACGGTGTGGCCGGCTCGTCCGAGGCGCTGCACCGCGGAGGCAACGGTGAACGGGCTCTGCACAAGGATCACCCGGTCCAGAGCCCCGATGTCGATTCCCAGCTCCAGGGAGCTCGTTGCGACAATGGCCTTCAGCTCCCCCTTTTTCAGCCGCTGCTCCACCACCAGGCGCAGCTCCCGCGAAAGGGACCCGTGATGAGACCAGGCAAGGGGCTCCGGAAGCCCCTCGTTGATGAACCTGCTGAGCTTCTCCGCGTGCCGCCGGGAGTTCACGAAAAAAAGCGTGGACCTGCTGGTCGCGATGATCCTGCGGCACTCGCGGGCAAGCGCGTCCCACATCGGCTTCTCGTCGGCAGACTCGCCTGTCGTGGCGGAGGCGCTGGCAACGGGAAACGAGATGGAAAGATCGTACTGCTTGGAACCGGGACAGCTCACGATCTTCACTTTCCGTTTCTCGAAGGCCTGGCCGCCGGTGCGGGTCAGGCGATAGCCCCCCACGAGGTCCGCAACCGCCGCGAGCGGACGCACCGTGGCGGAGAGCGCGATCCGCTGGAACTCCCCCGACAGGCGCACGAGCCTCTCCACCGCCGTCACGAGGTGCGTTCCCCGCTTCGTTGCGGTAACCGCGTGGATCTCGTCCAGGATGACGGTGGCAAGGCCGTCCAGCATCAAGCGGCCGTTCGGCGACGACAGGATGAGGTTCAGGCTCTCCGGGGTGGTGATGAGGACCTCCGGCGGGTGGGCAAGCATCCTCCGCCTCTCGGAGGAAGGGGTGTCCCCGCTCCTGGTGAGGACCCTGATTTCCGGAAAATGGCTCCCCGCGCGGGAGAAGAAATCCCCCAGGCCCGCAAGCGGCGTGAGGAGGTTCCTCTGGATGTCGTTGTTGAGAGCCTTCAACGGGGAGACATACAGGATGCGGACCTTGCCGCCTGCCCAGGCGCCGGTGACCAGCCTGTCGATTCCCCAGAGAAATGCGGCAAGTGTCTTGCCCGTGCCTGTCGGAGCGCTTGCCAGGACGTGCGCTCCTGCCGCGATCTCGGGCCACGCTTTCTGCTGGACCTCGGTGGGCCGCCCCACCGCCTGCCGGAACCATTCCGCGACCAGGGGATGAAAAAGGGAGAGGACGTCTTCGCTCATTCCTCTGACTTCAGCAGGCCGCTCGTGAGCTTGTGCCAGTCCACGGGGATCCTGCGCGGCGTCACCGTGAGCTTCGACGCCTGCGCCGCCGCCCGGGCAATCCTCTCATCAATCGGGGAATGGGTGTCAAGCCAGAGAAGGAGCTTCGGATCCTCCGGCTCCGCTTTCCTGATGCGCTCAAGTGCCTGCTCGAACGCCCGGGGGTCAACCTCCGCGCGCGCCAAAAGCTGCACGGAGAAGGCGTCCGCGCGGTCCTCCGCCTCCCTGCCGTAGTGCATGTTCACCAGGGTCTGTGCCAGGGTCCCGGTGCTGTTCCCGGCCCGCCCGCCCGTCAGGACGCCGGCCAGGGCAGCCGCCCCGACCTGGCGCGCCAGGAGCGTCAGGGGGTCCCGGTGCGCCACGTGGGACAGCTCGTGGCCGAGGATTGCCGCCATCTGCTCGGCAGATTCCAGGTTTCGAATCAGGCCCGTGTCGACGCAGATGATCCCCCCGGGCAGGGCGAACGCGTTGACCGCAGGGGAGTCGAGCACGACAATCCTGATCTTCGGCGCTCCCGGGGCCAGCTGATCCAGGGCGGGGCGAAGCCTGTCCATGATCGTGGACAAAGCCGCGTCGATGGCAGGATTCGAAAGCACCCTCTGCGAAAGCTCCACCTGCCGGAGAATCAGGGGCCCCAGGGCGTCATCCATGGACGGGGCGATCTTTGTGGTCATGACGCGCCGAGAGAGAATGATCCTCTCAGCGGCGAAGGCGAAAATCCCAAGCACGACAATGATCCCTGCAAGGATGGCAAGCTCCCTGATGAGCCGAGAGCGACGGGTCAAAAACCCTCCGGAGGCTTGTTCTCCCACACGCGGGGAGCGCGCGGAACGCGGGCGGCCTTGGGGCCGTAGTAGCGGGCGAAGCTGATCCGTCCGAAAACCGGCATGTAGAAGAACCGCCCCTTGTTGGCGTTGATGAGGGCGACGATGGACCAGACGATGTAGGTCACGTTGATCAGGATGGTGAAAAACAGGTACCAGAAGAACCAGGCCCACGAAGGCGCATGCGTCGCGACGTTCGTGATGATCCACGCGGCAACCCCGGCGTTCAGAAGAACCACGGGGATGTGGGAGAGCAGCGCCTGCAGGGCGTGAAAGGCTACAAACGGGGAAGTCTTTCGATTCACGAGGAAATAGATCACCGACGCAATGAGGTTCAGGAGCGGGATGGGAAGACCGATGGCCAGGGAGGCAAACATCATGAGATAGGCGCCCATGGCATCGTCCTTCTCCCGCTCGGTGATGTCACTCGGCTGGGGAAGGTGAACAGATGAGCTGGTGTCTTCGGTGCTCACACGCCGGGCTCCTGCGTCGGGAGGGAAGAGTCCGGGCGCGAAGGCACCCGGACTCCCGGAAACCCTACTCCTTGCCGCTGAACCTGGGGTACTCGTCCGTGAAATATCCCAGGTAGAGGCCGATGCGGGTGAGCCATCGATAGGTCCCGACATTGAAGGCGTGCCACCTGGCGGGGTAGCGCCCCGCGAAGAGAATGGCAAACCACGCGAGGAACCCGAGGACTCCGGAGGCGATTTCCCTGAAGATGAGGCAGATATAGTGAGGGATGCCGACGTACAGCCAGCCGAACAGGAGTCGAAGGATCACAAGCCCTCGGCTCACGCGCTCCGGCCGGGGGACCTCAAGCTTCACCGCGTCCCCTTTCACACCGGGGAAGAATGCCGGGTATCCGTCAACCAGGTTCCCCAGCGAGGCCGCGACCCGGAGGCTCCAGTTCTGAAAACCGATCTGGAAATTGAAGAAGCTCTCCGGGAACCTGCCCGTGAACAGAACGACCCAGAAAGTCAGGAAGGAAATTATGGCCGACCAGATCCCGACAATCGCAAGAAGCACGAGGTGCGGAATCGCGATATACAGTGATCCGAACAGCGTCCGAAGGATCAGTTGCCCGCGCGAGTACTTTTCCTGGTGCGTGATCGACAGCTTCATGGCGCCCTCCTTGATATGCAGATTGTAATGCACGGGGGCGCCCTTTTCAAAGGAATTCTCCAGCCAATTGATTTCAACCGGCGCTCCGGTTACTTTGGTGGGAGAAAGGTCGAACATGTGAGCGCACACGCAATTCTCCTCCTGTATCTTCTCTTCTTTTTCGTGGAGTACTTCTGGGAGCTGGCTCTGAGCCTCCTCAACCTCGGGTACGTGCAAAAGAACTCCTCCGCCGTCCCCCGGGCGTTTGCCGGCGTTATCGATGCGGACACCTACGCCCGCTCGGTCTCCTACACTCTCACGCGGGGGAAGTTCGGCCTCCTTGCGGGGGGATTCTCTGCGGCGGCGCTCCTGGCCATCGTCCTGACCGGTTCCCTGGGCCTCGTGGACGATGCGGTGCGGACACTCCCCCTGCACCCCTATTTCCAGGGCATCGTCGTCATTGCGTGCGTGTCGCTCGTGTTCTGGGTCCTCGCCCTGCCGTTTTCCCTCTATTCCACCTTCTCCATCGAGGCACGGTTCGGCTTCAACAGGACGACCCCCCTGCTCTACCTGGTGGACACGCTGAAGGGGTTCGCTGTCTCCGCGGTGATCGGATTCCCCGTTCTCCTGGGGCTCTTCTGGTTCATGGACCGGACGGGAAGCTTCTGGTGGATATGGGCCTTCGCCGCAATGAGTGTCTTCCAGGTCGTGATGAGCATCCTGGCCCCCCTGATCATTGCCCCGCTTTTCAACAAGTTCACTCCCCTTCCCGACGGGGAGCTGAAGGATGCGATCATGGCCCTGGCCGGGAAGCTGGGCTTTCGCACGAAGGGCATCTTCGTCGTTGACTCGAGCAAGCGCTCGAGCCACTCGAATGCCTACTTCACGGGGCTGGGAAGGGCCAAGCGCATCGTTCTCTTCGACACGCTCGTCGCCTCCTCATCGAAGGAGGAGATACTCTCCGTGCTCGCTCACGAGATCGGGCACGAGAAGAAGAACCACGTGAAGAAGGGGATCGCGGTTTCCCTCGCGTTCTCCCTCGCCGGGTTCTGGATCATCAGCCTCCTGCTCCCGTACCTCCCGTTGTACCAGGCATTCGGCTTCCACGTGCGCGGCTACCATGCAATCCTGATCCTGCTGGCTTTCTGCTCGGGCCCCTTCACTTTCTTCCTCCAGCCTCTATCCTCCCTCTGGTCACGGAGGCACGAGTACGAGGCGGACAGGTTTGCCGTGCGGGGCGTCGGGTCCGCCGCCGGGATGATCTCCGCGCTCCTGCGGCTCAGCCGGGAGAACCTGAGCAACCTGACCCCTCATCCCTTGTACAGTTTCTTCCATTATTCCCACCCGACGCTTTCGGAAAGGATCACCGCGCTCGAAGAAGAAGAGAAGAGGCTTCAACCCGCATGAAACAACCAGTGGATGCCGGCGCCGCCACGGGCGCTGAGACCGTGGAATGGAACCTTGACGACCTGTATCCGACGCCGGCGGGGGAGCTTATCGACTCGGAGATGGCGGTGCTCGAACAGGATGTGGACTCTTTTGCGGCGCACTACCGGGGAAGGATCGCGGGCCTTGCGGCGGACGAGATGGCCGGGATGCTGGAACACTACGAGTCACTCGGGGAGCGCATGGGAAGGGCCGCCAGCTATGCCCAGCTTTCCTGGGCGGCGCATGCGGATGATCCGGCTCGCGGAGCGCTGCTGCAAAAGCAGATGGAGACCGAGTCCCGCCTCTCCCAAAGTCTGGTGTTCATCGACATCGAATGGGCGGAGGCGTCGGAGGACTCGGCGCGCCGGCTCATCAGTGATCCGCGGCTCTCCCGCTGGCGCCATTGGCTCGTTCTCTCCCGGCGCTACCGCCCCTACCTCCTGAGCGAGCCCGAGGAGAGGATCCTGAGAGAGAAATCCGTGACGGGACGGCAGGCCTGGTCACGGTTCTTCGACGAGATCCACTCCGCCGCGCTGTACGACTGGGAGGGCGACACGGTCCCCCAGCAGGCGCTGCTGACCCGGCTGTATTCGGCGGACCGTGATGTCAGGAAAAGGGCTGCGGCTTCCCTCACGCGCGGCCTGCGCGAGATCCGGCGCTCTACCACCTATATCGCCAATACCATCCTGGCCGACCTCGCCTCCGAGAACAGGCTGCGGCGGTATCCCAGCTGGATATCCTCACGCAACATGGACAACCAGGTCGACGACGCGGTGGTGGACGCCCTGGTGAACGCGGTCTGCTCGCGGTACGACCTGGTGGCGCGCTACTATCGCCTGAAGAAGAAGCTGCTGGGTCTGCCCGAGCTGTTCGACTATGACCGCTACGCTCCAATCGCAAGCGACGAGAGACGCTACAGCTGGGAGGAGGCCCGGGAGACCGTGATCTCCGCGTACCGGAGGTTCCACCCCCGGATGGCCGAGATAGCATCCCTTTTCTTCACGAAGGGCTGGATAGACGCTTCCGTCCATCCCGGCAAGCGGGGCGGGGCTTTCTGCGCCGCCACCGTTCCGTCTCTCCACCCGTACGTGCTCGTGAACTTCCAGGGGAAATCAGACGACGTGATGACCCTCGCCCACGAGCTGGGCCACGGGGTCCACCAGTACCTGTCCCGGCCCCAGGGCATCCTGTCCTGGAGCACCCCGCTCACCACCGCGGAGACGGCCTCCATTTTCGGTGAAACCCTCGTTTTCCAGGACCTCCTGGCGCGGGAGGACGACCCGGACGCTTTGTTGGGAATGCTCGTCCGCCGCATCGAGAGCTCCTTCGCGACGGTATTCCGCCAGGTGGCCATGAACAGGTTCGAGGATGCCGCCCATCGCGCCCGGGCGGACGGGGAGCTCACGACGGAGAGCTTCAGCGAGATGTGGCTTTCCACGCAGCGTGCCATGTTCGCAGACAGCGTCACGCTGAGCGCGGATTACGGAATCTGGTGGAGCTACATTCCCCATTTCATCCACACCCCCGGGTACGTCTATGCCTACGCGTTCGGGGACCTGCTTGTCCGTGCGCTATACGCCCGCTACCAGGAGGCGGGGGAAGGCTTTGCCGACCTGTATCTCCAGATGCTCGCCGCGGGCGGCTCCGACTGGCCGCCAGCGCTGGTCAAGCCGCTCGGGGTGGACCTGACGGCTTCGAACTTCTGGTTGAGAGGCCTCGACCTCCTGTCCTCGCTGGTGGCGCGGGCGGAGGAGCTGGCACGCGCCAAAGGCTTAACGGATGAGTAGCAGGCTGCGGCCGTGCCCGGCGTCCCTCCTGCATCACGGGAAAATCCGCGCGGCGTCGTCTTGATTTTCGCGAAAAATGGAGTAGGATAGTGGGTGGGCGATCAACAACGGAATAAAAGGAGCGCGGCATGACGAGAAACTATCTTGTGTTTTTCTTTGGTCTGTTCCTGCTTCTGGTTTTCACGTTCCTCTTCTGCTACATATCCATCTATAATGAAAACCTCGTCGCGGGAATCCTTTCCATCATCGGGTACGTAGCGGCGCTCATCATCGCCATCATGATAGGCCTTGCCAGCCGTGAAGAGGGCGGCGCCCTGTACATCTGGTTCTTCGGGGTCGCGGGGGTCACCGGGGTGGTCTTCGTTTGGTATCTCTCACGCGCTGGAACGCTCCTGAAGGTCTGGTAGGCCGGTCGTTTCCTTGAGCTGACAAAGCCCCGACCTCGAGTCGGGGCTTTTTTTTCAGACCAGGTCAGCAATCCCGGCCTGGGCTGCCCTGCACAGCTCTGCCGGGGAGACGATCAGCTGGGATCCGCGCGCCCCGGCGTTCACGAGGATCTTTTCGTAAGCCTGGGAGATCTCATCCAGCCAGGTCGGATACCTCTTTTTCATGCCGATTGGCGAGCATCCCCCGCGCACGTAGCCGGTGAGAGGCGTGAGGTCCCGGAGGGGGACCAGCTCCACCTTCTTTG
>Ga0209415_10004879_pt1 | contig 24393 bp, 20 predicted proteins | sample PeaSoiSIISIP2007_FD_187696 | JGI IMG/M metagenome (GOLD analysis project Ga0209415, IMG submission 187696) | Peat soil microbial communities from Weissenstadt, Germany - SII-SIP-2007 (SPAdes) (version 2) | ecosystem: Environmental > Terrestrial > Soil > Wetlands > Peat | place: Germany... | reverse complement strand
ACGTCGAGGCATGCGCCCGTCTCCCGCGCCGATCCCAGCGCGTTGAGATACCTCTCCCGTCTCGTGCCTCCCTTGCAGCCGCTCCCCTCGGAGACATTGAGCGCGACGCTGCTGGCCGCGCGCCTCAGCTGCCTCGCGAGGTCACGGTCGTGACCCTCGATCTGCACGACCACCGGCCGTAGCGCCTTCAGCACCTCGATCACGATCGAATAAATCCGCAGCATGTTGGTTTCGCCTTTCTCTCTCGCGCCTCTCGCGAAAGCACCGCCCCTGCGGCACCGAGCGCAGACCGGGTCAAGGATGCAAGCGGGCGCCAGCCCGCGCAGCACCGTCGCCCTCCTGGGCGGCGGCGCGCAGCGTCCTGGACGCGGTCGAGCACGGTGCCACGCTCGTCACGCGAGCGAGCGAACCCCACTCGTCCCTTGGCAGATCACGGATGCATGCGGGATGACGAGCGCCGCATCGGCGGCGTTCGTCTCCCGCGCCCGCGCCCGCGGCATTCGCCGCTCATCCCGCGCCGCCCGCCGCCGTGTTGATGTCCTCGTTCTCGAGGATCGCCTTCGGGGCGCCCTTCCGCGCGACGTTCAGCATCGCGCGCCCCACGCGCTCCGACGTCGTGACATAGCGGGGGAAGAGCGCGCTCACCAGCGGCACCGCTGGCCGCAGGACGGCGTAGAGGATCCGGTACGAACGGGTGCGCGACGTGATCCCCGGCCCCGGCCGGACGAACACCGGGCGGAACACGTACTTGCCCTTGAATGGCAGATCCAGGATCGCGTTCTCGGCCTCGCCCTTCACGCGCGCCCACATCGTGCGGCTCTTCCCGGTCCCGTCCGCTCCCGCTCCCGAGACGAAGACGAACGTCATCCCCGGATTCTTTGCCACGAGGGTCCGCGCGGCAGCAACGGCGATGTCGCGCGTCACACGGCGGTATTCGCTCTCGGACATCCCTGCGGACGTGACGCCGAGACAGAAGAAGCACGCGTCGTAGCCGGAGAGCTCCTGCGCCACCGACGAGTAGTCGGTGAGATCGGCGCGGACGATCTCGCGGACCTTTTGATCCTTCTGCCCCGTGGCGCTGCGGCCGATCGTCAGTACATGCTCGACGCCCGGGTCAACGAGGCACTCCCGCAGCACGCCCTGCCCGATCATCCCCGTCGCGCCGAAGAGAATGACATTCATGCCGCCCCCGACGTACCACGGGCGGCGCCGGATGGCGCGGGCGTCGGCGGCGGCCGAGTCGCGGGGCAGAGTCCGGACGATGAGCCCCAGCCGGCCGGCGGGAAGCCACGACCAGCGGGCCCGACATGCTTCTTCCGACCGCTCACTAGGGGGTAGTCTCTCCGCCCGGAGGAGCATCGCATGACGCCTGGACGGAGCGCGCGGACGGGAAGGCCGCCATTCAACCATTTCCTCGCCTTCCTTGGAGTTTTGGTCTTCGCCGGATGCGGCTCGAACGGGAACCCCGCGGAGACTCCGGGGGATGCGGGGGATGCCTCCACGTTCGAGTTCCCGGACTCGGACTCGAACACCAAATGCCAGGCGACCATCACGCAGGGCGCCCTGACCGGCAAGTTGTCCGGCGCGACGTGCGAGTACCTCGGCATCCCGTACGGCGCCCCGCCCACGGGCGCGCTGCGATTCATGCCTCCGCAGCCCGCCGCCGGCTGGTCGATGCCGCGCGACGCGACGAGCTTCGGCCCGAGCTGCCCTCAGGCATCGTCGACGCTCAGCTCTGGCCTCATGTCGACAAGCGAGGACTGCCTCTCCATCAACATCTTCACTCCGCAGGCAGCGCCACCCGGGCCGCTGCCGGTCATGGCGTTCATCTACGGCGGGGCGTTCACGTCGGGCAGTTCGTCGCTGTACCAGGGCGAGCCGCTGTCCGAGGCAGGACCTGCGGTCATCGTGACGATGAACTACCGCCTCGGCGCGCTTGGATTCCTCGCGCTTCCGGAGCTCGACGCCCAGCGCCCGGGTGCGCCTTCGGGATCGGACGGCATCCGCGATCAGCAGCTCGCTCTGAAGTGGGTGAAAGAGAACATCGCCACGTTCCACGGCGACCCGACCAACGTGACCGTCTTCGGCGAGTCCGCGGGATCCATCAGCACGTGCATCCACCTCGTATCCCCCGGCAGCCAGGGATTGGCAAACCGATACATCATGGAGAGTGGATCCTGTGTCGGGAAGGCGCCGCTCCTGTCCACCCAGGCGCAGGCCTATCAGGTCGGCGCCGAGCTCGCGGCGTCGCTCTGTTCCGGTGGGGACGGGGGGGAGTCCGACGCGGGCGCCACGGACGCAGGAAGTTCCGGTGTGCTCGCGTGCCTGCGGGCGGCCGACCCGATGCAGTTCGTAATGTGGATGCCACCGCCCGGGGCACCGCAGACGGGCGTCAGCGCCCTTCTCGGCAACCTCCTCGGCCCGCCGTTCGGGCCAACGGTCGAAGGGCCCGGCGGCGTGCTCCCCGATCTACCGGCGAACCTCATCGCGAACGGCATGTTCAACAAGGACGCGGCGATCCTCGCCGGCACCAACCTGAACGAGTGGGGACTCTTCGTCGACCTGGCCATGCTCACCGAGGGCGCCTCGTCGCAGCTGAACATCACGACGTCCGCACAGCTGAACGCCGGGATCGAGAAGGTGTTCGGATCGCAGGCCGGCGCGGTCGAGATGGAATATCCATCGACCGACGCGACGGCTAAACAGGTGTTCGTCGACCTGGTGACCGACTACGCCTTCCGGTGTCCGACCCGCGATCTCGCGCGGGGCGCCTTGGCGCAGGGAACGAAGACCTACTACCTCTACTCGTACGAGATCGGCCCGGCATGGCACTCGTTCGAGCTCGTTCCGCTCTTCGACGTCACGCAGCTCTCGGCCCTCGGCGCCACCATACCGTCGAAGGGCTACACGACGGAGATGCTCGGCTACTGGACGCAGTTCGCCGCGACCGGCAATCCCAACGCCCCCGGCGACGCGGGCTCTCCCATGTGGCCCGCCTACACGACCGCGGGCGACCAGAATATGGAGCTGCTCGATCCGACGCCGAAGGCGAACGCTGGCCTGAGGAAAGCGCAGTGCGACTTCTGGGCGTCCTTCACGCCGGCGCCGGCGACATCGCCGGACGACGCCGGCGCGGACTGACGCGGAGCTCACTCTTCTCGGGCTCTAACCCCCGTCCACCCCGACGATGACGGGGTTAGGCGAGCAGAGGAAGCCCACCGCACCCGAGAGGTACCCATCCAGCACGAGCACCTGGATGGAATGAAGAGGCGTGACGAGCGGAAAGCCCCATGCGGCGAAAGGCATTAAGCCCGGTTCGCAATCTTGCGCCTGGTCGCTGAGGGTCAGCGTGTGCAGCCCGGCGGCGACGTTGAAATAGTAAGCAGTGCTGGCAAAGCCGTTGGGAAGGAACGTCGTCGCTGACGGCACGTAGTCGAACTGGGTGTTCTCGTAGATAGGGCCGTTGCCCGAGGGGGGTGAAGCGTCATCGTCGGCGTTCATCGACACGCTGCCGCCTGATGTTCCCCCGTCGCCGTCCAGCGCCACGGCGAACACGATGATCTGGCCCGTGTTCTGCCAGTCGACCGTGATGCCCGGTACCGGCTGGGTCTGTATCGCGGTCGAGTACATGAAGATCGGGTTTGCGCGCTCGTCCATCGGCGAGCTGGCCGTCTGGATCGAGAGCACGATGGGCATGAGACCCGCCTTGATGGCCGTGAGCACCAGGTTCGTCCGAATGGGAACGTTTGGTATGACGAAGGTGCCGTCCGCGGCGGTGGTCACGCAGGTCAAGGCACTGCTCTGCGGGGGCAGAGTCCCTCCGGTGACCCTCGCATAGGGGTACGCGCAGATCTGCGTGCCCGGGACGGCGGGCGGCCCGCCGTCGTTGCCATTGTAGGCGCCCATATACGTGCTAGTGGTCGCCGCCCCGTCCACCTCGCCATCCGTATCGGCACCGCCGTTGCTCGCGCCCGCGTCGGAGGGCGCCGCGTCGGGACCCCCCTCGGGCAGGATGCCGCCGAGACGGTCGACGAAGGCTGTTCCCCAGGTGAGGGAAATGGCGCCACCGTCGACGCTGGGCGGCCCCGAGTCGGGGCTGGTCGCCGTGCCGCTCGTCTCCGGAGAGCTCGCGTCGTTTTGGGGGGCGGCCGGGCTCGACGAGGAACTGCACCCTTCCGCGGCGAGAGCGAGTGCCCCCGCGGGCACAGCCACCACGCAGACAAACGTCACCCAGCTCCACTTCGCCATCCGCCCTTACCTTCCCGTTCCCAAGTGACTCACTCGCCGCAGAGTGCCAGGCGAGAGCCGTGCTAGTTCAGCGTGCATGTGAAGTCGTACGGGTTCATGGGATCGTCGGCGGGGACCATCGTGCCGCCCACGACGCACATCTCGCCCGTGTAGACCTCGTTGCGGAACGTCAGCGTCACGTCGCTCGTGTTGTCGACCGCGCACTCCCACTGCAGAGCGTCGGTCGGCTGCAGCACGATCTGTCCGGAGGTTGCGCCCGGCGTCTGGGTCGTGCGATCCCACGTCGGGTTGTTGTGAACGCTGTCGAAGGAAAATCCGGCGGGATTCTGCCAGCTGTAACTCTCGTAGATCTGCGTCGCTGCGCCGTCGATGACCTTCCACATGCTGAGACGCGACGAGTGCGCGTGCATGTGCGCGGCGAGGCTCAGGATGCGCGTCGGGCGGTCCGGGCTGCACGAGTACTGGTAGGTCTGGCTGGTTCCCGGCGTGATCTGAAAGCCCAGGCCGCCGAGGAGAAAGACGTTCCCGCGGATCCCCTTCACCTCGGAGGCGTCGGTGTAGAAGTAGTTGAGCCAGGCCTCGCGCAGGATGGGCTTGGATGTGGTGTTGATCACGTGAAAGTTGATCACCGCTTGCGAGTTCGCGGGAACCTTCACGGCAAGGCCCTGGTTCTCGGGGGCCGGGTCGGTGCGCAGGTCGTAGACGGGCGTTTGCGAGGAGTAGAGCAGGCCGGGGGTCAGGTCGTTCGCGCCGCACGTGGCGAACCCCTCGGGCTGCTGGACCGTGGGGTTCACGTTCATGATGATGTGGTGGCTGCCCGGCCGCATCTGGAAGTCGAACCCGCCCACGTATTGGTCGGTCGTGTTCGACGTCATCAGGTAATAACAGTCGTTTATCTCGCCGCCCGGGTCCAAGACGAACGGCGCCGCCACCGTGGGATCGGTGTATTCGCCCGGTTCACCGTAGCGAAGCTGAAAGCCTTCAGCCGCGGCAGGTGCCGGCAGGCACATGTCGTCCCCTGGATAACCAGAATTGACGGGACAACCGTTGGGGAGCGTCGACGGACCCGCCTCGACCCCAGCGTCGGCGCTGGTGGACCCGACGGAAGCCGCCGGCCCGGTCGAAGCACTGCAGGCTCCGAGGTCCGCGGCGACCGCTAGCGCGGCGAATGCCACGCCGGCCAAACGGATGCTCATGTTGTCTCCCTTTCCTCTTACGTGCGAAAGTGCTGGTTTTCGCTGAAGGGTCTCTAATCTCCCGGCAGCCACGTCGCAATAGTCATTTTGTTGGGAGGACTACCGACGCTCGGCCTTTTGTGGCCGCTTCGTTTCCGAATCGTGGCTAACCGACGTGGTGCTTCGGCAGCCGCGAGACGACGGACTTCCGGGCACCACGCTCTGGCTCCGTCTCCAGCCTCCCTGCCTCGGTGGTATCAAGGCGAAATGTCTTGTCTCTTGCCCGTGCTCGCTCTGGCCATGGCGCTCTGCGCATGCCGGCACGCAGCCCCGACACCGGTCGCGAGCCATGAGGACGCGTCGTCGGCGTGCGCCTATCCGCTCCTGCTGCGCGACGACCGGGGCGTCCCCATCACGGTGCTGGCCGAGCCCAAGCGAATCGTCTCGCTCCTGCCGTCGCACACCGAGGCGCTCTTCGCTCTGGGCGCGGGTGCCCGGGTGGTGGGCGTCGACGACTTCAGCACGAGCATCCCTGGCGCCGCAGCGCTGCCGACGCTCGGCGGCCTCCACGACACCCACCTCGAGACCCTCGTGTCCCTCCGGCCGGATCTTGTCCTTGTCTCCGAGTCGAGCGACGTCGCGCCTCTCGAGCGCAGCGGGCTCACCGTATGGGCCGGTAGCGCGCAGAGGGTCGAAGACGTGTTCCGCGTCATCGACGCGATCGGTCAGATGGTCGGCAAGCGAGCGGAGGCGACGCGCCTCTCGCAGCGAATCGCCGACGACGTCGCCACCATCGAGGGTCGCCTCCGCGGACGCGAGCGTGTCCGCGTCTACTACGAGCTCGACCCCACTCCGTACACGGTCGGGCCGGGCTCGTTCATCGGCGCGATGCTGTGGAAGGCGGGCGGCGAGGACATCGTTCCCCCTGACCTCGGCGACTTCCCCAAGATCAGCCCCGAGGCCGTGATCGCGGGCGATCCCGACGTCATCCTCGGAGCTTCGCTCGAGGAGGTCCGCCGGCGGCCTGGCTGGAACGGGATCGCCGCCGTTCGCACCGGCCGCGTGTACAAGCTTCCCCACGCCGAGGCGGACCTCGTCGACCGCCCGGGGCCGCGCATCGCAGAGGGACTTCGCGTGCTCGCGCGCCGCCTGCACCCCGAGGTGCCGCTGTGAACGAAGCCCGGCGTGCTCGCGCGGTAGGCGCCATCGCCGGCACAGCCGCGGTGCTCGCGTGCGCTTTGGTCGTATCGGCGGCGACGGGCGCGATTCCGATCTCACTGCGCTCGACGCTCGACGCGCTGGCCGCAGGGCTCGAAGGGCGCGCAGAGGGGCTCCAGGGCGCCGGGGCCATCGTGTGGAATCTCCGCCTCCCGCGCGTGCTCATGGCCGCGCTCGTCGGCGCGAGTCTCGGGTCGTCGGGAGCCGCGATGCAGGGGCTCTTCCGCAATCCGCTGGCCGATCCCTATCTCCTCGGCGTCGCGGGGGGCGCAGCCTTCGGCGCCACGGTCGCGATGAGCCTCGGCGGACACCTGCCCGGTGGTGCCGCGCCGGGCATCGACGCGGGAGGTGCTCCCGGGTCGGTGCCCATCTTCGCGTTCCTCGGCGCGGTGGGCGCCGTGCTCGCCGTGCTCGCGGTGTCGCGCGGCGGGGGTCGATCGAGGACGGGGTCCCTGCTGCTGGCCGGCGTCGTGGTCAGCACCGTCCTCATCTCGCTGACCGAGTGCCTCATGCTGCGCGACGCCGACCGTATGCGCGCGGTCTTCTCGTTCACGCTGGGCAACCTGGCGCTGTCGAGCTGGGCCGACCTCGCGCGTGCGCTGCCATTCGCCGCTACGGGCATGGCGATTCTCTACGCGCTCGCTCGGGGACTGGATGCGCTCGCGCTCGGCGACGACACCGCGCGCACGCTGGGCGTGAACGCGCGCGTCCTGCGCGGCGGGGTCATCGTCGGCGCGAGCCTCGCCACGGCAGCCGCCGTCGCCTCCGTCGGAGCGATCGGCTTCGTCGGGCTGGTCGCGCCGCACGTGATGCGCCGGCTCGGCCCGCCGCGTCACCGGGTCTTGTTGCCGGCTTCGGCCCTCGGCGGCGCCGTCCTCCTCGTCCTCGCGGACCTGGGCGCGCGCACCGTCATTCGCCCCGCGGAGCTCCCGGTCGGCGTCGTGACGACGCTCGCAGGAGGTCCGTTCTTCCTTTGGCTGCTGCGGAGGGAGTCGTGACCGCGGCGCTCTCCGCGGAAGACGTGCGTTTCTCCTACGGCGAGCGCGCGGTGCTCGGCGGGGTCACGCTCGCCGTTCGACCGGGAGAGGTCGTCGCGCTCATCGGCCCCAACGGCGCAGGCAAAACGACGCTGCTCAAGACGCTCGCCGGCCTGCTGACCCCTCGGACCGGGCACGTTCACGTCGTCCCGCCTCGGTCCCGCACGGTTGCGTACCTCGCGCAGTCCGAGGACCTCCCGGCCGAATGGACGGTACGCGAAGTGGTCGAGCTGGGGCGCCTGCCGCACGTCGGCTTCTGGCGCGCGCTCGCCCCGATGGACGTCGACGCCGTGAAGCGCGCGATGGCCCGCACGGCGGTCGAAGACCTCGCGACGCGCCTCGTGAACGCCCTCTCCGGCGGCGAACGACAGAGGGTCGCCCTCGCGCGCGCGCTGGCGCAGGAGCCCCGCGTGCTGCTCCTCGACGAGCCGGCCACGCACCTCGACCTCCGTCACCAGGTCGATCTGTTCGCTGCGTTGCACGACGAAGCGGCGCGCGGAACGGCCGTCGTCGCCGTCATGCACGACCTTGCCTTCGCGGCCCAGGCCGACCGGTGCGTCCTGCTCGGGGCGGGAACCGTTCGGGCCGACGGGCCGCCGGCCGAGGCTCTGCGCCCCGACCTTCTCGGCGAGGTCTACGAGACGAGCATCGAGCTACTCCACACGACCGACGGACGGATCGTCCCGACCGCGACGCGGTCGAGGTGAGCCTCGCCTATCCGTGCTTCGCGATCTCGATCTTCGCGATCGTCTCCCGGTGCACCTCGTCTGGACCATCGGCGAGGCGCAGCGTGCGCATGTGGGCCCACGCGCTCGCGAGCGGGAAGTCGTTCGAGACGCCGGCGCCGCCGTGGGCCTGGATTGCACGGTCGATGACGCGTAAGGCAACGTTGGGGGCCACCACCTTGATCATCGCGATGGCGGCGCGCGCCTGCTGGTTGCCCACCGTGTCCATAAGGTACGCGGCGTGGAGCGTGAGGAGGCGCGCCTGGTCGATCTCGATGCGGCTCTCGGCGATCTCGTGCCTTATCGTCCCCTGCTCGACGATCGCCTTGCCGAAGGCGACGCGCGACTTCGCGCGCTTGATCATCGCCCCGAGGGCGCGCTCGGCCACGCCGATGGTGCGCATGCAATGGTGAATCCTGCCCGGTCCGAGACGCCCCTGCGCGATCTCGAAGCCCCGCCCTTCGCCGAGGAGCATGTTCGTCACCGGCACGCGCACGTCTTCGAAGGACACCTCTCCGTGGCCGTGGGGCGCGTCGTCGTATCCGAAGACGGGGAGCATGCGCTCGATCTTCACGCCCGGGGTGTCGCGCGGGACGAGGATCATCGACTGCTGCTTGTGCTTCGGCGCTGACGGATCGTTCTTTCCCATGAAGATGAAGATCTTGCAGCGCGGATCCCCGGCGCCCGACGACCACCACTTGCGGCCGTTGATGACGTAGTGATCTCCGTCACGCACGATGCGCGACTCGATGTTCGTGGCGTCGGACGACGCGACGGCGGGCTCGGTCATGGCAAAGCACGATCGGATCTCGCCGGCCAGGAGAGGCTTGAGCCATTTCTCCTTCTGTTCTTCGGTCCCGTATCGCTCGAGCACCTCCATGTTGCCGGTGTCGGGCGCGGAGCAGTTGAACACCTCCGGCGCGATGGGCGAGCGGCCCATGATCTCGCAGAGCGGCGCGTACTCGAGGTTCGTGAGGCCGGCCCCGCGCTTGCTCTCCGGCAGGAAGAGGTTCCAGAGTCCCTCGGCGCGCGCCTTCTTCTTCAGCTCCTCGACGATCGCCGTCGGCTGCCAGCGGTCTCCCTTCGAGACCTGCTCGTGGAAGGTCTTCTCGTTGGGATAGACGTGGGTCTCCATGAACGCCCCGAGGCGTCGGGAGAGGTCCTTGACCTTGTCCGAGTGCGCGAAATCCATGCGTTCTGTCGCCTCCGCGGAGTTGTGGCGAGAGAGGGTACGGTGGGCGCCGCTGGTTGCACAAGCCGGCGGGCCGCGGCGGAGAGAGAGAGAGAAAGAGAAGAAGTTGCGGTGGAGATCGGCGGAAGGGCATGATCCGGCCGATGAAGCGGCGACGCATGGGCGCGCTGGGCGCCATGGTCGTCGTCGCGTCCATGTCGTTCGTGGCGAGCGCATGGGGGGATGGGGCGGACGCGGGCGCGGGCGCGGACGCAGGCGCGGGCGCAGGCGCGGGCGCAGGCGCGGACGCGGGCGCGGACGCAGGCGCGGCCCCCGGCGCGCCCCCCGATGACACGTCCGACCTCGAGCCCGTGGTGCGCGCGCCCCAGTTCCCCACTCGGCCTCAGGCGCCCAAGCCGCGACGGGAGGACAATACGGACTACGTGACGAAGCGGTTCGAGCCCGCGGGGCTCCCGCTCATCGGCGGCGACAGCGACATCGGCTTCGAGTTCGGAGCCGTCGGCACCCTCTCGTACTTCTCGGACGGGGTGAAGCCGTACCGTTGGAACATGGACATGCTCCTGTCCGCGAGCGTCAAGGCGGGCCCGAACGGAGCTGAGATCGCGCAGCAGGGGTACCTCTGGCAAATCGATGTCCCGGAGGTCTTCCCCGGCGTGAGGTTGAACCCGGAAGCATCCTTCACCCGCACGATCAACTACGGATACTTCGGCCTCGGCGACGCATCGAGCGGCGCACCGCCGACGACGGCGAACACGAACGCGGGGCGTTACCACGAGTGGATCGACATGGTGGTGCAGGCGAGGTCGTCAGCGCGGGTCGCGCTCGTCGGGCCACTCGCGGCGATGTTCGCGGCCCAGTACCTCTTCGTCGGGCCCACGATCTATCAGCAAAGCCTGCTCGCACAGGACGCCTCCGCCCTCCCGAAACCGAACGGCTCGCCCCTCATCTACGGCACGACCGGCCTCAGCCTGCCGTCCGTCGCGGGCGGCTTCGTGTACGACACGCGCGACAACGAGATCTTCCCGCACTCCGGGATGCTCCACGAGGCCGGCGTGCGCCTGGAGGCGGGGTTCCCCACCAGCGGCGAGGTACGCTACGCCGAGGCCGGCGCGATCTTGCGTGGGTACGTGCCGCTAGGCGGTCCGTTCGTGGCCGCGGGAAGGCTCGTGACCAATTTCCAGATGGGCAACGTTCCATTCTACGATCTCTTCCAGGCGGGACCGTTCGATCAGAAGGAGATGCCCGGTGGATCTGCCGGCATTCGCGGCGTCCCGGTCGGGAGATATCTGGGGCCGATCAAGCTGATCGGCAACATCGAGATCCGCGCGATGCTCGTGCAATTCACCGTCTTGAAGCAGAGGTTCACGATCGGCAACAACATCTTCTTCGACACCGGCCGGGTGTGGAGCGATTACACGTTCCACTCGCCCCTCGACGGCCAGGGCCTCGGGCTGAAGTACGGCGTGGGCGGCGGGATCTACCTCTTGTGGGGACAGGCGGCGATGCTACGGATCGAGGCCGGCTACTCCCCCGACGCCGTATCCGAAAACCCTAGCCTCCCCTTGGGCATCTACGTCGAGGATGGGCTGATGTTCTGAGGACTCAGAGGCCCGCGCTGAACGACGGGAGCGACGCGAAGCGCTGTACGTGGTGCTCCTCGTCGCCGTAGAGCGCGGCGATGATCTGCATGCGCTTGAAGAAGAGGCCCACGTCGTGCTCGTCGGTGACGCCGATGCCGCCGTGGAGCTGGATGCCCTGGCGCGTGACGAAGAAGCCACCCTTCGAGAGCTGCTTCTTCGCGGCCGACACGGAGCGCTTGCGCTCGACCTCGTCGTCGGAGTCGGCGCGGATCATGGCCAGGATCGCCGTCCCCTTGCACAGCTCGACCTGGACGAAGACGTCCGCCAGGCGGTGCTGGAGCGCCTGGAAGCTCCCGATTTTCGCGCCGAACTGCTCTCTCTGGCACATGTACTCGCGCGTCATCGCGAGTGTCGCCTGGACGATGCCCGACCCCTCCGCGCACACGGATGCCGCGCCGTAGTCCATCGCGCGCTCGAGGATGGGCACCGCCGCGCCTTCCTCGCCGACGAGCGCGCCCTTGCCCACCTTGACGCCATCGAGCTCGACGAACGCGGCCTTGTGGCTGTCCATGCAGCTCACGGTCTTGATCTTTACTCCCGGCGCGCCGCGATCGACGACGAAGAGCGAGACTCCGCCCTTGTCGCGCTGGCCGCCCGCGGTCCGCGCGCTCACGAGGATATGGTCCGCTGCCTGGCCGTTGAGGACCCACTCCTTCTTTCCGGAGAGCTTGTAGTCGCCGCCGACCTTCTCGGCGCGTGCCGTCACATCGGCGACGTCGTACCGGCTGTCCTTCTCGACGTGCGCGAGGGCCAGCGACGTCTTGCCCTCGATCATCGGGGGCAGGTACTTCCCGCGCTGCTCGTCGCTCCCGGACCGCGCCAGCGTGAGACCGGCGACCATCACCGACGCGATGTACGGCTCGGGCACGAGCGTCGTGCCGAGGCGCTCGATGATGAGCCCCGCGTCGACGAACGACCCGCCGATGCCGCCGACGCTCTCCGGCAGCGCGACGCCCAGCCAGCCGAGCTCGCCCATGTGGCGCCAGACGTTGCGGTCCCATCCGATGTCCAGCTCACGGATCTTGCGCACCCGGTCGACGGGCGACTCCTTCTTCGTGAAGCTCGTGACCGTGTCGACCAGCATCCTCTGGTCGTCGTTGAGGACGAAATCCATCGCGTTCTCTTTCTCAGGTGCCGGGAAGGTCGAGGATCATCTTGGCGATGATGTTCTTCTGGATCTCGTTCGACCCTGCGTAGATCGTCGCCGCACGCAGATAGTTGTGGTCCGACGCGACGGCCTCTTCGCGGGCGGGGATCGTCCCCGGCTCGTTGAACCAGCTGAGGGCGTGGGTGCCCATGAGGTCCATCATGAGCTCGTAGCACTCTTGCTGGATCTCCGTGCCGCGGAGCTTCAGGATGCTCGATTCGGGGCCGGGCGCCTTGCCGAGCTGCGCTCCCGCGACGGTGCGGTAGTTGGCCATCCGCAGGGCCTCGAGGTCCATCTCGAGCCGCGCGATGCGGGCGCGGTATCCGGGGTGCTCGAATGCCGGCCGGCCGTCGATCATCGTGCTCTGCGCGATGCGCTTGATCCGGACGATCTGGCGCGTCGACCGCCCGACGCCCGCCACGAGCGTACGCTCGTGTCCGAGGAGGGCCTTCGCGTACGTCCAGCCCATCGTCGGCTCGCCCACGACGTTCTCGGCGGGGACGCGCGCGTTCTCGAACCATGTCTCGCAGAACGCGAGTGTGTTGCCCGTCGTGAGGAACGGCTTCGCGAGGACACCGGGTGTTTTCATGTCGACGAGGAAGAAGCCGATCCCGTTCTGCTTCTTGGGCCCTTGTTCGGTTCGCGCGAGGACGAAGATCCAGTCGGCGAACTGGGCGTACGTCGTCCACGTCTTCTGTCCATTCAGGACGTAGTGGCCCTTCCCATCGGACTCGGCGCGAAGCTTGAGGGAGGCGAGGTCACTGCCGGCGTTCGGTTCGGAGTAGCCCTGGCACCAGACCTCCTCGCCGCTCAGGATCTTCGGAAGGAAGCGCTCCTTCTGGGCCTTGTTGCCGAACTGGATGATGAGCGGGCCCACCATGCCGAGGCCGAATGGGCTCAGCGTGGGAGCGCCGGCGAGCTCGAGCTCCTCGCTCAGGATGAAGCGCTCGGTGACGTCGAGGCCCGGGCCGCCGACTTCCTTTGGCCAGTGGGGGGCGACCCAGCCCTTCTCGTAGAGGATCTTGTGCCACCGCATCGTCTCTTCACGATGAAACGAGGCATCGGCGGCGGCTTTCGCCTTCATGTCCGGCGGCAAGGCCGACTGGATCCACTCGCGAACCTGGGAGCGGAAGGCGATCTGCGCGGGCGTGAAGGACAGATCCATGCGGGTCTCCGTGGGGGTACGGAGACTAACGTGCAGCGTTTATCGCGTCCACGAGCACGGTGCGATCATCGGGATCAGTTGATCTCCGAGTCCAGCGACCCGCGCTTCCCCCTTAAGTGCCCCCGAACGTCGACTAATTTCCTCGCCGGTCCCCCCGGAAGGCGCCCGCGGCTTGGGCCGGGCGTCGCCGCGCTCAGAGGTCGTCGTCGATGTCGCCTTGCAGGCCGCAGACCTCGCCGTAGACGTGACCGTCGAAGCTGTTGCCGCTGTTGGTCACCGAACCGGAGATGAAGAAGTCGCCCTTGGCGTCCGCGAAGATGCCGGTGCTGCCCGCCTGCGGGCGCTCGAGCTCGGTGAAGTTCATGTTGACGCCGTCGAGAACGCCCAGGTCACGGAGACTGAGCATGCCGCGGTGGGCGTCGATGGTCAGCGAACCTGAATAGGACACGTCCGCCGACGGCTCGACGGTGGGCATGCCCGCCGACGGGGCGGCTTGCAAGACGAGTAACACGGTGGAGGAATCGAGGATTCCGCCATTCGTGATCGTTCCGGTCATGCACAGCCCGACGGGGCTCGTGCAGTCGGTCGTCGTGAAGGTGGACTGCAGGTGACCGTGCACCCGGTGGCAGCCGTCATGTGCTTGGACGGTGCGGGTCGTTCCAGTTCCGATGAGACCCGCGACGAGAATCGTTGCGGCAACCGCGGCAGACTTAGGCATTGGTACCATCGTCGTTCTCCTGTGTGTGAAGGCGAGGGCAACTTTGAGGGCAGAAAATTCCACGATTCTAAAAGCACCAGAACCGAGCCTTTCGCGCAATCAAAAGTTGAGACGCACGAAAGATTTATGGGAGACGGCACGACGATGGCCGCCTTTGCCATTCAAGCGGTTACGCCGCACCTAAGCGTGCGGCCCCATCCGTCCTGTGGGCGCCATGTGGGCCGCATGTGGGCATTTGGGACGGCGCCCGCGCCCGACGCCAATGCCCCCGCTACCGCCTGTGCACCCTCCAAAGGGATGCGGGTGCTTTTGGTCCGGGCGCGGTATCCTGGGGCTGTGCGCGCTGCAAAAATCCCGGCGGGATTACCGCAGCCCGGAGAGACAATCGCCGGCAAATACGCCATCGTCGACGTCATCGGCGAGGGCGGGATGGGGATCGTCTACGAGGCGAATCACCTGAAGCTCCGGCGGCGTGTAGCCGTCAAGATGCTGTTGCCCCACATGCTCGCCACGTCGACGGATCTGGTGGCGAGGTTCGAGAGGGAGGCGCGCGCGGCGGGGCAATTGCGGGACAAGCACGTCACGAAGGTGCTGGACGTGGACACGACGTCCGAAGGGATTCCCTACCTCGTGATGGAGTACCTCGAGGGGCACGATCTCGAGGCGGAGCTCGTCAATCGAGGCCCGCTGCCCATCCCCGAGGCCGTGGGATACGTGCTCCAGGTCTGCGGGGCGATGACGGAGGCGCACGCAGCCGGCATCGTCCACCGCGACCTGAAGCCGTCGAACCTGTTCCTGACCCCGGATCGCGACGGGTGGCTGGTCAAGGTCCTCGACTTCGGGATCTCGAAGATGGCCGACGAGAGCGACTCGAAGCTCACGGGCACGCAGGCGACGGTCGGAACACCCCTCTACATGTCGCCGGAGCAAGTGCGCTCGTCGCGAAACGTGGATCCGCGCACCGACATCTGGGCGCTCGGCGTCATCCTCTACGAGCTTCTCGCGGGGCGCACCCCGTTCGAGGGGAGCACGACGGCCGCCGCCGCGGCGATCGTGGCCGACCCGACGCCGCCGTTGGGCGAGTTCCGGCCCGAAGTGCCGCAGGACCTCCAGGCCGTGATCCACCGCACGCTCTGCAAGGATCCGAACGGCCGGTACGCCACGGTCGCCGAGTTCGCGCAGGCCATCGCGCCGTTCGCGGGGATGATCCGTCCGTCGATGATGCCCATGGCGGCTGCGCCGCCGAGCGGACGCGTGACGCAGCCGACGCCCGTACCCTCGGCGCCGTCCTATCCGCGTGCGCCCGAGAGTGCAGGGACGATCTCGGCGGAGCCCGTGCCGAGCCGATCGGAGGCGTCGCTCGGCCCCACGACCACGGGCGGAACTCCGCGAGGCCCCAGTCGCTTGAGCCGCGTAGCCGTCGGGAGCGTGGCGACGCTCATGGCCATCGGCGTCGGCCTGGCGGTCGCGATCCGCGCGGCCACGTTGGCGTCAGCTCCAGCGAGCCCCGGAGTCTCCGCTCCAGCTCCGCCCACGCAGGCAACCGCATCGAGCGCGGAGACTCCACCTCCCGCCCCTGTTGCAGCCTCGGCGCCTTCTGCAGCTGACTCCGCGCCGTCTGCAAGTGCCTCGGCGCCCGCTCGGGGAGCTCCCGCCGCCCGAGCTCCAGCATTCCGGGCAGGGCGTCCACCGGTCTCGCCGCAAGCCGCGCCGCAGCCGCCGGTCTCGAAGCCCCCTGCCATGCCCGCGGCGGCGCCCAGCGCGGCGCCCCCTTCGACACACGGTGGAGCGAACCCGCTCTTCCTATAGTCTGGCTCCGTGGGACCGAACACGTACGCTGCACGAGCCGCCGCCTTTCTGGTCGCCGCCGCCGTGATGACCTTCGTCGCGCAGGGACGAGCGGACGCGCCTGCGTCGCAACAGGCGGCGCCGGCTCCTCCCGCTTCTTCCGCTCTGGACGCCGCAGGCCTCCGCCAGAAGGGCAACGACGCGATGGCCGCGTTCAAGCCCGGGGAAGCGCTGGACGCCTACAAGCAGGCCTACGACCTGTCGCACGATCCGGCGCTCCTCTACAACATGGGTCGCGCGCTCGAGGCGCTCGAGGACTATCCCGCAGCGCTCGACCGCTACGAGGACTTCTCGCGCCAGGCATCGCCGGAGCTGCGCGCGCGGGTCCCCAAGCTCGACGAGGCCATCGCGAGCCTTCGGGCACGGGTCGCGAAGCTCGCCGTCGAGTGCAACGTCCCCGGCGCGCGAGTCCTGGTGCGCGACCACACGGTCGGGGAGATCTCCGCGCCCGGCCAGCCGCTCGTCGTCTCCCTCGCGGCGGGCCCCGCGACGGTCGAAGTGGAGGCCGACGGGTACACGTCGTTCGTGCGATCGATCGTGCTGCCCGGCGGCGGCGCGATCGCCGTCCAGGCGCAGCTCATTCCGAGGGCGCTCGCCGGCCTCCTCGTCGTCGACAGCCAGCCCCCCGGCGCCGCGGTCCTCGTCGACGGTCGCGCCCTGGGCGACGCGCCGGTCGAGGCGTCCGTCAAGTCCGGGAGCCACGACGTCGTCCTTCGTCTCCCGGGGTTCCGCGAGACGAGCACCACGGTCGTCGTCGGGCTCGGCGAGCGGCGGATGGTGACGATCAAGCTCGGGACGACCACGCCGATCACGCAGAAGTGGTGGTTCTGGACGGGGATAGGGACGATCCTCGCGACAGGGGCGGTCGTCACGTACGCGGCGTTCACGGAGCGCCCCCCGGGAAGGGGCACCATCATGCCCGGTCAGGGGTCGGCGCCGTAGGAAGGCCCCGTGCGCGGGCCGCTCAGAGGCATGTGCCGCCGCACGTCGCGATCCCCAGGGGTTCGCATTCTATCCCCGCCGCTCCCGACGGCACGGTGCACGGCACCGAGTTGCACTCGCACAGGTTCCGGCAGGTCGTGGAACGCGTGAAATTCGAGCACGTCGCCTGACACGAGGTCGTGAAGCTGCCCCCGACCGTCCCGCCCACGAGGCAGCACACGGTTCCCGCAGTGCAGTCGCCGAGATTCCGGCACGCCAATGCGGAGTACGTCGTGCTTCCTGTCGCGCTGGTGTCGCACGAGCCAGGCGTGGTGCACGCGTAGGTGGGCGAGCCGGCCGATGGCACTCCCACGCAGCACACGTCGCCGCTCGCGCACGTGGCGCCGCCGCACGTGACGCCGGCCGACGAGTTGGGCGCCGGGCAGCCTCCGAGGATGCTCCCATCGCCGGAGCCGCTCGAATCGGGGATGCTTGCTTCCTGAGCCGCCTCGACGGGCGCATCGGCGCCCGATGCATCGGGGACGGTGGAGTCGATCCCGGTGGCGTCCTTGGGAGCGGCCTCGGACATCACGACATCCATGGACCCGACATCGGTGATCGGGGCGTCGCGCTGGGGAGCGTCCATTCCAGGAGAATCGACGGGCCCATCGATCGGGGCGTCGAGCTCGGGCGCGTCTGTCCCGGTTGCATCGCCGGGTGTTGCTTCCGGCGACAGCGAATCCTCCGAAGCGTCCTCCAGTCCACCGTCGTCGGGGAGACTCAGATCCCCGCAAGAGCCGGCGACCTTGCAGCCGCTCGAGTTAACCTGATCAGACACGCACGCGGGGCGGCCGCCCCTGTCGACGCACGTGTAAGCCTGCGGGCACGGATAACCGTCGCACACCTTGCTCATCGTGATCGGCAGGGTGAGAGGCGTATGCGGCACGAAGGCCAGCTCGCGCAGCGCAACGATGCACCCGTCGTAGTTGGGAGTCTGGCCCCCGCCCGGCGCGCACAGGGTCGCCTGGTGGCTCACGCCGGTGACGATGCGAACCGCGAATGAGGCACTGCGCCCCGCGCTGGGCACGACGACGAACGTTCCGATGTCGTCCACTCCGGGGGTGCCGGACGGGGAGCAAAGGCTGGTGACGGCGACGGGGGCCTTGGTCTGGATATCGTCCGCGGTGCCGACGGTGATCGTCGTTCCGTACATCGCCGCGGTCGAACAGTCGACGTCGGTGGTGATGACGAGCGTGACCTCCGTCGGGTCCTCGCACGCGACGACGACGACGACGGCCGCCAGCGCCGCGCCTGTCGCCGCGCCGAACCGGAGGCCTCCCCTGCGCATCTCCTTATTATACCCGAGCCATTCCCGAGCCGCCGCAGGCCGCGCCGCTCACCCGACCCTCGCACCCGCCACCGCCACGATGTCCGCGCTCCTGTCGGGCACGATGCCCGGGTCGTGCTGAATCGTCCCCATGAGCTTCAGCGCCGTGGAGGCCGCGATCTCGCTGGGCGAGGTCCCGACGTCGCTGTCCTTGCATAGCGACATGCCGGCCTTGCGGAAGCATCGCTCGACGTACTGCGAGCAGAAGAGGGCGTGCGGGTTTTCGGCGTCCTCCGGCAGCGGCGCCCCGAAGATGTTGTGCGCAGCGACGCGCAGCAGCTCGCTCGTCGCGTAGGTGAGCCCCAGGTCTGCGCGGGCCTCGGCGAGCAGCGCGGCGATGTCGAGCTTCGGGCGAACGGCGGGCAGGATCTTGTACCAGTCGACCTGCCCCTTGTACGTGCCCACGGCGACGCTCATGGGCACCGCCTGGAGGCCGCCCATGAGCTCTGCCTGCAGGATCATCTTGCGCTCGCCCCAGTTCGCCGCGATGGCGCAGTGCGAGTAGGCGCCGTGGGAGATCTTCTCGATGGCGCGCGAGAAGAAGATGGTGCCCCGGAAGAGCAGGACGTCGGCGTCCTCGACCTGGTCGCGGATGTCGGCGTAGTTCAGCAGCGGCGCAGCAGCGGCAGGTATCGGATCACCCGGCGGAGTCATCGCCGAACGATACGCGGGCCTCGGCGGTCACTGGCACTGAAAGTTGACGCAGCCGTTGAAGCAGCCCTGGAGCGGACAGTCGAAGACGGGGTCGATGCAGATCTTCGTGGAGCAGGCGCTCGCGTCGCCGGACGGGGGTGGGGAGCCGAGGCCTGCGTCCGGGAAGGTCAGGGGCGGAATCGACGCGTCGTCTCCCAGCGTGGGAGGCGCGGAGGAGTCGTCCTGCACGGGGGCGGCGTCGTCAGGTGGCGTCGATGGCACGCCGGCATCGTCCGTCGGAGCCGGGGAGCCTGCGTCCTCCGAGGCTCCCGGTGAGCAGGTGGAGCAGGCGGGGGCGTAGCCGGCGTCATCCCCCGCATTAACCGAGGGTAGATCCGTGGAGCCGTGTCCCTTTGACCCGGGGACGGTGTCCGACTTGCCGGAGGCACACGCCACGGCGCTCACCACGGCGAGCATGGGGCCAAGCAGGGGCAGGGTCGCCCGAATCCACGTACGCATCGACGTCATTGCTCTCCCTGGGTTGCAGGCGGGCCACCCTGCACGGAATGTTCCGTCGAGCACAAAAGCGGCCTCAATTGAGTACCACACGGGCCATGTGCCAGCGAAGACGCCTTCATGGTCGCCGTGCGCGCTCGCACCTTGGTATCGCAGATGCGCGAGACGCGCGGGGCCTTGCGCACTAGCGTCAGGCGGGGATCGCTGATCGCGCGATCAGGCTGCGCGTCGCCACGACGCCCGCCGCGACCAGGATTGCCTGCCGCACGCCCAGGTTGAGGAGGCCGAGGGCGCGTCCCTCCATCACGAGCTCGTTGTGGCCGCATACGTAGAGCTGCGTCACCGCCATCGCTGCGAGGAGCAGCCACGCGAGCCGAAGGCCCAGCGCACTGGGAATGGCCAGGACCACGGGCAGGCCCCACGTCATGTACTGAGGCGAGAAGACCTTGCCCGTGAGCCACAGGACGACCAGAGAGGCGAGCGCGGCGCAGGCGACACGTCCGGTAGCCTCGCCATCGGGCCCGGCGGGTCGCTCCGCGGCCGGCCGGGCGCGCCACAGCAGCCATGCGAGGCCGAGCGTGCTCGCGATCGTCAGCGGTCCCGAGATCGACGCGAGCACGCCTGCGGCCGTGCCGCCGAGGTTGTGCGAGCCGAACGACAGCGTGGCGGGCGCGCGGTGACCGGTCACCAGGCGGACGGTCGCCAGGAGGAAGCCGAGCATCGACTCGTACTGGAGGCCACGCGACGCGTGGTAGGCGACGACGCCGGCCAGCGCGTGCATCGAGAAGAAGAACATCGGCAAGAGCCCCGCGACGAGCGTCGCACCGAAACCGAGGGCGAGCCGCGTCCTGGCTCGGGCGCTCTCCCATGAGGGCGCGTCCGCCGCGAGGAGCGCGGGGATCATCATCGCGGGGACGATCTTCGTGGCGGTGGCGAGCCCCATCCATCCCCCGAACGCCAGCGGCTGGCGGCGCACCGCGCTCCGGACGGCGAGCGCGATCCAGAGCGCCGTGACCGCGTCGAGGCGCTGCACGGCCATCGCTCCCTGCGCGAGGAGCAACCCGGAGGCGAGCCACGCGCGAGCGCGGAGGTCTCGCGCGCCGGCCCCCGCCGCGCGCGCGGCGTCGAGCGCCGCGGCGATCGCGACGGCGAGGCACAGTCCCATCAGGCCCCGGAACACGATTCCGAAGTCGTGAAGATTGGAGACGACGAGGCGGGGACCGAGGATGAACGGGAGTGCCAGCGCCGGATACTCGAGCGGTACGTCGGAGTACGGCGCGTGCCATTGGCCATCCGCGGGAGGAAAATTCGAGACCATGTCGGGAGACACCTGGCCCCGCTCCCGCGCGACGAACTCCGGGTCCGCCGCCCGCCCGAGCATCATGCTCGCGCTCTCGTAGTAGAGCTTCACGTCGCCGGACTCGCGATACAGGCACGCGGCGATATACCGGACCTCGTCGATCAAGCTCGCCGTGGGAGACGAAAGCGCTCGATCGCGGAGCGCCTCCCACTCGCCTTGCCCCGAGCCCTGGTTCAACCAGACGCACGCGACGAGAGTCGCGATTGCAATCCCACGCCAGGGCGGCGCGCCAGCGCGGGTCATCGGAGCGGCTCCAGGTACAGGGCACTCGAGCACGTGTCAACGATCGGGCACGCTTGCTATGGTGTCGCGCGTGAACGCAGGCTCGGGCCTGGGGCTCTTCCAGCGGGCAGTCGAGCGGGCGAGGTTCCGGGCGATCGGCCTCGCGGTGTTGCTGCTTCCGGCGGCGTGGCACGCGGGCGCGCTGGGGCGCATTCTCGTCGCGCGCTTCTCGTGTCCGCTCGATCTCGACTATCTCGAGAGCGCGCACGTCTATCATGCCTGGCGCATCGCTCATCGGCTGCCGCTCTACGCCGATCCGGCGAGCGGGTTCGCAACGTTCCCCTATCCGCCGCTCTACTGGGTGGCGCTCGACGGCGCGGCGTCCGTCTTCGGGTTCACCGATCAGGCGGGGCGCGCCGTGTCGATCGCGTCGCTGCTTCTCGCGGTCGCCATCCTCGCGTGGCAGGTCGTACGGGCGGCCCCGTCGCGCATCGTCGGCGCGGTCTTCGCCGCGATCGCGGTCGCGGGCATCTGCGCGGGTTACCCCACGAGCGACGGCTCGTACGACTGGGCGCGGTCCGACACGATGGCGATGCTCCTCGTCGTCGCGGCTGCGGCGATCGCGCGCGATGGGCTCATGCCTCCGCTGCGCGCGTGCGCGACGGGGCTCGCGCTGGCGCTCGCCATCTACACGAAGCAATCGGGGGCCGTGTTCGCCGTTTGGCTGATCGCGTTCGCCTTCTGGCGGGACCGAGCGGGCGGGCTCCGCCTCGCCGCCGTCACGGGGCTCTTCTGCGTCGTGCCGTTCGCCGTGCTCGAGGCGATGACGCACGGCTGGTTCCTCGTCTGGCTCCTGTATCCGAGCCATCAGCCCCTCAACCCCTGGTGGGAGGCATTCGGGGCCCTCGGGATGTTCGTCCTGTACGCGCCGTTCTTGCCCTTCTTGCCGTGGCTCGCGGCCGCGCTGCACAAGAGGCAATGGCTCCGGCCGGAGACGATCATGTGGGCGGGCCTGCTGGCCGTGTCGGTCGCGGGTGGCGCGCTCGCATCGGTCAAGCAGTTCTGCTGCCGCAACGTGTGGATGCCCGAGCTGATGCTCGCGTGGCCCGTGGCGCTCATCCTGGCGGGCGACTGGCTCTCGGGCGCCGGCGCGATCGACGCCGCGCGGACTCGGGTCACCGCGGCACGCGTGATCGCGCTGTCGAGCGTCCTGCTCGTGGCGCTGGCGTACGACACGTCGCCCTTCGTGCCGGGCGCGGATCGGTGGCAGGCGGCCGAGCGCCTGGACGGCATCGCACGGAGCGTGGACGGCGGCGTGGTGGTGACGACGGCCCCGATGGTGGGCGTTCGCGCCGGCGGCCCCGCGCAGCAACCCGTCCTGGCGACGTACGAGGACGCGCGCAGCGGTGGGCTGCCGGTGGACTACGTGGCGGCGCTCGTGGCGAGCGGTGCCGACTGGGTCGTCACGACGGACCGGTACGCCGGCACCGAGCGCGCGCCCGAGCCACGCATCGCCCAGTACTTCACGCGCGAGAGGACCTACGACTTCGACGTCCACTCGCTCGCGAGCTGGGACTCTCCGAAGAGCGTCGTTCTCTGGCGCAGGATGGGCCGCTAATGGACCGCCGTCGAGATGACCTTCAAGCCTCGCTGAGCGAAACCTCACCCCTGGCCCCTCTCCGCCGGGCGGAGAGGGGAAGAGACGACCGAGAGAGACGCTGCGGGGTGAGGTCTCGGATCGCGGCGGCCCTCGTCATCGCCGCCCTGGGCGTCGTGTACGCCGTCCTGTCGCGCGTGGCATTGCGAGCGTTTCCCTTCTCCGGCGACGAGTACTCGTGCTTCCTGCAGGCCGAGCTCTTCGCCCGCAGGCTGCTCCACGCGCCTGCGCCACCGCATCCGGAGCTGCTGCGCGTCGATCACGTCGTCATCGATGCCTGGGTCCGGTCGAAATATCCGCCCGGCACCTCGGCGCTCCTCGCGCTCGGAGTGCGCGCGGGGGCGCCGTGGATCGTCACCCCGATCGAGGCCGTCGTCGCGCTCGCCGCGGTGTGGCGCGCGACCCTCTCTCACCTTGGCGGGCGCTCCGCGATGATCTCTCTCCTCGTGCTGGGGCTTTCGCCGCTCTTTGCTTTCCAGGCGGCGACGTTCTTCAGCCACACGCCCGCGACGATGTGGCTGGCGCTGGCGTTCGCCGCGGCGTCTCGATGGACGCGCGGGCGCTCGGCCGTGTGGGCGCTCCTCTGCGGCGGCGCGATCGGGTGCGCGCTTCTGACGCGGCCATCGGACGCGGTGTTCTTCGCGGTCGCGCTGCTCGCCTTCCGGTCTCGCCGGTTGCTCGCGATCGCCGCCCTCGGCGCGTCGCCGTTCGTGGCGGCGCACTTCGCGTACCAGGCGGCGCAGTTCGGGTCGCCGTTCGCCGACGGGTACCACGCGCACGAGGCGACCTTCCGCGCCATCTACAACCAGGGTCATCCGATCGCTCTGCGGTACCTGTGGGACCCGGAGCAGCAGTCGAACCATCTGGCCCAGCTGTGCGCGCTCGTTCAGGACTGGACGGTTCCGGGGACGGTGCTCGTGGCGGTCATCGGCGCGTTCGCCATCGGGAAGGATCACCCCGCGCGCGCGATGCGAGACTTCTCCATTGCCGTCGCGGCCGTCCCGCTCGCAGGGCTCCTCGTGGCCGCCGCGGGCCCCGACGACGGGGCGCGACCCCGCTACCTGTCGACGACGCTCATCTCGATCGCGTTCCTGGCCGGACCTGGGTGGGACGCGGCATCAAAGGCGCTCGCGACGCTGATCGGTCCCCGCCTGGCGGGGCTGACCGGAGTGGCGGCGCTGATCATGGGGCCCGTCCAGGTCGGCGAGTTCCTCGGCCGCCGCATCCCGGACCTCTGGGTGCGCGAGGGCCTCTTCCGCGAGGTTCAGGCGCTCGGGATCGAAGAGGGGGTGGTCGTCGTACGGGCCGAGTGGCCCACGCGGTATGCGCGAAATGGTCCGTTCTTCGATCGGCCCGTCCTTTACGTCTCGGCGGGTGCAGAGACCACCCTCGACGAGGTGGCCGCGATCTACCCCGGGCGCCCGGTATACGAAGCCACCGAAGGGCGGCGATGGCGGATCGTGCGAAGGATGTGAGGCGCCCTACGGAGGCGGGCGGCTTCGAAACGGCGCAGCTTCACCCTGGCCTTCACGATGAGCGCCCTGACCGACCCGGTGGCGACCGTCTTCATGATCTTCCTTCCCT
>Ga0209415_10004878_pt1 | contig 24400 bp, 15 predicted proteins | sample PeaSoiSIISIP2007_FD_187696 | JGI IMG/M metagenome (GOLD analysis project Ga0209415, IMG submission 187696) | Peat soil microbial communities from Weissenstadt, Germany - SII-SIP-2007 (SPAdes) (version 2) | ecosystem: Environmental > Terrestrial > Soil > Wetlands > Peat | place: Germany... | reverse complement strand
TCATCTCCGTAGGTTTCACCTACGGCTAATGATATTAATGCCCTTCGGGCATTTGACATCGTTCCTACACGCTTATCGTGGCGCTTATGCCCCAAGGGAGAGGGCTTGGATTCCCTTTCCCTAGACCCTAGCCCCTAATCCCTAGCCCCTAGTCCCGGCTTTTCCCGAGCGTCACGGCAGCCACTCCGAATCCGCCCAGCTTGAAGCTTGAACCCGCCAAGCGGCTTGAGGCGGGTGGATTCGATCCGGTCGCGAGGTCTACCACCTCCAGGCTCGCTCCGTCAGCCTCGGGCAGGCTGATCTCAAAATCGCGCTGGCGTTTATTCACGAGCAAGAGCTTACGTTCTCCGCTGGGACTCACATACGCCTGCGTTATCACGTAACCGGAGTCGCTGGAGGACTCGACAATATTGTCGCCGGGCCGGAAGTGGTCGATGATCAGCTTGAGGGCCCAATATCGCGCATTGGGCTGAGCCGTCTCCCAATCGAGCAGAGATATACTCGGCCACAAACCGGGGCCGCCGGGTATGCTCGACTCGCCGGCCGCATCGATGCCTTGGCGCGCCAGGCCCGCGAAAACATACGCATAGGTGGCCGCCGAGAGGTTCCAATAAGAAGGGCGGATGGGCTTAAAAACGTAATCGGGGTTTGTCTGCGCCCAGTCGTCAGGAAGCATCGTTCCAATCTCATTAACCATGGTCCCGGTCTTCGGCGACAGCATCTTGCGGATGGTTTCAATATAGCCCACGATCTCGAGAAACTTGTCCGCCTGGTTGAAATAGGTGAACTGCTGGGCTTCGGGTGGTTCGTCCAAGTTGGGCACAGCGTAGAAGTGATAAGAGATCATATCGAGCGGGATGCCGGGTTTGTGGTGCTTGGAATCGAGAAAGTAAGTGAGGTACTCCGGATGTCCGACAATGTACGAGTGCGAAATACCGATAAACTTAGTGTCCGGCGAGACCTTGTGAATGGCCTCGACCACCGCATCGTAAAGCTTGGTGTAGGTTTCCGCACTGAACCCGTGCTCGAGATCCGGCTCATTGAACACTTCCCAATAATCAATCTTATAGTGATGCCCTGACTGGCGCCATTTCCCCAACTCGTCCGTGAATCCGCCTTTTACGTACCACGCGACGATGCGTGCAAAGTAATCGGCGACCTCGCGAAAAGTGGGGTCGCGGAGTTCCCGGCCCTGCGCGTAATGCCATGCCTGTTTGTTCAGGTCTTGAGGATAGGCGACCGGTTCGCCCTTGAACATCCAGGCCGGAATGGTGGTGAAGTTCAGCACCACGGGATGCCCCTCGAGAGCTTTCATCACGTCCTCAGTCACCGGATCGATTAGAGAGAAATCCCAGGAGGTCTTCGTGGATGATGGCGGGTCGAGTTCCGGGACTCCGAGGTGCGGATAAACGTATCCCGCTCCCGTGTAACGCACATCGTCAGCCTCGAGATCTTTAACCCTCTGAAAGATCTGATCGTGCAGCGGCGCTCCGCGCAGCATCGCTGGCGACGAGCCAAGCAATATCGTCGGCCGGGTTTGCAAAACGCGGATGGTGCGATTCCATTGGACCTCTACTTTGACTGGTGGTTCTTGAGCGCGAAGACTGGCAACACCTAATGACGAGAGTACAAAAAATGCACACAGAATGCTTCGATGACGGTACATGCCCGAAGTCCTTTGCCGGCGGAGCGAGGCGGCGGTGGCCCCTTGTCCGGCGTCATTCCTTACTTAGATTCTGGCTTGATAATGGACTCGACTCTGAACAGGCGATAGTCCGAATACTTGTGCCGATTGGTAAACACGAAGCGGCCAATGTCTACCGTGACTTCCACCTGTTGAGGGAGCCAGAAATCAGGGGGGCCGCCTTCGAGTTGGTTCATTGCATATGACACCTTCGTCGTCATCCGGGCAAGTGGCGGAATGGGAGCCAGGAGATCCGTACGCATCTTGATGATCTGGTAATCGGAGCTTCGGATCCAGGCCACACCTTGAACCAACAGCGGTACGGACCCGCCGCCGACCAGCCAGCGGCCCGTAACTGCCACTGGCCAGACGTGTTCGGCGAATGCGACGACCTGGGTCACAGAGCCCTCGACCGCTTGCTCACCCAAGTGATGAAACTCGGACCAAGGCTGTTCCAGAGGTCCGAGAAAAAGCGCCATGGAAACAAAGCCCGTCGTCTTTATGAAGCCGCGTGTTAATCCTCCGCCAGATTCCTCGCGCCCCTTCAGATCGGTGCGGTACTCGGTGAGCGTGAAGGCGCCCGACTCCGGCCGGGCCAAGATCAAGTAACGATACTGCTCGATCTGCGCCCTCCTTCGAGTGGTCGGCGCCATCGCCGTCTCGTCGATCGTCTCGAGCGCGGTGATGTTGGCAAAGTTCGCAACGAACTTTTGCAGATTCGTGCTGACGTGGTCCAAAATTCGCGGAAGCTGAGACTGATCAGTGGCGGGTTTGAGTCCCTTGAGTTCAGGAATCTCGTGCAGCGTTTTTTTCAGCGGCGTTTGGGTGATCGGCTGGCCGCGCCGGTAGGCCTCAAAGAATCTCTGGTCCGTCACCGAAGGTGCATCCTGCTGCGCCACCGACCACCGGGCGGCCCACAGGAAGCACAACGCCCAGGCGAGATAGAAGAGTCTACTCCTCCACACGTGCGCCATGGCTGCGGTATAGCACAACTTTGCCAGGCGGTACAGGAAAAACTTGTGCCCCTCCCTAAGAACAGTCGTGGGGCATGGCGACCGAATCCGGTGGCGGGTTTAGTGGCTGGCCAGACGACGGTCGTCAGGGCTTGATGACGGACTCGACCCTGAACAACCGGTAATCCGAGTACGTGTGACGATTGGTAAGCACGCGGCGGTCCACATTCGCCGTAACTTGCACCTCTTGGGGAAGCCAGAACACTATGGGGCCGCCTTCGAAATGATTATTCGCATAGCGTACCTGCGTTGTCATCCGCATGAGTGGCGGAACAGATGCGAGGAGGTCCGTGCGCATCTGGAGGATTTGGTAATCGCTACTGCGGAACCAGGCCACACCCTGGAGAAGGAGCGGGATGGATTCCTTGCCGAAGGCCATGCGACCCGCAACCGCCACGGGCCAAACGTGCTCGGCGAAAGCGACCACCTGAGTGCTACAGCCCTGGACCGTCTGCTCCCCCAAGTGACGGAAGTCAGACCAAGGCTGTTGCAGTGGGCCGAAGAGAAGTGGTATCGCAGCAAAGCCCCTTGTCTTCAGGAAGGTCGCATCCACCTCTCCAGGAGGTGTCTCGCGGCCCTGTAGATCGGTGCGGTACTCGGCGAGAACAGAATTGCTGCCCTCTGGCCGACGTGTCATCAAATAGCGAAATTTCTCCACGCGCTGGGCCTTCCGGGGCTTCCCCCCCTTTGCCGTCTCTTCGATGGTCTCCAGCGAGGAGGTGTTGACAAAGTCCTCAACGAACTTCAGCAGATTCATGCTGACGCGGTCCAGGATCTGGGGAAGCTGCCGCTGGTCTGTGGCGGGCTTGAGTCCCTTGAGTTGCGGGATCTGGTGGAGCGTTTTCTTGAGAGGCCACTGCGTGATAGGTTCGCCGCGGCGGTAGGCCTCGAAGAACAGCACATCCGGCCCCGACGGAACATCGCGCTGGGCCAACAGCGGCCGGGCAGCCCAGATGAGGCCTAAGGCACAGGCGAGAGAGGCGGATTTGTTCCAGCGCACGCTCACCATGGCTGCCGTATAGCACAAATTGGGTCGGCAGTACAGGAAAAAACTGATCTCGCTGCTGAGGCTCACTCGTATCTGAGCGCCACGATCGGATCCACCTTCGTCGCGCGGCGCGCGGGGAGATAGCCGGCCAGGCTTGCGACGCCCAACATGACTAACGTCGTGATTAAAATCGTGAATGGGTCGTTGGGGCTCAAGCCGTAAAGTTCGCTTCGAATCAACCGCGAAGCCACCATGGCGATGGGTATGCCGATTGCAACCCCGAGGACGACCAGCCACAGAGTTTCTTGCATTACCATGTCGAGGATCTGTCGCGGTTGTGCGCCCAAGGCCATACGGACGCCAATCTCATTTGTCCTCCGGCTGACCGCGTGGGCCATGACGCCGTAGAGGCCGACCGATGCCAGAGCCAAAGCCAGTAACCCAAACAATGTCGAAAAGGAAGCCACCAAGCGATCCTGGACGAGGGACTCATCCGCCTGCTCGGTGAGCGTCTTGACATCGAAAACGGGCAGGCGGCTGTCGGCGCGCTGGATGATGCGTCGAACGCCGGCCGCCAGGTTGGACGGCTCCGTTGACGCGCGCACCTCGATTGTCACGTACCCGGACTCCGGAGATTGGAGAAACGGGACATAAGCCTGAGGGGGAGCCTGATCTCGGAGGTTTTGGTACTTCGCGTCCTGGATAACCCCGACGATTTCGAGCCAACTCGAGTCAGCTCGATATCCCGGAATGCTGAAGCGGCGGCCGATAGGGTTCGCGCCGCCAAAGAAGTGCCGGCCCATGGCCTGATTGATGATACCCACCTTGACGGCGCCGGCCGCGTCGGCCTGGGTGAATTCTCGTCCCAGCAGCACCGGCGTTTCGAGAGCCTTGAAATACTCCGGGCCGATGATGTTCACCATAACCGGAGTTGTCTCTCCGGGCCGGGGCGTATAGCCCTCGACCGTGGGCATGGTGAAGCTGAGGCGTTGAGCGAGAGGACTGAAATCTGAGAAACTGGCGCTGCGCACGCCTGGAAAGGCCTTAATCTCGGCCATCAGCCTTTGGTATAACCCCACCACCTGCTCTTCCTTGTACCCCACCAGGCTAGGATTCATGGAGACGAGCAACACGTGCTGCGCGTTGAAGCCGGGGTAGAAATCCCGCAGATTCCTGAGGCTGCGCACCAGCAACCCGGCGCCCACCAGCAGGACCAAAGACAGAGCAACCTGCGAAACCGCCAGGGCTTTCCCCAGCCGCGACTGTGAGCGCATGCCCCCTAGAATACGGCCGCTTTCCTTGAGTCCCGACACGCTCGGTTCGGTGGTGCGCACGGCAGGAACAAGCCCGAACAGAATCGCCGTGAAGAAGGAGACGAGTGCGGTGAAAGCGAGCACGCGGGCGTCAGGGTGTGCACTGAGTGAGATAGGAGAAGACGCATGAGACATCAACGCCAGCAGGCTGCTGGTGGCCCAAACGGCCAGAAGAAGTCCACCGGCGCCGCCCGCGAGCGCCAATAGCGCGCTTTCTGTGATAAGCTGGCGGACTAGACGCCGCCGTCCGGCACCCAACGCAATCCTGACCGCGATCTCCCGCTGGCGCACGCTGGCCCGCGCCAGCATGAGGTTAGCCACGTTCGCACAACTGATGAGCAGCAGCAATCCGACCGCAGCCATCAGGATGAGCAAAGGCCTTGAAAACTGCTGGCGGAGGGTTGCCAGTCCGCGCCCGCCCGGTTCGAGACGCAATCGAAACTGGAGATACATTTCTCGCACCCGCGGCGAATTAAACGGCAGGCCGCCCATTCCGTCGGCGGCCTCGCGCATCGACTGACGGTAGATGGGATCGGCATTGGCTAGCGCATGCTGCTCGGTAACGCCGGGTCCCAACCGGGCCATGAGGTAGAGCCAGTTGCGGAAAGGGGCACTCAGGACCGAGTAAGGCGTGCCGGCTACGGCCCACCCGGGTCTCACCTGGGCAACCATGCAGATTGGTATGGTTACATCGATCGGGCTGCCGGGTACGAGCCCGAAGAAGTCGGGAGGCGTCACGCCAATGAGCGTGAAAGGCGATCCGTTGATTTCGATTTTTTTGCCGACCGCACTAGCATCGCGGTTGAACCGCTTTGCCCAGTAATCATAGCTGATCACCGCCACCGGCCCGCCGCCCGCTACCCGATCGTCATCAGGGGCAATCGTCCGGCCAAGGATAGCGTTGACGCCCAGCACTGAATAATAATTGCCGGACACCACTTGTCCCTTAGCGAGCCCGGCGTGCCCGCCCACTTCGAGATCGAAATCCTCGAACCTGCGGAACGCCAACACCCCCGAAAACACCTGGTTGCGGTCGCGTAGCTGTTTGTACGCGGGATAGGGAAAGGCGTCGTCGGCCGAACATCCGATCGTGACCAGCCGCTCGGGGTGCGCCACGGGCAGCATTGCGAGCAAGGCGGCGTTAATCAGGCTGAAGATTGCCGTGTTGGCGCCTATGCCCAGCGCCAGCGTGAGAACGGCCACGGCAGTGAAGCCGGGGTTCTTAACCAGGATCCGCCCGGCATAACGAACATCATGCCAAGAGTCTTCCAGCCAGTTCCATCCCCACATGTCGCGGCTCTCCTCTCGCAGAACCAAGTCGTTGCCAAAGCGCCTCTGCGCGGCGTAATGAGCTTCCTTCGGTGAAAGGCCGCGCTCGATTCCCTCCTGTTCGCGCAACTCGCGGTGCAGGTGCATCTCTTCAACCAGGTCCGCGTCGAGCCGCCCTCGGCGAATCAGCATCAGAAGCCGTCTGCCAATTGCACCAAACATGTTTTCCCTTGTCGGGTCGGCCCTTGTGACTGGCCTGGGCACCCACAAGGGGTGCCCCTACGACCAGATCAGGCAACAGGCAACCCACTCTATTCGTAGCGAAGCGCTTCCATCGGATCAACCTTCGCTGCACGGCGTGCCGGTATGAGTCCCGCAAACAGCGCGCATCCGCTAAGGACGACCGCTGCCAGCAGAAGAATCCAGGGGTCATAGCTCTTGACGCCATAGAGCAGCGACGAAAGCAGTCGCGACCCTGCAAGGGCGGTTGGAATACCGATGGCCAGCCCAAGCGCGACCTGAAACGACGCGCCACGCAGCACCATGGTTAGCACGGTCCTTCGATCGGCGCCCAGCGCCATACGAATGCCGATCTCGTTCGTTCGCCGCGCCACGGCGAACGCCGTGACCCCGTAAAGCCCCACGCACGCCAGCGTGAGCGCCAGCAGGCCAAAGAGTTCAGTGAGGCGGGCGATCAGGCGGTCCTGATTGAAATTCAAGCTGACCTGCTCGGCCAAGCTTGTCATGCCGAGAATTGTCAGGTTCGGGTCGATTCCCGCCAGGGTTTTTCGGACGGCGGCCTCCAGCTTCTCCGGTTTCCCCGCGGTACGCAGCTCGATGCTGTGGATGTAAGTGGAGCCATCCGGGACCGGGAACCAGGTCGGGTTTTGAAGCAAGGGAAGAAAAAACGTTGGGTAAGCAGGGCCCCGCGTGTCCTGGTATTTGGCATCCTCGACGATGCCGACGATTTCATAGTCGCCGCTATGGCTGGCGTGAGTCATTCCGAAGTGCTGCCCTATGGGATCTTCCTTGGGGAAGAACCGGCGGGCGAAAGCCTGATTGATGACGGCGACGAGCGGCGCAGCAGGCGTATCCCGCTCATCGATCACTCGGCCGCGGAGCAGGCGCGACCCGATGGTCTCAAAATAGTGAGGGCCTACGCGGTCCCAGGAGGGCATTACGCCCTGAAGGTCCGGGGGATGACCCTCGATGTCGACATACTCGCTCCAATTGTCGCCGCTCAGCGGGCTGTAGCCCGATAGGCTGGCGCTGAGCACGCCAGGTAATTGCGCCAGCCCCTGCTCGAGTTGCTGGTAGAGCCCGTCCAGCTTTTCCGGCCTATAACGGGCCAGCGCCGGATCAATTTGGACGATCAAACGGCCTTGGGTGGCAAAGCCAAAGTGCTGGTCCTCGAGATTGTGCAGGCTGCGGGTGAGCAAACCTGCTCCGATCAGCAAAACGGTTGAGAGTGCAACCTGAAGAATCACCAAGGACTTCTGAGCGAACGACGAGGCCTCGCGCGTCGAGCGGCCGGCGCCGCGGAGGGTCTCGGCAGGATCGGATCTTGACGCAATCCAGGCAGGTGCTACCCCGAACACGATGCCGGTGACCAGGGACAGAAGCAGTGCGAAGCCCAGCACCGGCAATGACGGCCGCGCACTGATGGGGACGTATTGGGCCCCGCGAAAGGCGAGCAAGAGAATGGCATGTGTCCCAGCGTAAGCCAAGTAGAGCCCGGCCGCCCCGCCAGCTACCGCGAGCAGAACGCTTTCGGTAAGCATCTGCCTGACCAACCGACGCCGGGGCGCGCCCAAGGCCAGCCGGACAGCGGTCTGCGAGCGGTTGGCCACCCCGCGGGCGAGCAGTAAATTGGCGAGGTTAGCGCAGGCAATCAGCAGGACCAGGCCCGAGAGCGTCTCAAGCAGGCGTAGACCGGCAGCGTAGTCCTCTTGCGTCTTATTTACACCACTGCCTGCGGACGTCAGACGGATGTGCTGCCGAGCTATTTCTTCCCGATATTGCTCCACCAAGGCCTTGTTGCTGCGCTGCTCCGGCGTGGCTTGCGCGTAACCTGTTGACCAGAGCCACTGCTGAAGCTCGGCGGTTAGGTGAGACTGGACCTGTAAGGGTTGGACGCCGGGCTTCAGTCTTCCCATCAGGTAGAGCCACTCGAGATCGTCTCGATTTAAGCGATTTTTTAGCCGATTCGGGAGCGCCTCAGTGGCCAGGGGAAGCCAGAAATCGGGCGGATCGCTGCGCAGTGTGTCGCCGTAAAACGCGGGCGGCGCTATGCCCACCACCGTGTAAGGCAGGCCGTTGATTGTGAAGCTGGCGCCGATCACCGAAGGGTCGCTGCCAAACTGCCGCTGCCAGGTGTGGTAATTCATTACTGCCGCGGGCGGGGCGCCAGGGCTGTCATCGCCCGGCATGAGGGCGCGTCCGGCGAGCGCGCTGACGCCGAACATGGTGAAGTAATTGCCGGAGACAAGCTCTCCGCTGTAGGGCTCGGCGGGACTGGTAACGTGGCTGCGGCGCACACTCAGGTCTGTCAAGGAAGGCGTGAAGGCGGCCAGTTCACTGAATTCCGTGGTGTGATCGCGAAGGTCCTTGTAGAGCGGATACGGGTAGAGAACGAAGCTGTCCCCGTTTTGCGTTCCGGACATCTCACAGCAATTGTTGTTGTCGCCCAGCCGGTAGAGTTGGCCGGGATTTGCTACGGGCAGCGTCCTGATCATCACGGCGTTAACCAGCGTGAAGATGGCGGTGTTCGCCCCGATCCCCAGCGCAAGGGTGACGACAGCAACCGCCGTGAAACCGGGATTCTTTCTCAGCGTGCGCAGGCCGTAGCGGATATCCTTCCCCAGGTCATCCAACCATCCCCATCCCCACATGTCACGACTCTCCTCTCGAAGAAGCAAGTCGTTCCCGAAGCGTCTTTGCGCGGCGTGGCGGGCCTCCGTCGCTGAAATGCCACGCTCAATCTGCTCTTGCTGGCGAAGCTCCCGGTGCAGGCGCATCTCTTCATCAATCTCAGCATCGAAGTGCCGGCGACGAAGCAGCATCAGGAGCCGTCTGGCGAGTTCGGCGAACATGATCCTCGCATTCACCATTGCCGGCAGTAGCACGAAAGTGGCTAGTGCCTAGTGGCTAGACGCTGTTTTTCCAGCCACTAGCCACTAACCACTGCCCTACTCGTACCTGAGCGCCATCATCGGGTCTACCTTCGTCGCTCGCCTTGCCGGGATGTAAGTGGCTACCAAAGCCACGCCACCCAGGATCAGCAACACCAGAGCGAATGTTAACGGGTCGTCCGGCCGCACTCCGTAAAGGAGGCTGGCCAACACTCGGGTCAGGCCGAAGGCGCCGGCAATTCCCAGGCCCATCCCGATCAGGGCAGGAACCATGCCTTGATGCACCACCATGCGAAGCACGTCGCCCTGCTGCGCGCCGAGCGCCATGCGAATCGCGATTTCATGCGTGCGTTGGGCGACGATGTAGGAAAGGACTCCGAACAAGCCCACCGCGGCCAGCGCCAGTGACAACGCGGCGAAGGCAACAAGCAAAGTCATATCAAAACTGGCGTCGAGGGTGAGCTTCCCGAGAAGTTGGTCCATGGTGAGGATGTCCGCCACGGCCAGCTCAGGATCGAGCTGCGCGAAGACTCGCTGGATGGGCAAGGCGAATTTGGAGACATCGAGGCTCGAACGCACGGCGAGCATCGCATAGTCGGGAAGATTGCCTTCGTCGAAGGGCGCGCCAATGGGATAGTACATGATGGGGAGAAAAGGCTGGGCGAGTTCGGAGCGGGTATCGCCGACCACGCCGATAATCGTGAAGATCTGATGGCCCATCGAGATCAGATGTTTGCCAATCGGTTCCTCTCCAGGAAAATACTGCCGGACAAACGCCTGGTTGATGATGACCTCATCCGGTTTGCCTGCCTGCAGCTTCTTATCAAACGTTTGGCCTCGCAGCATGGGAATTCCCAGCGCCGCGAAATAACCGGGGTCGGCCCACTGGACAATACAGTACTGGGCCTGTCCCGCCGGGAGCGGCGGATGCTCCGCGATCGCAAAGCCGTTGTCGCCAGGGTATCCGTCGCCCGGCACGGACCGGACCAGTCCCGCCCCGCGGACGCCCGGAAGTGCGCGCACGCGCTCAAGCAGGGCACCATAGAAAATCGCACGTTGCACGGGTTGGCGGCACCTCGCCCCGGGAAGGCTGAATCGCATGGTGAGCACGTTGTCCGTGGCGCAGCCGAGATTAACAAAACGGAGGCCAGAGTAACTCTTCAGCAGCAGGCCCGCGGCCACCAGCAGCACAACGGTAAGGCCCACTTCCAGCGAGAGCAGCCATTTGCGAAGCCGCACAGGCCCCTCTCCCGCGCTGTGCGAGCGCGAAGATTCCTGGAGAGAAACAAGAATCTGTTCGCCTTTCACGGAAATCGAAGACGCCATGCCGGCAAAGAGCGCGCAGGCGAAGATCAGCACCGCGACAAAGGCGAGGACCATGCCGTCCATGTGGATCGTTTCAACGCGAGTCACGTCCGGGCGCGCGGCGACGAACCACCTAATCATGGCGTACGCCAGCAGCAAACCTCCCGCGGCGCCCGCGGCGGAAAGAAGCAAGGTCTCGGTGAGGTGAGCGCCCAGCAATCGCCAGCGGCTTCCTCCCAACGCAGCCCGAACGGCGGACTCTCTCCGCCGGGCAACTCCGCGGGCCACGAGCAGGCCCGCAACGTTCAAGCACGCGATCAAGAGCAGGCACGCCGTGGCGCCCAGAAGGATATATAAAGGCGTCTTGAGATAACCCACCATACCCTCAAGCAGCGGGCGGCTGTGCGCGGCCTTACTGATGAAGGCGTCGTCAGGGTGCGCATCGTGGATGCGTCGCACGATGACCGTCAGTTCCGCGGTTGCCTCCGCGGCGCTCACTCCAGGCTTTAGTCTACCGATGGCCGAGAAGTCATGAGAGTCGAGCGCCTGCATTTCTCGAGGGGGCTCCTCGTGATAAACCGGCGTCCACAATTGGGTGGTATGGTCCGGATAAGCAAACCATGCAGGCATGACCCCCAGCACCACGTAAGATTTCCCATCGAGATGGATGCTCTGGCCGAGGATGGAAGGATCCCCGCCGAAGCGCCGCTTCCACAATCCCCAACTTAAAACCACCGTCGCAGGGGCAGATGGCTGGTCATCCGCGGCGGTGAAATTCCGGCCCAGCGCGGGCTCGACGCCCAACGTGGGAAACAGATTCCACGTGCATTCTGCGGCATCCACTTTTTCCGCAAGCTGTCCGGCCGCAGACGAGAGGTTGTACTGCTGGCCGCCGACAAGGGCAAATTCGGAAAATCCGCGGCTCTGCTTTTCCCACTCCGCAAATACTCCCGCAGCGTTGGCGTTATACGCAAACTGATCATTCGAGTGTTCGTAGAGCCTAAGCAGGCGGGCCGGGTCTTTAAAGGGCAACGGATCGAGCAGCACGGAATGTACCAAGGTGAAGAGCGCAGTGGTGGTTCCAATGCCCATCGCCAGCGTTAATACGGCTGCGGCCGTGAAGCCGGGATTGCGCCGAAGTTGGCGCAGAGCGAAGCGAGCGTCACTTAGCGTCGATTCGAGCCAGTTCCATCCCCACATGTCACGACTCTCCTCTCTGAGGACCAAGTCATTGCCAAATCGTCTTTGTGCGGCGTAGTGAGCTTCCGCTGGCGGAAGGCCGTGCTCGACCTCTTCCTGCGCGCGCAGCTCGCGGTGCAGGCGCATCTCCTCGTCTAAATCGGCATCGAATTGCTGGCCACGAAACAGCATGAGAAACCGTGTGCAGAGTTCAGTGAACATGTTTCCCGCTTTCACGATTTCCGACGGTAACAGAGAAGTGGCTAGTGGTTAGTGGCTAGACGCGGCGCAAACGGGCCGCCACCAGCCACTGACCACTGACCCCTGCTTCTCTCTAGCCACTAGCCACTAACCACTAGCCACTGATCTATTCGTATCTGAGCGCCACCAGGGGATCGACCATGGTCGCACGGCGCGCGGGAACATAACTTGCTAACAGAGCCACGAAAAGCAGCGTGGCCGCGGTGGCGAGCAACGTCAGGGGGTCGGTCGTACTCACGCCAACTAGTAATCCCTTCAGGGTGCGGTTCAGAAACAACGCCATCAGTAGCCCCGCTGCCAACCCCAGGCCTGCAAGGCGCAGCCCCTGGCCCATCACCATCGACAAAACCTCGCGACGCGAAGCGCCCAAGGCCACGCGGATGCCGATTTCACGGGTCCTTTGCGCCACGGAGTACGAAATGACGCCAAAAAGGCCCACCGCCGCCAAGGCGAGGGCCAGCGCCGCGAATGCACCCAGCAGCATCATGTAGAACCGCCGCTTCCCCAGCGACTCGGCAGCCAGCGCCTCAAGCAAGACCGGGTTTCCCACCAGCGCATTGCGGTCGATCCGCTGAACGAGTCGGCGTGCCGGTTGGCCCAGTCCAGCCGGCATTCCATGGGCGCGAATCACGACTGTCGCACCATCCATTCCCGCCTGGTCGAGAGGCACATAAAACATCGGCGGGATTGGCGCATCTAGTCCAAAATGGTGTACGTCACCGACGATGCCTACGATCTCTCCCTGATTTTTTTCGTATCCGCCTCTGACGCCAAACCTTAACTTCTGTCCTATTGCTTCACCGGCGGGGAAAAACATCCGCGCGGCAGTTTCGCTGATCAATACAACTCGGACTGCTCCCAGCCGGTCGGCATCCGTAAATACACGTCCTCGGCGCAACGGAATGTCCATGGTGCGGAAATAATCGGGAGTGGCGAACCGCACCTCAGCCGAGGGCTCGTCCTTTTCCGGTACACTCCTGCCCTCCACCTGGAAACTGCTGCTGAAGTCGTCGCCGGACAAGGGCAAGGGCGTCACTGCGGCGACCGATGTTACGCCCGGCACACCTCGTAGCTTGCTCAGCACTTCGTCCCAGTAGTTCTGGAGAGCAAGGCTGTTCTTGTAATGGGAGTCAGGCACACTGATGTCCAGCGTCAATACATCCTTGGTGCGAAAGCCCGGGTTTAGTGACCGCAGTCCAACGAAGCTGCGGACCAGCAAGCCCGCGCCAACCAGGAGCGTCATCGAGAGGGCTACTTCCGCAATCAGGAGCGCGTTGCGCGCACGTCCCGCCTCTTGTGAGGACACAGCGGAAATCTTCAGCAGGTTGCCGACGCCGGTCCCCGATGACCCCAACGCCGGAATCAATCCGAAGAGCATTGTGCTCGCCACCGCAACGCCCATGGTGAACACCAAGACCTCAAGGTTCAGCCCAGCACTCGATAGCCGCGGAATGTCCCTCGGCCCGAAGCGCACGATGGCCATGAGCGCCCAGTGCGCCGCTAAAAGACTTGCCACCACGGCAAGCACTGCCAGCAACAAGCTCTCGATCAGTGTCTGGCGAACCAGCCACCAGCGCCGGGCGCCCAATGCGATGCGTAAGGCAAACTCCCGATGCCGGGCCGTCGCCCGCGCCAGCAGCAAGCTGGAGACGTTGGCGCACGCAATCAGCGCCAGCACGCCCACCGCCCCCAGGAGCACAAGCAGCGCCGGACGAACGTCGCCCACCAGGGCGTTGCTCCAAAGATCCGCGTGCACTCCCCATTTTTCGTCCTTATCGGGATAGAGCCTCCGCAGTTGCGCCATGATTCCTGACAGATCATCATTCGCTTGGGCCAGCGAGACTCCGCCTTTGAGCCGGCCTAGGACGCTCAAGTAATGCGCACCCCGCTGCGTCATCACTTTATCGTCGAATCCTATAGGCATGTACAAGTCGCCGCCTTGCAGAGGAAAACTGAACTCTGCGGGCATGACGCCTATAACGGTGTATGGTTCGCTATCCAATTGGATCGTTTTTCCGAGGGCGGCGGGCATACCACCAAAATCCGCTTGCCACAATCCATAGCTCAACACCACCACGTGATTTGCACCTTTGTGATTCTCGTCCGCCAGGAATTCGCGTCCCAGCAGCGGGTGCGCTTCGAGCGTGGAAAACATTCCGGCGGTTGCGAGCACAGCGCGCGTGCGTTTCGCTTCGCCCTGCCCCGTCAACGCGAAGTCGCCGACATCGTATGCAAACATGGACGAGAACGACCGGTTCTGATCGCGCCAGTCGAAGAAGTCAGGTGCCGATGAGGAGTAAGGTGTCGTGACGCCGCCCCGCTCCCACGTGGAGGCCACGCGCACCAGCTGCGTTGCGTTGCTGTAGGGCAGAGGCCGCAGCAATACCGCCTCAATGACGCTGAACATTGCCGTGTTCGCCCCGATGCCGAGTGCCAATGTCACGACGGCGACGGCCGTGAAGCCGGGATTCTTCGCCAACATCCGCAACCCGTAGCGAACATCTTGCAGAACGTTCTCGAGCCAGTTCCATCCCCACATGTCACGACTCTCCTCTCGAAGCACCAATTCGTTGCCAAAGCGTCTTTGCGCAGCATAGCGAGCTTCCGTTGGCGGAAGGCCGTGCTCGACCTCTTCCTGCGCGCGCAACTCACGGTGCAGGCGCATCTCCTCCTGAAGGTCAGCATCGAACTGCGGGCCGCGAAACAACATCCGAAGCCGTCTGGCGAGTTCGGCAAACATGTTTCCTGCTTTCACCACTTCCGCGGTAGCAGACGAGTGGCTAGTGGTTAGTGGTTAGTGGTTAGTGGCTAGCGGTTGTTTTTCTAGCCACCCGCCACTAACCACTAGCCACTGCTCCTCCTCACGCCGTCTGAATAGCCCGCCGGATGGCTTGCATGACCCGTTCGAATTGTGAGACCTCGACCTCGAGCTGTTTGCGGCCCAGTGCCGTGAGACGGTAATAGCGCGCCCGGCGATTCCCCGCCGTGACGCCCCATTTTGCGGTGACCCAGCCTTTGATCAACATGCGTTGGAGTGCGGGATAAAGCGAGCCTTCTTCAACCTGCAAAACCTCGTCGGAAACCTGCGCGATCCAATTGGCGATCTCATAGCCGTGCAATTCGCCATGGCGAGCCAGGGCTTTGAGAATCAACAGGTAGAGCGTTCCAGGAGGGATTTCGTCTTCGTGCATGCGCTTGCCTCCTTACCATAGTTAGACTATGCCAGTAAGAAAAAGGTTAGCACCCCTCTGAAATTATTTCAATTCCCTTGCTGTCTTTTCCCTTGGTGTCTTTTGTCGGGATGGTTCTAGGAAGGGCACAAAAAGCTTCACCACAGAGAACACTGAGGAGAGTCTGAGCAGTTGTCTCCGTGGTTTCTGTGTTCTCTGTGGTGAAGCTTTTCGCTTTTAGTCGATGCCGTGGATCCGCAGGCTGACCAACTGTTCGATAGTCAGATTCTGCATGCCGTGCTGCGAGCGCATAGTGGAAATGTACTCCGGCGTCACGCCGTGGATCCGCATGGCAATCAATTGGTCAGGGTCGGGGTGAGAGTAGCCGAGTTGCTTCAGCTTCTCAATGAATTCGGGCGAGACACCGTGAATGCGGAAAGCGACGAGCTTATCGAGGTCAAGGTGGTTGTACCCGAGTTTGCTCATCTGCGCCATCCACTCCGGCGTGGCGCCATGGATCCTCAGCGCGATGAGCTTGTCCTCATCCGGGTTATAACCTTCTTCATGCAGCGCCCGGATCATTTCCGGCGTTACACCGTGAATGCGGAACGCCACGAGCTTATCCGTGGAAGTAATGTTGAGTCCGGCCGCCCGGATCTGGTGAACGAAATCCGCGGTAACTCCAAAGATACGGAAGGCAATCAGCTTGTCGGTGTCCAATCCTTCCAGACGCTCGTCCTTCATCTCCTTTGCGAACTCCAGGCTCACGTCCTGCGCCGCCATGTCGAACTGCTTTTCTTCGACGTCAAAACCCAGCGCTTTCATCTCCCGCGGATAGTCCGGGTTGGGAATGAAGTGAAATAAACCTGCCCCCTCGCCGTTGTCGAGGAACCCCTGACAATCGAATTTTCCGGCATCGCGCGAGACCGCGAAATGGACCTCGTGCCGCCCGGACGTCGATGTGTCCAGTCCCTGAAATGACTTCAATGGCCAGTCAGAACTGTGTTCGGAATGACCTCCGTGACGGGACTCGATCAGCGAAAAGCGGACCTGGCCGGTAATGTCGGACGAACTCATCGTCCAGTCACCGGTGCGCGTTTGCGACCATGCCGCTGGCGCAGAGAGTAGCGCGCAAAGCGCCGCCAGAACCAACCATCGAATGTGAGAGAACCTCATAGAATCCTCCTCCGAAAGGTCACAGCACCCCGGCGAGTTTTAACTGCACGAGCTTGTCCAAGCTTAAGTTCTGAAAACCATGTTGGCGTGCCCTCTCCACGAATTCAGGAGTGATACCCTGAATCTTCGCCGCGATAAAATCATCACTGGCGAAGTTTTTCAGACCTGCCGCCTGAAGCGCCTTTACGTATTCGGGCGTAACGCCCTGAATGCGCATAGCCACCAACTGATCTCCCGCGAGTTTCAGGCCGGTGGCGCGCATCTCCTTGACGTATTCGGGCGTCACACCCTGCACACGCATCCCAACCAGGGCGTCGGCGTCAGCTTGGAGGCCCAGGTCGTGCATTTCTCTCACGTATTCGGGAGTCACACCCTGGACTCTCATCCCGACCAACTGATCTGCGTTGAGCTTCAGGCCCGTGGAGCGCATATCCTTGACGTACTCAGGCGTAACACCTTGCACACGCATTCCAACCAATGTGTCGGCGTCAACCTGAAATCCCAGGCCGCTCATTTCTCGCACGTATTCGGGAGTCACACCCTGGACTTTCATCCCGACCAACTGATCCGCGTTGAGCTTCAGGCCCGTGGCGCGCATCTCCTGGACGTATTGGGGAGTAACGCCCTGCACCCTCAAAGCGATCAGTTCCTCAGCGTCGAGGCTAAAGCCCAGAGCGTGCATCTGCCGTACATAGTCGGGAGTTACGCCTTGAACCTTCAGCGCGATGGCTTGATCGACCGTGAGGTCCTTCAGGCCCGCCGCCCGCATTTGCTCAATGAAGCCTTGCTTGGCGGCTTGACTGGCGCTGCTTGAGCTTGCGGTGCTTTGCCGTTCAGGCGCAGCGTCCTGACTTGCGGCCTGGAGCGGCGTACCCGCGGCTTCAGAGCGAGCAAAAGTGTATTGATGAATACCTTGTGATCGAACTGCAGGGCCTGCGAGGTGTTGAAGCGAAGCGGGCTGTCCGACCTGTCGTGGTGGCGCCGCTGACGCTTTGGCGATGCCCCAGAATCCATTGCCGGCGAGCTGCACGCCCGCCAGGCAGAGAAGACCCATCGCCAATCCGGCGCCCCGCCACTCGCCCCGAATCTCCGCCAGGCCGAGCAGCCGCAGGACGCGCGCCGCCAACGGCGAGGTGCTGATCCCCGTGGCCAGCAGCGGTGCGCTCCGCTTCTCCTCGAGCAGGGTGAGGGCGCGAGCATACCCGACCGCGTCGCCGCAAACCCGAATCGCCTCATCATCGCAACAGTTCTCGCGCTCGACGCGAATTCGCCGGCTTACCCACCACACGGCCGGATGGTAGAAGAGCAAAGTCTCCGCCGCAACCTGGAAGAGGTTCACAAAGGAATCGAAGCGGCGAATGTGCGCCAGTTCATGAGCGATGATGGCCTCCAGTTGCGCTTCGGAGAGTCCCGTCAGCGCCGTAACCGGCAGCAAGACGACGGGCCGGAACAAGCCGATCACTGCCGGCGCCTGCACCAGCCGCGTCTCGCAAAACTGCACCGCCCTCTCGATTCCCAGCCGCCGCTGAAGCGTCCGGCACATCTCGAGCAACTCGGAGGATACCGGCCGGATACCCCTGCGTCTCAATCGCTCGATGAGGAAGAATCCTCCGGTGGCGCGCAGGCTAAATAGGCCGACCCCAACGAACCAAAGCTCCACCAGCCAAATCAATCGATCCGGGCGAGGTTGAGGCTGCAGAACGGCTTGGGCCTCCGATGCCGTACCGAGTGTTGCCTCCGCCCGGTTAAGGGTAGCGGCCGCGCGGGGCGTACTCGTCCAGCTCACGGATGGCTGAGCACGGGGTAACAGAACCAGAAAGGTAATCACAGGCGCCGCAACCAACAGAATCAGCGCGCCAACTCCCAGAGCGTAACGCGTTGAGGCCCTCCGGCAGCAGACCATCAGAACGGAGAGCGTTGCGGCGAGCGCCGCCCCCTGCCAGACGAAGTGAAGCAGCGCCCAGCCGAGCGATTGCACCATGGTCGGAGAAACGGGGGCTGCAAAATGTGTCATCGCATTTTCCTTTCCTGTTCGTCCAGAATTCGGCGCAATTGTTCAATCTCTTCGTGCGAGGTCTTACGGCCTTGGAGAGCGTGCATCATCAGCTCGCTTGCCGAACCCTCGAACACGCGCTCCAGGACATCGGCCGCGAACTGGCGCTTTGTTTTCTCAGGGGGCAGGCAGGCTTCGTACACATGCGCGCGCTGCTCTTCGTTGCGGCGCAAGGTTCCTTTGCTGGTCATGATCTGCATCAGCTTTAAGACGGTTGTGTATCCAGTTGGTTTCTTCTCGCTCAACGCTTCGTACACTTTTCGGACTGTCGAGGGGCCGCGTTCCCACAAAACATGGAGAATCTCCAGCTCGCCGGCGGTCGGTTTGGGCAGGTCTCGATGGCTCATGAGCACAAAGTACTACGAAGGATTTCGTATTGTCAACGAAAATCTTCGTACTCGACAAGAAACTTCGTGGGAGGCCCCATGAGCTAGGGCAGGACTAACGCAGACCTGCCTCACCGACAGGTCTGCGTTACCAGATCACCCCTACACTTCGGCGCGTTCCAAAACCAATTGCGCGCCAAATGGAAGCGCCAGGGCAATAAATGTCCAAAGGACGAGCGAGCCGACAGGAAGAGCCGGCGTGGCGCCAGTAACCCATTTGCACGCGTTTAGCATGAACCCCAGGACCGAAGGGAGATTGACGTTGCGGTAGTAGGACGCGGCCGCAGGCAACATCAGGTCGATGAAGAGTATCCCGAAGCCGTAACTCAACCCTTGTCGGTCGTTGCGTGCGACTACCGTCATAAAATACGTCAGGCCGTAGGCCACCGCGCCGCCTAAGGCCACGGGCACCGCTGTGGCCAGTGGCCGCCACGTTTGAACATGGCCTGTCAGATAGGCTAGTGTTCCGAAGGTCGTCGCTGTGGTCAGAAGAACCATCGCGCTCAACTCCAGAACCCCAACCGACCAACCAGTCCACACCCAGTACCTCCGCGGACGCGGTCGAACCAGGAGGAATTCCGCAGTCCGTTCCTTGAACTCCTGTCCCGGGCCCGATACGCCCATGAGCAATCCCAAGAAGAGGGTGAAGAGGGAAGCCACACCTCCAAGAACAACGCGAGTGACCGATGACCACGCATGGGTCACCGCCTGCGGCGGCCCTCCGCGCGTCACTCCGGCACCGAACCTGACCTCCATATAAGTGAGGAAAACACAGAGCGCCGCGAGTGCTATGACAGAGGTAACGAAACGGCTTCGGCTATCTCGCCAACATTTCCAGACGTACATGTCTCCTCCTTTCGGACCAACGCGAGGAAGATCTCGCGCAAACTCATTGGAGAAACTTCCGCCACTGTGGCGCCCTGCCGGCTGAGCTGGGCGGCAAATGCGTCGGCGTCTTTCTTAACGAGGTACTTTTGAAAACTCCCCTCCGAGGCGAGCAACAACACTTCAGAGGACTGAATTTGTGGCAAACCATTGCCGGCCACAGTTACGAATCGAAACTCGCTCTTGATGTCATCCAGCCTCGCTTCGAGCAAAAGCTTTCCGTGATCGATGAGGCCAACCCAGTCAGCGATCTGCTCAACGTCGGAGAGTTGGTGGGAAGAAATAAATACCGTCTTGCCTTCACTGACCACATCCTGAACAAGGATGCGGAGGAATTCGTCCAGGACGACCGGATCGAGCCCCGTCGCGGGCTCATCGAGAATCAACAAATCCGCTCCCTGGGAAAGCGCCAGCAGAAGACAGACTTTCGTTCTGTTCCCTTGTGAGAGTTTTGAGAAGTGGCGGTCCATAGGAATCTCGAGCAGTTGCGAATACTTCCTGACCGCCTGTTCTGACCAGTTCGGGTAGAATCCGCGCGTGAAGCGCACGAGTTCACGAGGCGTGAGGTTTCCATACAGAGTCTTGCTCTCGCTGACGTAGGCCGTGCGCTCGAGGATGGCGACTTGCTCCCGGCCGATGGGAAATCCCAGCACCGTGCCGTGTCCCTCCGTAGCCCGCGCGAGACCCAGCAATATCCGTATGGTAGAACTTTTGCCGGCGCCGTTGCGCCCCAGGAATCCGTACACCACACCTCGCGGCACGTTTAAGTTGAGACCGTCGACAGCCCTGACATCGGGATAAATTTTAACGAGCTTTTCGGTCCAGATTGCCATATCGCTCATGCTCTTCCTCCAATGCGTCCAACTCCTGCTGCACGAGTTGCATGATTTCACGCGGGTCGAGTCGCAATTGCGTTCCTTCCACCGCGATCTGCCGCGCATAAGGCCGCAGCCGCCGGACTCTTTCCGCCTTCAGGAAGCTTCCGGGATTTTCCGCTACGTAGGTGCGTCCGCCAGGGATCGTGCGCAGGATTCCATCGCGCTCGAGATCCTGGTAAGCGCGGGCGACCGTGTTGGTGCTGATGCGCAGATCGGAGGCGAGTTGGCGCACCGACGGCAAGGCATCACCAGGCGTCAAGGCGCCGGCGGCAATGTAGTGTTTCACCTGGGTCTCGATCTGCAGGTAGGTGGGAACGCCGGAAGCGGGGTTGACGTGAAGCAGCATGCTGTATTGATACACCGCTACAGTTGGATTGTCAAGTGGATTCTATAAAAAATAGGCGAGCGACAAGAAGTCAAAGAATCAACCTTGCTGCACACTGGCGCTCACCGCAGCCTCTGGCCGCAATCCACATTCAAGATTCAAAATGCCAGAAGTCGAGGAATGGAAAAGCTTGCTAAGAAACGAGAGTCTACGAAGCCGCAATGCAGGGTGCGGGGCTCGCCAAGCACCGCCGCGCTTTGTCCACGACGAAAGCGATGGCGCTCCGTGGTTGCAGGCCGGCGCGGCGGGGCGTATACTCGGGTTTAGCCCAAACGATCTCGGGAAACTCCAACGGAAAAGGAGATGGATCCGTGCCTACCTACATCACCCTCGGTAAGTGGACGCAGCAAGGCATCGAGAAGGTCAAGGAGAGCCCAGCGCGGCTTGACGCCTTCAAGCAGTTTGTTAAGTCGGCGGGCGGAGAAGTGAAGGGGTTTTACATGGTGACGGGCCGTTATGACATCGTCGTCATTAGTGAAGCGCCGAACGACGACGCAATGGCCAAAGTAGCCTTGGCGACAGGCTCAAGAGGCGGAGTCAAAACCGAGACGCTGCGCGCCTTCACAGAAGACGAGTACCGGAAGATCGTCGGATCTCTGCCCTGAGCACAGGCTGAGAGCTGAAGGCCGAATCTACTCAGTTCGGCAGTTGCTCGTTAACCACTTCCAGCACTTCCCGCACCTTGCGCACCAGGGCTCCAGGCGCAAAGGGCTTCTGGAGAAATGCCGTTTTGGGATCCGACATGCCGCGGCGGGCGACGGCGTCCGCCGTGTAACCCGAGACGTAGAGCACTTTCATTTTCGGGCGCTCGGGCTTCAGCCGCTCGGCCAGCTCAAGTCCGCTCATACCGGGCATGACCACATCGGTGAGCAGCAGATCGATGGGCCCCTCGTTTTGCGAGCAGATCCGGAGTGCATCGTCGGGCCGTTCAGCCGATATTACCGTGTAGCCAGACTCTTTCAAGACCTCGAGAGTCAAATCCCTCACCATTGCTTCGTCTTCAACCACGAGGATGGTTTCCGTACCCCTCGAATGGTGCTCGATCGCTTGGCGGCTCTTCGCCGGCTCCGCCACTTGATCGACCCGTGGGAGATAAATCTTGAAGCACGAGCCGTTCCCCAATTCGCTGTAGACATAGATGTAACCGCCGCTCTGATGAACAATGCCGTGCACCGTCGCCAGGCCTAACCCAGTTCCCTTCCCCTGCTCCTTGGTTGTGAAAAAGGGCTCGAAGATATGCTTCTGGGTTTCCGCATCCATGCCGCATCCCGTATCGTTCACGGTGAGCAGGACATACTGCCCCGGCCGGATGGGATAGTGACCGGCGGCGCGAGCCTCGTCGAGATTAACGTTTTCGGTTTGCAGGATTAACCGGCCGCCATGAGGCATGGCGTCGCGGGCGTTCACCGCAAGGTTCAGGATCACCTGGTCAATCTCTCCGGGATCGGCTTTCACCCGTCCCAGGGCCGGCCCCGGAACGATCGAAAGCTCAACGTCCTCGCCGATCAAATGCCGCAGCATGCGGTCGATGTTGGCGAGAGTCAAGTTCAAATCCATCACCTGCGGCTGCAGCACTTGTTGCCGGCTGAACGCCAGAAGTTGGCGTGTCAGCGTGGCGCCTCGGTCCGCCGCCTTCAAGATCTCGGACAGATGGGGGTATTTGGGGTCCGTCGATTCCAGGCGCCCCAGGACCAGTTGGCCGAAACCTGAAATCACCGTCAGCAGGTTATTAAAGTCGTGGGCTACGCCGCCCGCCAGACGGCCCGCAGCCTCCATCTTTTGTGCATGGCGCAACTGATCTTCGAGCCGTCGATGCCGCGTAATGTCGCGGCCAATGCCCTGCAGTTCCGGCGGCTTCCCGGCTCGTTGAATGAGAGTCGTCCCCAGGTCCACACGCAGCCGGCCGTCTTTCCTGGTTACGATTTCCACTTCGTAGGTCCGCTGCCCCTGCTCGCTTGCATCCTGCAGCATTTCCCGAGCCAGGGCTGAGTATTCAGGCGCCAGAATCTGCGTGAGATTCATCCTCAGGACGTCGGGGAGGTCGCACCCGACCATGCGCCGGCCGGCTTTGTTCAGGGAAGTGAAGTGGCCGTCCAGATCGCAGGTAAAAACCATGTCATTGGCGTTTTCGAACAGCTCCTGATAACGCTCCCTCGCGGAGGCTTCGCGTTCGAGCGAATCGCGGATGCTATCGGTTTTTTCCGCCACCTGCCGCTTCAGCAAAAATGCCCAGAGAGTGGTGGCCAATGCCACCGCCGCCAGCATCGCGATAATCCGGAGCATGCGCTTGATGTCCCACCAGGGAGGGGGCTGAATCACTGCAACGTCATTCATCGAGCGGACAAGAATCCGAAACGACTGTGGATTGTGATCCTCATCTGCCTGGAGAATGCAGATCCCGGTTAATTGCAGCAGGCTTCCCGGCACCAGAGCCTCGAGGCTCTTCGCCGGCACGGGATCTTCCACCTGCGCCAGAAAAAGGATATTGCCCGACTCCATGTTTAAGGTGTTCGGGCCGGGTGTGGCGTCGAGCAGGCGCGCCTGGATGCGCACGAAGTCGGCATCATGGCTGCCATCCAGCGCCTGGTCGGCGGTGACGGAGACGGGAACAGGAGTTGGACCGGCCCCGATTCGCCGAAAAACTGCATCCCGCAGGACCGCAGAATACTCGCCCACGGCCGGGAAACCCACCACCTCAACCAGATCTCCGGTCCGGATGGAAGTTGTCGCCAAAGTTCGAACCTGAAGGCCGTCGTTTTCCTCTTTGATGAAAAGCGCACTCCCCGGCTGCTGGAAGGTGACGACGCCCCGCACTTTGACACGGTGGCCGGAGGCTCCCTGCGGGGTGAAACGCAACAGGCTGGCTACTGGACGGCGGGGAGCGAGAAACGCGTTGCTGGGTGCGGGTTCAACAATGCGGAGTTGATTGAGACTCGGCGAGTAGAGAAACACGCCGGTAATTTGATTCTTCGAGTTGAAGGCTGCGCCACACACTCCCTGGATGCGCACCTTGGCATCGACCAGAAAGCCGGGAACGGCGCTAGCGAAGTCTGGAATCTTCACGCTGAGCCGGCCACCTTCCGCGGCCAGATCGAGAGTCAGCCCCACATCCCCTTTCGTCACGTTGCGGACGATACCTTCAATTTCTACCCATTGGCTATCCTCTTGGCTAGAGGCCAGTCGGCCGTAGGTGACTTGCCGCGCTTCCGGCAAGCTTCCCTGGCCTAAAATCCGAACCTTCGGTTTATCAATCTGCGGCGCAAAGTCGGGAGCGCCGCTGATGCCCTCGACTTCCACCAATTGACCGGGTTGTAAGGGCGGTTT